>WNGD01001092.1_pt1 | contig 29597 bp, 29 predicted proteins | sample 5400671 | NCBI WGS metagenome assembly WNGD01 (sample SAMN13153369, study PRJNA577476) | soil metagenome | isolation source: 40 cm soil or saprolite under grassland replicate 2 | place: USA:California | collected 2016-06-15
ATCCTCGGCTCGGCGGCAGGTGGTGGCGTCCCGCAGTGGAACTGCGGGTGCCCCAACTGTACTGCAGCCAGAAACGGCGGCCGCGCCCGCACCCAGTCGTCCGTGGCGGTGAGCGCCGACGGCGCGCGCTGGATTCTGCTGAATGCCTCGCCGGACCTCCGCACGCAGCTCGCCGCACATCGCCCGCTCTGGCCCTCCGGCCCGCGCGGTACACCGGTGGGCGCGGTGGTCCTGACGGACGGCGAAATCGATCACACCCTCGGCCTGCTGCTGCTGCGGGAGAGCGCGGCGCGGCTCCCCGTATATGCGCCCGCCGGCGTGGCCGCCCTGCTCGGGGACCAGTGGCCGCTCTATCGCGTGCTCTCCGCCTACGCCGGCGTCGAGCCGCGGGTGCTGCCGGATGGTGGCGCAGTGGCGCTCGCGGACGCGGCGGGGGCGCCGCTCGGGATCTCGTGCCGCGCGGCGGCCGTCGCGCGCCGTCCTCCCCGGTACGCGCGGGCAACGGGCGCTGCCACGTTCGATGTCGGCCTGCGGCTCACGGACGAGCGCACCGGAGGAACGCTCGCCTACGTTCCGACGGCGGGTGCGCTGGACGACGCGGTGCGGAGCGTGGCCGCGGGCGCCGATGTGTTGCTCTTCGACGGCACGTTCTGGTCGGAGGACGAGCTCCGTACGGCGGGAGTGGGTGGAGACGCGCCCGGCGCGCACGAGATGGGCCACCTTCCGGTCGGCGGGCCGGGCGGGGGCCTGGAGCTGCTGCCGCGGCTCGGCGCGAAGCGCGTGGTCCTGGTACACATCAACAACACGAATCCGATTCTCTGCCGCAGCTCGGCCGAGCGGGCACGGGTTGAAGCGGCGGGAATCGTCGTGGGGGAAGACGCCATGGAGTTCGAGCTGTGAGCGACGAGCTCGCCGCCCAGCTGCGTGCAGTGCTCGAACGCCGCTACCACCACCTTCATCCCTTCAACCAACGGATGCACCGCGGCGAGCTGTCGCGAGAGGCGCTCCAGCTCTGGGTGGCGAACCGGTTCTACTACCAGATCAACATTCCGATCAAGGATGCGCTGATCCTCGCCAACTGCCCCGAGCGCGAGGTCCGGCAACACTGGATTCAGCGGATCGTGGACCACGACGGTTGTCCGGGTGAAGCAGGCGGCATTGAGGCATGGCTGCGTCTGGGCGAGGCGATGGGAGTGCCGCGGGCGGACCTGACGAGCCAGCGCCGGTTGTTGCCGGGGGTACGCTTCGCGGTGGACGCGTACGTCACCTTCTGCCGCTCGCAGCCGTGGCTCGAGGCGGTGGCGGCGTCGCTCACCGAGATGTTCGCCCCGCTCATCGTCAAGGAGCGGCTCGGCGCGATTCTCGAGCACTACAAGTGGGTGGACCCGGAAGGGCTGCAGTATTTCCGAAACCGCCTGCGGCAGGCGCCGCGCGACGCGGAGTACGCCCTGGGCCTCGTCACAGAGCGGTGCGCGAGCCGCGCCGAGCAGGACCGCGCGGTGGCGGCGCTCGAGTTCAAGTGCGACGTGCTGTGGTGCCTGCTGGACGCGGTGGAGCGAGGGTCGCTTGCGGGAGCGGCGACGTGAGCCCGGCGGACGCGGCGGCGGTGCCGCGCATCCACCCGAAGGCGCGGCTCGTGTGGGACGAGGTGCGGGCGCGCGACGTGCTGCTCTACCCCGAGGGGCTCGTGGCGCTCAACCCGACCGGTGCTGAGATCCTCAAGCTGTGTGACGGGGTCCGCTCGGTGGCCGACGTCGCGGTCACGCTGGCGCAACGCTACCGCGCCGCGGAGATCGAGTGCGACGTCAGTGGCTTTCTCGACGGGCTCGCTGCGAAGGGGTTGGTGACGTATGGTCCCTAAGCCGCTGTGGCTGCTCGCCGAGCTGACCTACAAATGTCCGCTGCAGTGCCCGTACTGCTCGAATCCCCTCGAGTTCGCGGGCGCGCGCTTCAAGCAGGAGCTGACGACCGAGGAATGGTGCCGCGTCTTCCGTGAGGCGAAAGCTCTCGGCGTGCTGCAGCTCGGGCTCTCCGGCGGCGAGCCGACGCTGCGGCCCGATCTGGACCAGCTGGTCCGCACCGCGCATGGCCTGGGGCTGTACACCTCGTTGATCACGTCGGCGTACCGACTCACGCGGGAGCGGCTCGCGGCCCTGAAGGCCGCAGGGCTCGATCACGTGCAGATCAGCATTCAGGGGGCGGACGCCGAGCTCTCGGACGAGGTCGCCGGTACCGCCTCGTATCAGGACAAGATCGCCGCCTATCACTACACGCGAGAGCTCGGCTTCCCGCTCACCGTCAACGTCGTGCTGCATCGCCGCAATTTGCACCAGGTCGAGGCCCTCATCCGGCTCGCCGAGTCGCTCGGCGCCGAGCGCATCGAGCTGGCCAACACGCAATTCTATGGCTGGGCGCTCCACAATCGCGATACCCTGATGCCCACCAAGGCGCAGCTCGACGCGGCCTGGCGCGTGGTGCAGCGCGAGCGCGCGCGGCTCGGGACGACGCTCGAGATCGTGTGGGTGCTCCCCGATTACCACGAGGAATTTCCCAAGCCGTGCATGGGTGGCTGGGCGCGCTCCTACATGACCGTCACGCCCGCCGGCGAGGTCTGGCCCTGTCACGCGGCGGGCCGGATCACGACGCTGAAGTTCGCGAACGTGCGCGAGCACCCGCTCGACTGGATCTGGCACGAGTCGGAAGCGTTCACCCGCTTCCGCGGCGACGCGTGGATGCCTGAGCCGTGCCGCTCGTGCCCGCGCAAGACGCAGGACTTCGGGGGGTGCCGCTGCCAGGCGTTCGTGATCGCGGGGGACGCGGGGCTGACCGACCCGGTGTGCTCGCTCTCGCCGCACCGGCACCTGATCGACGCGGCCGTGGCGCGGGCGGAGCAGGGGCGGGAGACGTCGGAGTGGACGTACCGCGCGGCGCCGGCGTCGCGCGCCCTCGCCGCGAAAGGATGACCGCCGCCGCGATAGCGGCCAGCGGCCTCGGCAAGGACTTCGGCCCGGTCCACGCCCTCGACCACCTCGACCTCGAGGTGCGGGAGGGGGAGTTCTTCGGCTTCCTCGGTCCCAACGGCGCCGGCAAGACCACCACCGTACATCTGTTCGCCACGTTACTGGCGCCGTCTCGCGGCGGCGCGCGCGTCGCGGGGCACGACATCGTGCGCGAGAGCCTCCGGGTGCGCCGCAGCATCGGCCTCGTGTTCCAGGAGACGACGCTGGACCGAGACTTGACGGTCGGGGAGAACCTCCGCTTCGCCGCGCGGCTCTGGGACCTGCCGCGCCGCCTCGCCGAGCCGCGCATCGACCAGCTGCTCCGACAGTTCGGGCTCGGCGAGCGGCGCCACGATCCGGTGCGGGCCCTTTCCGGCGGCCTGCGGCGCGCCGTCGACATCGCCCGCGGCATCTTGCACGAGCCGCGCGTGCTGTTCCTCGACGAGCCGACGGCCGGGCTCGACCCGCGGGCACGGCGCTCGCTGTGGGAGCTGATCCGCGGGCTGCGCGAGGCCTCCGGTGTCACCGTCTTCCTCACGACGCATTACGTAGAGGAGGCGGAGCCGTGCGACCGCGTCGCGGTCCTGGATCAGGGCCGGCTCGTCGCCCTGGGCACGCCGGCCGACCTCAAGCGGGAGGCGGGCGTGCGCTCGCTCGAGGAAGTCTTCCTCGCGCGCACGGGCCACCGGCTCGCGGACACCAACGGGGGGTAGCGATGGAGGGGCTGGGGGGGCTGGGGGGGCGCGCCGTGTACGGGATCGTGGTCCGCGAGGTCGTGCGGTTCCTACGCCAGCGGGGCCGCGTGCTCGCGAGCATCGCCCGGCCGTTCGTGTGGCTGATCTTCGCCGGGGCGGGGTTCGCGGCCGTGTTCGCGGGCCGCGACGCGATCGACTATCGCGTCTACATGGCGCCCGGCTTGCTGGGCATGGTCGTGATGTTCGGCTCGCTCATCGCGGCGCTGTCGACCGTGACGGACCGCGACGCGGGTGTCCTGCGGATGGTGCTCGTCGCGCCGATCCGCCGCAGCACGATCGCCGTCGGGAAAGCGCTGGGGGCGACGGTGCTCGGCACGGCGCAGGCGCTCGTCGTCGCGGCGATTCTCCTGCCGCTCGTCGGGTTGCGGCCGACGCTGGCCGGCGCGTTGCTCGGCCTGACGGGCGTCGTGCTCTCGAGCCTCGCGACGGGGGCGCTCGGCCTGTTGCTCGCCGCTGGCATGCGCTCGATCGAGAACTTCGCAGGGGTGATGAATTTCGTGGTGTTCCCGATGCTCTTCCTGTCCGGAGCGCTCTACCCCGTCCGGCATCTCGGGCCGGTGCTCCACGCGCTCGCCTACGCCAACCCGCTGGCCTACGGCGTGGACCTGCTGAAGCACGCGCTGCTCGCCCCCTGGGCGGGGATCGGGTACGGAGGCGAAATGCCCGTCACCCTCGACCTCGTCGCGCTCGTGTTGTTCACGGTGGCGGGGCTCGGCGGCGCGACGCCGCTCCTCGCGCGCGAGGGCGGCGTCACCCGGGCGGCGTTCCGCGAGCGGGGTTAGACGAAGATGCGCACGATGGCGCTGATCAACAGGAGGACGAGCGCCCCCGCGATGCTCACGAGCAGCGTGAATGCCGCGGTCTTGTCCCGCGGCGCCTTCATCACGGGCGGCAGACCGGCGGCGAACAATCGCACGCTGTAGAGCCCGAACGCCGCGCCGAGCAGCGACAGCTTCGGGAACACCGCCAGGACGCCCCCGAGCCAGTACGGCGTGGTGCCGTACGCAGCGATCTTCAGCGCCTGCACCCGGTTTCGCTGACCGCCCACCACCGTGGCCAGCGTTTCGATCAGCACCGCGAACAGGTACACGCCGACGAGATTCAGGCCGTACTCGAGCACGCCGCTCGTCACTGCGTCCATCATCGACATGGGGTAGCTGCCGCCGAGGGTGCTTCGCTGCCCGGAGACGATCGTGCCGAGCGTCGCCGCGAGCGGCCCGATCGCCGCCATCGGCACGAGGAAGCGCCGGTAGATCGGCCCGGCGGTCGTGAACTCGCCCGCGATCGTCGCCCACTCCTGGGCCGGCTGCACTATCAGCCGGCGCGCGCGCGCGAGCCATGCGGGAAGCTTGCGCGCCGCCCGGGGTCTCGACGCGGCTGGCTTGGCCGCCGGTCGCGGCGGGGAGCCCGCCTTCGGAGGCGTCGGCCCACGACCCGGTGGTGTCGACCCGCGACCCGGTGGTGTCGACCCGCGACCCGGTGGTGTCGGCCCGCGACCCGGCGGCGTCGGCCCGCGACTTGGCGGTGTCGGCCCGCGACCCGGCGGCTTTGGTCCGTAGCCGGGCGGCGTCGGGTCGCGACCGGGCGGCGTCGGGTCGCGACCTGGCGGCTTTGGTCCGTAGCCCGGCGGCCTCGGCTCGCGCCCCGGCGGCGTCGGGCCGCGCGGGGGCGTCGGTCCGCTCGGCGGGCGCGGCGGTCCTCCGGGGGGGCGCGGCGGTGTCGGCGGCGGCGGTGGCGTGCGCATGACGGGTCCCTTGCGGCTCGGGTGTCGGGACAAGATACAACGGCGTGGCACGACGCCAAAAGGCAAGTTGCAAGACTCGGGCGCGCACCCTGTTGGAACGTGGCGTCCTGGCGTCTTGCAACTCAGATTGGGGCATGCTCATCGACGTCCACGCGCATTTCTACCACGACCGCACGCCGCGCGCCGACTGGCGCGAGCGGAACGCCAGCCGGCTCGCCGCGGGGGAGAAGATCGGCATCACGATTCATGTCGCTTCGATCCTGGGGAGCTGGGGCAGGACGTCGCCGATCTATTTTCCCTCCCCCGCCGACCTCGAATACGGCAACAGCGCGCTCATGGCGCTGGAGCGCGACCACCCCGACCGCATCCGCGGCTACGTCACCGTCAACCCCAACTACACCGCGCACGCGCGCGCCGAGATTGCCCGCGGGCTCGCCGCGGGCATGATCGGGATCAAGCTGGCCGCGAGCCGGCGCGCGAGCGATCCCCTGCTCGACCCGATCTGCGAGCTCGCCCGCGAGCGCGGAGTGCCCGTGCTGCATCACGTGTGGCAGCACCGGCGGCACGACTGGCCGGGGCAGGAAGCGTCGGACGCCGTCGAGCTGTGCGCGCTCGCCGCCCGTCACCCAGGCGTCCGGTTCATCCTCGCGCACATCGGCGGCGGGGGCGACTGGCAGCACTCGCTCGCCGCGCTCCGCGGCGCGGCGAACGTGCACGTGGATCTGTCGGGGAGCGGCGTGGACGGTGGGATGCTCGAGGGCTGCCTCGAGGCAGTGGGGGCGGAGCGATTGCTGTGGGGCACCGATCTCACGATGGAAACCGGCTGGGCGAAGCTGCGCTACCTCGAGGGCCTCCTCGGGCCGAGGGAGCGCGAGCTGGTGAAATGGAAGAACGCAGCGCGGCTCTTCCCCCCCGGCGCTTTCCCCGCCGACTGATGCGCATCGACGTCAACGCGCTGCTCGGCGCGTACCCGTTCCGCAAGGTCCCCGGCACGTCCCCCGACGCGCTGCTCAAGGCGATGGACCGCGTCGCCATCGACGAGGCGTGGGTGAGCCACCTGCCGAGCCTGTTCTGGCGCGCGCCCGCCGCCGGCAACGCCTGGCTATACGAGACGGTGGCCAAGGAGCGGCGGCTCAAGCCGGTGCCGGCGGTCCACCCCGGCATGCACGGTTGGGAAGAGGTGCTGGGCGAGGCGGCCGATCGCGGCGCGCCGGTGGTGCGTTGCGATCCCACGTATTACGGACTGGACCCGACGGGGCCGGAGATGCGGGTGCTGGTCGCGGCGTGCGGCGCAGCACGGCTGGCCTTGATGATGGCCGTGCGCGTCGAGGATTCGCGTCAGCGTCATCCGCACGATCACGCCGCCGAGCTGCCGGCCGCCGCCGTCCGCGCGCTCATCCGGACCGACGAGGACGTGCGGCTGGTGATCACCCAGGCGGACCGGGCGTTCGTCGAAGAAGTGCACTTCGGCTCCGCGCCGCAGGAGGCCGGGCGGATCTGGTGGGACATCAGCTGGATCTGGGGACCGCCGGAGGACCATCTCGCCATGCTGATCGGCACGATCGGGGTCGAACGGTTCGTGTTCGGGACGGGGCAGCCGCTCCGGATTCCGGAGACCAGCGTGGCGAAGCTCGATCTGCTGGAGCTGGCACCGGAGCAGCGCGCGGCAATCGAATCGAGCAACGTGCGCACCGGACTGTGTCACTGACTGCCCGTCTGGAATGGAGCCTCATCCCGGCCGTCCCCGTGCCGTTTCGTGGGCGCACGCTCGCCGAAGATGCGCAGCGCGGGTACGCACAGTGGATGGCGGCGCAGCCGGTCTCTGGCGTCGCGGTGTGGGCGCACACGGGACGGGGGCCACACCTCTCCGCTGGGCAGCGCCGCGCGGTGCTGTCGACCTGGCGCGCCGCGCTACCGGACAGGGTGATCGTCGCGGGCGCGAGCTCGCTCGCGATGGCGCGCGACGCAAAGGCGGGCGGCGCCGATCTGCTACTCGCTTTTCCCGTGCGGGACGATCCGGTTCGCCACCACGAGGCGCTGGGGCACGAGCTGCCGGTGATCGCATTCTCGTTGTACGACGCGGCGGGCGGCGTCGCGTACGATGACGCCACGCTGCACGCGATCCTCGAGTTGCCGCGGGTGGTCGGCATCAAGGTCGCGACGCTCGACTCGGTGACGACGTTCCAGCGGATCGCCGCGATCGCGCGGGCGCACCCCGGCAAGCTCCTGATCACGGGCGAAGATCGCTTCCTCGGCTACTCGGTGATGCTGGGCGCCCGTGCCGCATTGATCGGCATGGGCGCGGCGCTGACCGACCTCCCGGCCAGGCTGCTGATAGCCTACCGCGAGCGCGACTTCGTGACGTTTCTCAGCTTGACGTCCGTCCTCGACGCCTTCGGCTCGACGACGTTTGCCTCCCCGGTGGAAGGCTACGTGCGACGGATGCTCTGGGCGCTCGCCGCCGACGGCGTGATCCCCGCCGATGCCTGCGACGATCCGTGGGGGCCGCCGCTCACGGCGGCGGAGTGTGGCGCAGTCCGGGACGCCGTGCGCGAGCTGCGCGCCACCCGGCGATGAGGCACCAGGGCGTCGCGCGACGGTCGTTCCTCGCGACGTGCGCCGCGACGGGCGCGACGCTCGGCGCATTCCCTTGGCTGAAGGGTTTGGCTTCCATGAACAGGAAACCGCACGTGGTGGTGGTGGGGGCCGGGGCGTTCGGCGGCTGGACCGCACTGCACCTGCTGCGCCGCGGCGCCCGGGTCACGCTGCTCGACGCCTGGGGCCCGGGGAACTCGCGCGCCAGCTCGGGCGGCGAGACCCGCGTCATCCGGGCGACGTACGGCCCGCGCGGGATCTACACCCGCCTGGCGGCACGCGCGCTCACCCTGTGGAAGGAGCACGAGCGCCGCTGGCGGCGGAGGCTCTACCACCCCATCGGCGTGCTGTGGCTGGTCGAGGACGACGACCAATACGAGCGGGCGGCGCTGCCGCTCCTCGAGGAAGCCGGGATCCCGTTCGAACAGCTCACCGGCGCCGAGACGGCGCGGCGCTACCCGCAGATCAACTGCGAGCAGGTGCGCTGGGCGATCTTCGAGCGGGACGGCGGCTACCTCACGGCGCGGGTCGCCTGCGCGGCCGTGCTCGAGGCCGTTCTCGCCGAAGGCGGCGAGTATCGCCAGCTCGCGGTCGAGCCGCCCGCGCCCGCGGGCGGCGAGCTGGGTCCGGTGCGGCTGTCCGACGGCAGCCCGCTCGCCGGCGACAGCTACGTCTTCGCCTGCGGCCCCTGGCTGGGCCGGCTCTTTCCGGATGCGATCGGCGACCGCGTGCGCGCCACGCGTCAGGAGGTGTACTTCTTCGGCACGCCCGCGGGCGACCGCCGCTTCACCGAGCAGGCGCTGCCCGTGTGGGCGGACCATAGAGCGCACTTCATGTACGGCATCCCGGGGAACGAGTGGCGCGGCTTCAAGGTCGCGGACGACACGCGCGGGCCCGCCTTCGATCCCACGGGTGGCGAGCGGCTCCCCAGCCCCGAGACGCTCCAGGCCGCGCGCGACTACCTCGCGTTCCGCTTCCCGGCGCTCAAGGGCGCGCCGCTCGTGGAGGCGCGCGTGTGTCAGTACGAGAACTCACCGGACGAGCACTTCATCATCGACCGGCACCCCGAGGCCGCGAACGCGTGGCTCGTGGGCGGCGGCTCCGGGCACGGCTTCAAGCACGGCCCCGCGGTGGGTGAGCTCGTCGCGGACGCAGTGCTGGGGCGGCGGGAGCCCGACGCCGAGTTTCGGTTGGCCCGGTTCTCGGCCCACCCCGGGGCGCCACCCCGGGGTTAGCCGACCCAGAAGTGCTGTCGCGGCTCGAACAGGACTTCCTGCGCTTTCAGGGGGAGCTGCCGCGCGACTTCCCGGACCACGTGCGCACGGTGTACGGGATCGACCTCGGGGCGCGCTATCTGGGCGAGCCGATCCCCCACCCCATCGTCAAGGGATCGGGGCAGCTGTCCCTCAACGCCGGGCAGCTCGAGGACGATGCCGCGGCGGGGCTGGCGTGCGCCGTGCTGAAGACCGTCATCGCGCAGGACGAGACGGGCGCGCAAGCGATGGCAGCCTGGGCGATCCACGAGACCAGGATGAAGGTCGAGCGGCGTCGCGACCGCGCGGGCCGCCCCGGCTGGACGGTCACCTGGAAGGGACGCGGGTGGGATCGGTCGCTGGAGGAATACCTCGCGCTGGTGCGTGCGGGGCGCGATCTGACACGCGCGGGCCGGTTACTCGTGGTACCGTCGGTCAAGTATCACCTGCCGCGGCTGGATGAGCCGTTTCGGGATGCCGAGTACCGCTACACCACGGTGCGGCTCGCCGAGGCGTGGCGCGAGGCGCCGCTGCTCCTCGAGAAGGATTTCTCGCCGACGCTCGCGGGCGATGCGCTCGCCGGCGAACGGGCACAGATCATCCGCTGGCTACGGGAGGTGCCGGCGCAGATGCGCGCGGCGTCCCCGGTCCCGGTGCGGCTCGCGGTGAAGCTCATGAACGCGCGGTTCGACGACGCGTTCCAGGTCGAGATGATCGAAGCCTGTGCGGGAGCGGACGCCCTGGTTTGCTTCAACCGGCTGTACGATGAACACGCACAAGTGGCCTACGGAGGCTGGGACTTGAGCGACCGCAACCTGCGCGCCTTGGACCTCTACCGCCTGCGACCGCCCTCGACTGCCCTCGACCGCCCTCTTGTCGGCACCGGGAATATCTGTTCGGGCCGCATGATCCTTGAGTACGCCCGGCGCGGCTGCGAGAGCGTGCAGCTGCACACGTTCTTCCAGCTCCCGCTGTCGGAGTACCCCGCGACGCACGGCTCGCGCACCGCGCGGGCGCTGCACGCGCTCGTGTTCGACCCGCGGGACGGGCTGATCGCGGGGATGCTCGAGCTCGAGGCGCAGGGCGTGCTCGCGCGGCGCGATGGCGAGCTCCATTTTCTCGACGTGGCGGCGCGTGCGTATCACGCGGGCTGAGCTGTTCGAGCTGACCCTGCCGTTCGTCGAACCGTTCATCATTTCGGGCGGCCGGATCGACGCGCGGCGCTCGCTCATCGTCGCGCTGCACGACGACCGGGAACACACGGGCTACGGCGAAGCGCCGCCGTTCGAGCTGCCGTTCTACTCGGAGGAAACACTCGCGGGCGCGCGCGATCTGCTCGAGCGCGTGCTGATCCCGCGCATCACCGGGCGGGAGTTCGCTTCCCCCGAAGCGGTGGACTCGGCGCTGCGCGACGGGGTGCGCGGCAATCCATTCGCCCGGGCGGGCATCGAGACTGCGGCCTGGGACCTGGAGGCCCACGGATCGGGCGTCGGGCTCGCCCAGCTCGTCGCCGAGCGGCTGGGCGTGGCGGCCGCGGCGAGCGTTCCCTGCGGCGTCGCCCTCGGAATTCCCGAGGATGGCAAGCCCGACACCCTCACGCGCCGCGTATACGCCGCGGCGCAGCTCGGCTACCGGCGGGTGAAGATCAAGGTGATGCCGGGGTGGGACGAGGTCGCGGTGACCGCGGCGCGCGCCGGGATGGCGGCCGTCGATCTTCCCCTCACCGTCGACGCGAACGGGGCCTACGCGTGGCCGGCGCACGAGCGGAACCTGCGCGCCCTCGACGACGCGGGCCTCCTGTATATCGAACAGCCGCTCGCCCCCGACGAGCTCGTCGCGCACGCGGCCCTCGGTCGCACGCTCCGGACCCCGGTTTGCCTCGACGAGACGCTCCGGAGCGCCGTCGTGGCCCGGCAGGTGATCGAGCTGGATGGCCCCCGCGTCTGGAACATCAAGGTGCACCGCGTCGGCGGCCTCAGCGAGGTGTGCCGCATCTATCGCGTGGCAGCCCAATCCGGCGCCCAGCTCTGGGCGGGGACGATGCCCGAGTCGGGGATCGGGTCTCAGGCGGCGCTCGCCGTCGCGGCCTTACCGCTGTGCGTCTATCCTTCCGACCTCGAGCCCAGCGCGCGCTGGTATGGGCGGGGCGCGGGGGCGGACGTCATCAAGCTGAGCATGAGCAAGGACGGCCGGATGGCCGTGCCGGGCGTGTCGGTCGCCCGGTTGCTGGACCCGGCGCGGTTTCGCGCGGTGACCAAGCCGCTCGTTGCTTGACGTCGTGACGCCGCGGTGCGAAATCCCCGGCCGACTGTGTCGCGAGCTCTTAGCCTTGGTAAACCACGCGTCAACGTCATCGTGTCTCGGAGAGCGCACTGTGATTGTGCTACGTCGCATCATCTCGCCGATCCTGGTCGCCGCCGCACTGCCGTCTGCGGCCTTCGCCCAGCAGTACGACGCGCGCCTCTTCGCCGGTCTGCGGTGGCGCCTGATCGGACCGTTCCGCGGCGGGCGCACGGTGGCCGCGACCGGCGTGCCCGGCCAGCCCGACGTCTGCTACATCGGCGTGAACAACGGCGGCGTCTGGAAGAGCGACGACTATGGGCGCACTTGGACGCCGATCTTCGACGACCAACCCACCGGCTCGATCGGCGCCATCGCCGTGGCCCCGTCGGACGCGCGCACGCTCTACGTCGCAAGCGGCGAAGGGCTGCAGCGCCCGGACCTCTCGGTCGGCGACGGGATCTACAAGAGCACGGACGGCGGGACCACGTGGCGGCACCTGGGGCTGCGGGACGGCCAGCAGATCCCCGCCATCGTCGTGGACCCACGCGATCCGAACCGGGTGTTCGCCGCCGTCCTGGGACACCCGTACGGCCCGAACCGGGAGCGCGGTGTGTTCCGCTCGACCGACGGGGGCGAGACGTGGCAGCAGGTGCTCTTCAAAGACGAGAACACGGGAGCGGTCGACGTCGCGTTCGACCCGGCGAATCCCGGGACCGTCTTCGCGGTGCTCTGGGCCGCGCGGCAGGCGCCGTGGGAGATCGGGAGCTCGTGGACCTTGTCCGCGAACAACGGCTTGTACAAGTCCACGGACGGCGGGACCACCTGGCGGCAGATCACGGCGGGCCTGCCGGGCGCCGCCGACGGGCTCGGCCGCATCGGGCTCGGCGCGTCAGCCAGCGCGCCCGGGCGGCTGTACGCCGTCCTGGGTGCCAAGCGTGGCGGCGGCTTGTATCGCTCCGACGACGGCGGCGAGCAGTGGCGGCTCGTCAACGCCGACGAGCGGCTGTGGGGGCGGGACGGCGACTTCAACGAGGTCAAGGTCGATCCGACCAATCCCGACGTCGTCTACGTGGCGAACATCGTGACGTGGAAGTCCACGGACGGCGGGCGGACGTTCGGCGCGTTCCGCGGGGCCCCGGGCGGCGACGACTACCATCGCCTCTGGATCGATCCCGCGAACCCCAAGGTCATCTTGATGGCCAGCGACCAGGGCGCCATCGTGACCGTGAACGGCGGCGCGACCTGGAGCTCGTGGTACAACCAGCCGACCGCGCAGTTCTATCACGTCGTCACCGACGACCGCTTCCCCTACTGGGTGTACGGCGGGCAGCAGGAGAGCGGCTCCGCCGGCGTCGCGAGTCGCGGCAATAACGGCCAGGTGACGTTCCGCGAGTGGCATCCGGTCGGCGCCGAGGAGTACGGCTACGTCGCGCCCGACCCGCTGCACCCGAACCTTATCTATGGCGGCAAGGTCAGCCGCTTCGACTGGAACACCGGTGAGGTGCAGGACGTGTCGCCCGAGCCCGTGCGCGCCGGGAAGTACCGCTGGGTGCGCACGATGCCGCTGCTGTTTTCGCCGGTGGATCCCCACGTGCTGTACCTCGGCGCGAATGTGCTGTTCAAGACCGTGGACGGCGGCGCGAGCTGGCAGACCATCAGCCCCGACCTGACGCGCGCGACCAGCGACGTGCTCCCGAACCTCGGCGCGTTTACGACGCTCGATCCCGAAAAAGGCAAGCACCGCGGCGTGATTTACGCGATCGCCCCGTCGTTCCGGAAGCTGAGCCTGCTCTGGGTCGGGACGGACGACGGGCTGATCCAAGTGACGCACGACGGTGGCAAGTCCTGGACCAACGTCACTCCACCCGCGCTCACGCCGTGGAGCAAGGTCTCGGTGATGGAGGCCTCGCGCTTCGACACGCTCGCGGCATACGCGGCGGTGAACCGGTTCCGGCTCGACGACCTGGGCCCGCACATCTACCGGACCAGAGACGGCGGCAAGACGTGGACCGAGATCGTGGCAGGAATACCGTCGAACGAAGTGGTGAACGCCGTCCGCGAGGATCCGGTGCGGCACGGGCTGTTGTTCGCGGGCACGGAGCGGACCGTCTACGTCTCCTTCGACGACGGCGATCACTGGCAGGCGCTGCGCCTCAACCTGCCCGCGTCGGCGGTCCGCGACCTCGTCGTCCACGCGAACGATCTGGTCGTGGGCACGCACGGGCGCTCGTTCTGGATCCTCGATGACGTCACACCGCTGCGGCAGATCGCCGCCGCCGCGGCTGCGACGGACGCCTACCTGTACCGTCCCGCGCCCGCCGTCCGGGTGCGCTGGAACGAGAACACGGACACCCCGCTGCCGCCTGATGAGCCGGCGGGGAAGAACCCGCCCGACGGGGCGATCGTCGACTACTACCTGGCACAGCCTGCGGCGGGGCCGGTCACGCTCGAAATCCGTGACGCGCGCGGGGAACTGGTGCGCCGCTTTTCGAGCGCAGACCCTCCCGAGCGCCCGGACTCCGGCCTGAACATTCCCACTTGGTGGATCCGCCCGGTGCAGACGCTCGGCACGGCCGCGGGGATGCGCCGCTTCGTGTGGGACCTGCACTACGCGCCGCCGCCCGCGTTGCGCCACGAGTACCCCATCTCGGCGATCTACGGCGACACGCCGCGCGAGCCGCGCGGGCCGTGGGCAATGCCCGGGCGCTACACCGTCCGGTTGACGGTCGACGGCCGAACGTACGAGCAGCCCCTCACGGTTCGGATGGATCCGCGGGTGCCGCTCGCGCCGGGCGCGCTCGCGCGGCAATTCGCGCTCGCCTCGCGCCTGGTGGACGCGTTGCGCCGCGACTCGACGACTCTCGCAGCGGTGCGCGCCCTGCGCAAGGAGCTGAAAAGCGCGCGGGAGCGCGCGGCGCCGGGGACGCTCAGCGCGACGCTCGACTCGCTCGACGCCGCGGCGGCGGCGCTCGAGTCGGGCGAGGGTGCGGGGACGCCGCGTGCGCCGGGAGCCCGCGGCGAGCAGAGCCTCACCCGGCTGAACGGCGAGCTGGTGGAGCTGTACGGGGTGATCGAAGGCGCGGACGCGGGCCCCACGGCCCAGGCGGTGGCCGCGGTGGCGGAGCTGGAGCGCACCCTGGCCGAGCGCGTGGCGCGCGGGCGCGAGCTCGCGGGGCGCTTCCGTTCAGCGAGCCGCCGGGTACAATAGAAACGACCATGGTCCCGATCGAGCACCAGCCGCCGGGCTACTGGGGCAGGAATCTCTATAAGAGCCCCCGCAAGCGGCCCAAGTCCGACGCGCCGCTCAAGGACCTGGCGCCGCGCGCCGCGCAACGCTTCAAGCGGGCGCGCGACGGGATCCGCGCGCTCAAGCACGTCACCGAGCAGGTGGTGTTCCTGGGCACCGCCTGGAAGTGGGTGTGGATGTACGAGGTCGGCGGCCGCAAGCTCGGCTACCTGCACCCGATGGAGATGGGCCTCTCAGGGACCTTCGTCCTGAGCGAGAGCGAGGAGCGCGAGCTCGCCGTGACCGACGGTCTGCCGAAGATCCTGCGGCAGGCGATGCGCGACGGTCCGGTGGCGAGTGGCAGCCGATGGTGCTGGATGGAATTCCCCGACCTCGACGCCGTCGATGCGTTCGTCCACATCGTCGAACTGAAGCATCAACTGCTGGCGCGGCCGGAGTAGCCCCACGCGGCCGCGCGGGGCGCGGGGCGCCCGCGGGCCTTGTGCGCCGTTTGTCGCTGGCGCTACATTCCTGCGCCCGCGAGCGAGCCGTTCCACACACAAACGATACATTCGCCATCGAGCGCGATTGATGACGAAGGGGAGTGGTCGGGTCGGGGTCGGGAGGGGCGTCGCGATCGCATTGGCGATCGCCATCCCGGCCGCGGCACAAACAAGTCAGCCAGCTCCAGCCTACAAAGCTCCCGTCATCAGCGACACGGAGCGGCTCAAAGGCCCCCGGCAGCCCATCTTCTTCCGCCACGACGTCCACGCCGGTCAGGACCAGATCCCCTGCCTCTATTGTCACAGCACCGTGACGATCTCGAGCGAGCCGGGGATTCCGGCACTCCAGACGTGCTTCGGCTGTCACCAGATGATCGGCGGCTCGACGCCGTCGCATCAGGCGGAGATCAAGAAGGTCCGCGAGGCGTGGGCGACCAAGCGGCCGCCCGAGTGGATCCGGGTGCACGCCCTCCCGGGCTTCGTGCGCTTTCCGCACCAGCGACACATCAAGGTCTTGGGCGCTGAGGGCTGCGTGACCTGCCACGGGGACGTGCGCGGCATGCCGCAGGTCTACCAGGTCGCCACGCTCAAGATGGGCTGGTGCGTCAACTGTCACGTGCAGCGCAACGTGAGCCGCGACTGCACCCTGTGCCACTACTGAGGCCCGAGTCGATGGACCGGAGACGGTTCCTGACAGTCCTGGGCGCGACGGGCGGCGCCGCCGCCGCGGCATCGGCGTGCGGCATCGGCCCCGAGCCGACGGAGCACCTCATCCCCTACGTGGTCCCGCCCGAGAATCAGGTGCCCGGGATCGCGACGTACTACGCCACTACCTGCCGCGAGTGCGCCGCTGGCTGCGGGCTGCAGGCCAAGGTGCGTGAAGGCCGGGTGATCAAGCTCGAGGGGAATCCCGACTCGCCGATCAATCAGGGTCGGCTCTGCGCCCGCGGCCAGGCCGCGCTCCAGGGACTCTACAACCCGGACCGCGTGACCGAGCCGATGGCGCGCGCCGCCAGCGGCGCGTGGCAGAAGCTTTCGTGGGATGAGGCGATCGGGCGACTGGCGGCGCAGCTGAAGGCGGCCCGCGGCAAGGGGATCGTGTTCCTCACGGGCTTGGAGACCGGGTCCTTCGGCGACCTGGTGGACTCGTGGCTGAGGAACGTCGGCGGCCGGCACGTCACCCACGAGCCCTTCGCCTTCGAGGCGCTGCGCGAGGGCAATCGCCTCGCATTCGGCACGGCGGCCATTCCCTGGTACGACTTCGCCGCCGCGCGCTACATCGTGTCGTTCGGCGCCGACTTCATGGAAACGTGGCTCTCACCGGTCGGCTACCAGCACGCCTTCACCCGGGCGCATGCCTTCGGGGCGGATCACGCCACGTCTCCGGCCAAATTCGTGTACGTCGGCCCCCGCCTGTCGCTCACCGGGATGAGCGCGGACGAGTGGGTCGCCCCGGCGCCGGGCACCGAGGGAATGCTCGCGCTCGCGCTGGCGCACGTGATCACCAGCGAGCGGCTCGCGCCCGTGCCGGCCGACGCGACGCGTCTCAAGGACCTCCTCGCGGCCAACGCGCCGGACAAAGTGGCGGTGGCGGTCGGGATCGACGCGAAGACGATCGCGCGGCTGGCCCACGAGTTCGCCGCGTCCCGGGGCGGGCTCGCAGTCGCGGGCGGGATCGCCGCTCAATACCCGAACGGCGCCGAGATCGTGGCGGCAGTGAACATCCTCAACTACGTCGCTGGCCAGGTGGGAAGGACCGTCAAGTTTGGCCCCAACCATGCGCTCGGCGGTGGCGGATCGTTCCAGCAGCTCGCGGACCTGGTCGCCGACATGGAAGGTGGCGCGGTAGCGCTGCTCCTGGTGCACGGTGCGAACCCGGTGCACACGCTCCCGGGGAAGTTCTCGCCGGCGCTCGGGCGTGTCGGGTTCAAGGTGAGCTTTTCGTCCTACCTGGACGAAACGGCGGCGGCTTCCGACCTCATCCTCCCCGATCTCCACCCGCTCGAGCAGTGGAACGACTCGCGTCCCCGCGCCGGCATCTACGCACTGCAGCAGCCCGTGATGCAGCCGGTGTTCCCGAACACCCTGCACAGCGGCGACGTGCTGCTGCGGGCAGCGGGGAAGCCCGGGACGTTCAAAGACTATGTCCAGAGCCGGTGGCGCGAGCTGCACCAGCGCTTCGGCCAGGGCAGAGGCTTCGAGGACTTCTGGAACGACGCATTACAGCACGGCGGGATCTACACGGATGTACCGGTGCAATCGGTGCGACTCGATTCCAAGGTCCCCCAGCTCACGGCCGGCGCGGCCGGGGCGGCACGCCCCTCCGACAAGCTGGCGCTCATCGTCTTCCCGTCCATGGCGCTGCACGACGGCCGCGGCGCCAACAAGCCGTGGCTCCAGGAGCTCCCCGACCCGGTGTCGAAGATCACCTGGCACGCCTGGGTGGAGGTGCACCCCGACACGGCGGCCAAGTGGGATGTCGCGAACGGGGACATCCTGCTCATTACGTCGCCGTCCGGCGCCGTCCGTGCGCCCGCGTGGATCACCCCGGGCGTTCGGCCCGACGTGCTTGCGGTCCCGACGGGACAGGGCCACCAGGAGTACGGCCGGTACGCCAAGGGTCGCTCGTTCAACGCGTTCGAGCTGCTGGGCGACACGCCGACGGACTTCGGCGGGCGTGCGTTCTTGGTGAGCGTGACGGCGCGAAAGAGCCCCGATCACCGCCGCCTGGCCACGATCGAAGGTGATGCCCGGGAGCAGGGGCGAGGCGTGGTCGAGGTCCTGCCGCTCGTGCAGGCCCAGAAGCTCAAGGCTGGGTCGCACCCGTTCGCCGAGCGGGAGACGCCCGCGTACGCCGACAAGGCAGTCGCGGATTGGGCGGAGGCGCAGCACGAGAAGGCGAGCATCGGGAACTACGCCGGCGCGCATCCCCGGTGGGCGATGGCGATCGACCTTGCCAAGTGCACCGGGTGCTCGGCCTGCGTCACGGCGTGCTATGCGGAAAACAACCTGGCGACGGTGGGCGAGGAGCTGTTCGTGCGCCGCCGCCAGATGAGCTGGATCCGGATCGAGCGCTACTACACGGGTGGCGGCGCGGTGGTGTCGCCGATGCTGTGCCAGCAATGCGGCGCTGCGCCGTGCGAGCCGGTGTGCCCCGTGTACGCGGCGTATCACACGCCCGACGGGCTGAACGGCCAGGTCTACAATCGCTGCGTCGGCACGCGGTACTGCGCCAACAACTGCCCGTACAAGGTGCGCTACTTCAACTGGTACAACTACGCCGAGCCGGGCGGCGAGTGGGAGAGCTGGCCCGACCCGCTCAACATGCTGCTGAATCCCGATGTAACGGTGCGCGAGAAAGGCGTGATGGAGAAGTGCACGTTCTGCGTGCAGCGCATCCGGGCCGCGCAGAACCGCGCCCGGCTCGAGGACCGCGCCGTCCAGGACGGCGACATCACCCCCGCGTGCGCGCAGGCCTGCCCGTCGGAGGCGATTGTGTTCGGCGATCTGCACGACAAGACCTCGCGCGTCGCCGCCCTGGCCGAGGACCCGCGCGGCTATCACGTGCTCGCGGGGCTCAACACCAAGCCCGCCATCACCTACCTCGCGCGGGTCGCGCAGGGCGCGGCGGGAGCGACCTGAGCGATGGCCGACACCCAGACCTCGCGCGTCACCTACGATTTCGTCACCCGCGCCATCGCGCGCACGCTGGGCAGCCCGGGCAAGGGATACTTCGCCCTGCTGGGCACGGCCCTCGCGCTGCTCGCCGTCGGGATCGTCTGCCTGCTGCTCTTGCTCCGCTACGGCCTGGGGCTCGCGGGCTACTCCCATCCGGTCTACTGGGCGGTCTACATCACGTGCTTCGTGTTCTGGGTGGGCATCGCACACTCCGGCACGCTGATCTCGGCGATCCTGTTCCTGTTTCGCTCGGGGTGGCGCACCGCGGTGTACCGCACCGCCGAGGCGATGACCGTGTTCGCGGTGATGACGGCGGGGCTGTTCCCGCTCATTCACATCGGCCGCCAGTGGTACTTCTACTGGCTGCTCCCGTACCCCAACGAGCGCGGGCTGTGGCCCAACTTCAAGTCGCCGCTCATCTGGGACGAGTTCGCGATCGGGACCTATTTCACCGTCTCGACCGTGTTCTTGATCATGGGGCTGATCCCGGACATCGCGGCGGTGCGGGACCTGGCCAAGGGTTGGCGCAAGAAGCTGTATGCGATCACGGCTGTCGGCTGGCGCGGCACCAACGAGCAGTGGCGCCACTACACGCGCGGGTACCTCTACCTGGCGGCGCTCGCCACACCGCTCGTGCTCTCGGTGCACAGCGTCGTGTCGTGGGACTTCGCGATGGCGATCGTGCCTGGGTGGCACGCGACGATCTTCGCGCCCTACTTCGTGGCGGGCGCGATCTACTCGGGCGTGGCGATGGTGATCACCCTGCTCGTGCCGATCCGGAAGCTGTTCCACCTGGAGGACCTGATCACCGTCCACCACTTCGAGAACCTGGCGAAGCTCTGCCTCCTCACGGGGATGATCGTCGGGTACGCCTACTGCGTGGAGTATTTCACCGCGTGGTTCGGGGGGCATCCGGCCGAGCGCGCGGCGTTTTGGTACCGCGCGTTCGGGCCGTTCTGGTGGGCGTCGTGGACCATGATCATCTGCAACGCGTTCCTGCCGCAGCTGCTGTGGTTCAAGACCATCCGCACGAACATCCTGGCGCTGTTCGTGATCTCGATCTTCGTGAACGTCGGGATGTGGTTCGAGCGCTTCGTGATCATCGCGGTGTCGCTCGCGGGGGAGCCGTACGAGCGCTTCGCGAACGCGGGCTACAACCCCACCTGGGCCGACTGGGGCATCATGGCCGGCAGCTTCGGGTGGTTCTTCATGTGGTTCCTCTTGTTCGTGAAGAACTTCCCCGCGGTCTCGATCTCCGAGGTGAAGGAAGTGCTGCCGGCGCCACAGCGGGGGAAGGCGGTGGCCGTGTGAGGCTCGCGAACCCGGTCACAGCGATCTTCCACCCGCCGCCGACGCCGGGCGTGCTCGCGGTGTTCGGCCAGCTCGACGCGACGGTGGACGCGATCGGCCGGCTGCGCAAGGGCGGTCACACCGATTTCACCGTGTACTCCCCGATCCCGCGTCACGAGATCGAGGACGCGCTCGACCAGGCCGTGAGCCCGGTCCGCATGTTCACCCTGATCGGCGGGATCGCGGGCTGCGCGATCGGCGCCTGGATCACGCTCTACATGTCGTACGACTGGCCCATCGTGCTCGGCGGGAAGCCCGTCGGGTCGATCCCGCCGTACGTCGTCATCATGTTCGAGATGACGATCCTGTTCGGCGCGCTCTCGACGATCCTCGGGATCGCGTTCAATGCGGTGTTCGCCGCCCGGCGCCTCGGCACGGTCGCCTACGACCCGCGCTTCACGAACGACAAGTTCGGCATCTTCGTGCCGTGCGAGGCCGCGCGGCAGAGCCAGGTCGAGGGACTGCTGCGCGGCGCCGGCGCCGAGGAGGTGCGCCGTGCGTAAACCGCGCGCCGCCCTTGCCGCCCTTGCCGCCCTTGCCGCCCTTGGGTGCAACCCAGACGATGTCGTGCACCGTATCGGCTGGTTTTCCACGATGCGGCACCAGCGCAGTATCAAGCCGTACGCGAGACCGATCCCGGCCGTCCCGGGCACGGTCCCCGTGACCGGCGTGGAGCCACCGGTGGACCTGAAGACCGCCGACCGGCTGCCGAATCCCCGCACCCGCACGTCGCAATCGATCAACCAGGGCCGGTTCCTGTACCAGACCTATTGCCAGGTCTGCCACGGCGAAAGCGGCCGCGGCGACGGCCCCATCTCGTCCGCGGCCGGCGGGCCGTTCTTCGGGGTGCGCTCGCTCGTGAACGACACGATCGCCCGGCGCTCCGAGGGCTACCTCTACAGCGTGATCGTGAACGCGCCGGCAATGGGACGGGGGCTAATGCCGATCTACGGGGACAAGGTCCGGGGCGATGATCGCTGGGACCTGGTAAACTACGTGCGCACGCTCCAGGCGGCAGCGCGGGGCGGGACGGGGAGACGATGAGCGCCGCGGCCGCGGTGTCCCGCTCCGAGCTGGTCCAAAAGGCGCGCCGCTTCCCGGCAGGCGCATTCGCCGCGTGGGGCGCGGTCTTCACCGTGATCGGCGGAGCGGCGTTCCTCTGGACGCTGGTTGCCGGGGCGCCGGCGCGCGCCTGGCAGTCCTGGCACGTCAACTTCATGTTCTGGACCGGACTGGCGCAGGGGCTCGTCGTGGTCGCGGCGACGCAGAAAATCGCGAAGGGTCACTGGTCGGGGTTCGTCATCCGGTTCGCCGAGGCCGGGGCGGCGTTTCTGGTCGTAGCGCTGGGGCTGTACGTCGGCTTGTTCCTCGGCCGGTTCTCCATCTTCCCGTGGCTGCACGAGCCGCGGCCCGACATCGGGGCGTGGCTCACCACGAAGTTCTTCTTCGCGCGAAACGGCCTGCTCTACGTGCTCCTCGCGTGGCTCTCGTGGCGCTTCGTGCGACACGACCTGGCGCCGGACGTCCGCGAGGTCGGCGACGGACGGCCCGCCGAGCGGCTCGCGGCGCGGGACCAGATCGCGCGCGAGGCGGCGATCCTCATCGTGGCCTATGCGTTCGGGTACAGCCTGCTCGCATTCGACCTGATGATGTCGCTCGCCCACAAGTGGGTGAGCAACCTGTTCGGCGCCTTCTATTTCATGGGAAGCTTCCTCGCCGCGCTGATGGCGCTCGCGGTGCTCGCGATCGCCGTCCGGCGGCGCATGGGGCTCGAATCCCTCATCTCGTCAAAGCAGCTGCACGACCTCGGGAAGCTGTGCTTCGGGTTCACCGTGTTTTGGGCCTATCTGATGTGGGCCCAATACCTGGTGATCTGGTACGGCAATCTGCCGGAGGAGACGTACTTCATCTTCTACCGGCTGATCGGTCCCTGGAAGCCGGTCGGCGTGGGGGTGTTCCTCCTGGTGTTCGTGATCCCCTTCGTCGGCCTGCTCGGCGTGAAGCCGAAGAAATCCCCGCCGACCTTCTTCGCCTTCGCCCTCGTGAGCCTCGCCGGCGTCTGGCTCGAGCGTTACCTTGAGATCGTCCCCTCGATCAACGGCGGCGCCGGCCCCGCGATCGGCCTCCCGGAGATCGGCGTCACGCTGCTGTTCGGCGGGCTGTTCCTTCTGTCCTTCGGCTGGTTCGCTGCCCGCTATCCGATGCTGTCGCCGCGGCTTGCCGCGGACACGTTGGAGCGGGAGCGGCACTGATGGATGCGCTGTGAGGGGAGGACCCATGCGGCAGCCGTTGCTGCTCGCCGTCGCGCTCGGCCTCGGCGTCGCCTGCAACAACCCGTCGGGTGGCAATTCCTGCCGCAGCGTCGGGGCGGACGTCACGATCGACATCAGCGATCAGGGTGGCTTCCTGCCCAATCCGGTCAGCGTGACCAAAGGGCAGACCGTCTGCTGGCAGAACTCGGGCACGGTGACGCACTGGGTGAAGACGGTGGTCCCCGCGACCGACACGATCGATGCGGTGCTCCCGCCCAACTCCTTGGTCGAACACGGGTTCGCGCAGATCACCGACGTCAACTACTACTGCAACTATCACCCGGCCGAGACGGGGCAGATCCACGTGCGGTGACGGCGCCCCTCCAGCCCTGAGGCACGGACCGACCGGATAGCAAAGGGCCCCGGCAAATCCACCCGGGGCCCTTTCGACGTTTCTAAGGGTAATATCTGTGCGTAATAGAAGGCCGCCGCCGTTCCCCCGAACGCCCTTAGGAGGCTCTATGCGGTCGAATGTGGTAGGCTTGGTGGCTGGACTGGTCCTGGCTGCGGGATGCGGCAATTCAACGTCGCCGTACGGAGGAGGAGGGGGAGGCGGCGGGCACAGTACGACCATCACGGTGAACAACAACTTTTTCTCGCCGACACCCGACACAGTGGCCGCCGGAGCGACCGTGGCCTTCACGTGGGCCATGGGCGCCGTTACGCACAACGTCACCTGGGATTCCGGGCCCACCGCGCCGCCCAATTCAGGTGACAAGGGCTCCGGCACCTACACGACGCCGGCACTCAGCGCGGGAACCTATGCGTACCACTGCACGATCCACGTTAAAACCTACGGAATGCGTGGGACGATCGTAGTGCAGTGACAGAGATGAGCGTGGGCGGGCTACGGTTTCACAGGCTTTAGCCGCTGCCACAGCTGCTTCAGAGAGTCCGCGGGGAGCGGGCCCGAGATCTCGACGCGCAGAGTCGGGGCCCGCATCATCCCGGCCGCGACGGAGTCGTGCCGCGCACGCTCCGGACCTTGGCGCCCCTCGTACGCTCCCGTCACAACGACTTCACTGAGTGCCAGGGGGAGGGGCCGGCGCTCCCGGAGCTCGATCACGGTGGTCGAGTCGAGCGCCTGTTCCACCACGATGACGACTTCGCCCGGTACGCGCTCGTGACGCAGCGCGCGGATCGGCACGTCCGGCAGGGCGAGGGGATCCTGGCCGAGGAGCTGGCGGGCCGAGTCGAGCGAGACCGGGACTGTGGCCGGGGGGGACTGGGGTGGCGGGGGGGACGGCTCGGCCGCCGCTTTGCGGGCGGCGAAGGAGGGCGCAACCGGCTCCCTGCGGGCGCGACCTAGGGCGTTCGCGGCGACGGCGGCGGATTCCCGCAGCGCGTCCCGCTCGACCGGGAGCGGCGGCGCGACGGGAGTGGCGGCGGCGCCGCCCCGGGCCGCCTGTTGCTTCGCCTGCGGCGCGCGGGCCGCCAGGCGTGGCGCGGTGAGATCGCGTGCCGCCGAGTCGCGCGCCTCGGTCGCGGGCGGCGGGGCGCGCCGCGGTAGGACTCCGCCGCCCAGATACATTCCGATTCCCAGCGCCAGGGTCACCGTCGCGGCCCAGGCCAGTGGCAGCCGTAGCTGCCACCAGAGTCGCACGGGCGGCTTGAGGTCGCCGGCGCGGAACGGCGGCACGGCGCGGTCGGGCGGTGCCGCGAGCCCGAGCAGCTCGTCCGCCCGCGCGATCAGCGCCCGCTCCTCGTCCACACGGCTGCGGCAGGCGGGGCACTGCGCGAGGTGCGCGTCGACGCCCTGGGCCTCCGCCGGCGCGAGCTCGCCGTCGAGATACGCGTGCAGCGTCCCATCATCCACGTGCGACATGTTCACCCTTCTTTCCCGCCTCGAACGCTTCCACCAGCCGTCGCCGCGCCCGCGCCAGCGTCGTGCCGATGGCGCCGCGCGCGAGGCCCGTCTGGGCGGCAATCTCCTCGTACGATAACCCCGCGTCCCAGAGCAGCAGCACCTCGCGGTCGCGGGGCGTGAGCTGCTCGAGCGCGGCCCGCACGCGCGCGCGGTCGCTTGCGACGTGGACCGCCTCGTCCGACGGCGGCGGGGACACCGCGGGCTCGCTCTTCAAGAGCGTGAGGTGGCGCCGCTCGCGCGCCGCGCGACGCGCGTCATCCCGCGCCATGTTCGCCGCCACCACGAACAGCCAGCCGCGCGTGTTCTCCGGCTTGTGTACCAGGGCCCGCGTGAACGCCTCCTGCGCCAGGTCTTCCGCGCGCTCCGCGTCCCACACCTTGCGGTACAGGAAGCGTACCAGTGCGCGATACGTGGTACGGTAGACCTCGGCAAGGTCTTGCGTCATTGCCTAATGGGGAATGCGGAATGTGGAGTGCGGAATGTACGTGTCGGCGTCATGAGGCGAACGACCCTTCCCTCAAATTCCGCATTCCGCACTCGGTTCATCCCCGAAACTCTCTCACGAGCTGCTCCAGCTCTCCTGGCCGCCAGGTCTCGGTGCCGCCGGCCTGAATCTTCACGCTCACCCGCCGGCCGGCCACCAGCACCGCCGGCTCGAGCGTTGCGGGCTTCACCAGCTCGGGGAGCGCGCGTAACAGCGCGAAGTACGCATCGCTGAACGCCGCGACCGTCACGACCCGCAGCGAATCCCCGTGCGCGATGTCGGTCCACGTGCTGTCGCGCCACACGAACACCCGGCCGCCCGCGCGCTGCGTGCGCGCGGCGTCGGCGCCGGTCACGACCACCTCGCTCAACTGGAGTGAGCCGTTGAGCGCCCGCTCCCTGGCGGAGCGGAGCACGGCGGCGGCGCCTGCCTGGTCGCGCGGCGCCGCGGGCTGGAGGAAGTCGCGGCGCGTCGCGACCACGTTCGGCTCCTGCACGAGATATGACGTGTACTCCGTGAGAATCCCGTACCGCAGCGCCAGCCGCTTCAGCTCGTTCACGATCTCAGGATTGGGCCCGTGTAACCGGATCTCGCGCGACAGCGCTCCCGCCTTGCGCGCGGCCCAGAGCTGCTGGATGAAGTCGCTCCCGGGCTGTCCAGCGCTGAAGCGGGCGTCGGTAGAGAAGCGCTCCTCGTGGCCGTTTCTCCGCCCCGTCACCGTCACTGACTGCTCCGCGCTCCCTGCTCCGCGAAACCGCCCGAACACCACCAGCTCGTCGCCCGCGAACAAGTCGGGGAGGCTCTGCGGCTGCAGGTCATACAGCTCGAGGCTTCCTCCCTCGGCCCGCAGCGCGAGGTCGGTGAGCACGGGAGAGGAAATCTTCGCCGCGAGCGCGCCGACCGCCTGCTCGATGTCCCCGCCGGGGCGCACGTACTCGGTGACGCCGCGGGCGCGCTCCGTGAGCCGGTCGAGCACGTAGGTGTTCACGTCATACCCGATCCCGAACGCAAAGACCCGGAAGGCGCCGCGCCCGCGGTCCGCCTGTTCGGCGATCCGCTCCGGGTCGGTCTCTCCCACGGTGGGCATCCCGTCCGTAAGGAATACCACCACGCCCAGCGCGCCGTCCGCGGGGGGCGCGGCGAACGCCTCGCTCAGCGCGCCGGCGATGTTCGTGCCGCCGTCGGCGACGAGCTGCCGCACCCAGTCCTGCGCCGCGCGCACGTGGTCTCCGGAAACGCCGGTCCAGTCCGGGGCGTAGCGGCGCACGCTGCTGCCGAACGTGATGACGCGGAAGCGGTCGGTCGGGCGCAGCGTGCCGAGCAGCGCGGTCAGCGCGGCCTTCGCCTGATCGAGCTTCTCGCCCGACATCGAGCCCGACACGTCGAGCACGGCCACCACGTCGCGGCGCAACGTTTCCGTCGTCGCCGCCCGGCCCGGGGCGAGCAACAGCATGAAGTAGCCGTCTTCACCGGCCGGCTGATCGCTCACGACCGACATCCCCACCAGCCCGTGGGCGAGCGGCAGGAACAGCTCGAGATCGCTCTCCCCGCCCCCGCTCCCGCCACCACCCCCGCCCCCGGCAGCACTGTCGGCGAGCGCGACCTCGAGGTGGTCACCACTGCGGGTGAGCGTGAGGCGATGGGTGGGAGAGTAGGGGTCGCCGAAGCGCGCGGCGCTGTCGAGTTGCAGCCGGAAGCTGCGCGAGGCGGCGACCGCGCCGGCGGCGTACCGGAAGCGCCAGGCGTCGCCCGTGCGGTCGAGAATCTGGGTGTAGCGCAACGTGATCTTGCGCGTCTCGCCGGGGCCGATCGGGAAGACGCGCGCCCGCACCAACCCGTGGCCGGCGAGCTCGATCAGCGCCGGATCGCGCTTGCGGCGCACGATCTCCTCGTAGATCGCGCGCGCCTGCGCGGCGTCCATCGGCTCACCCTTGAGTTCGCGGTCGCCCTGCCACAAGGAGAAGTCGCTGAACACCGCCTCGCCGGGCAGGGGATACAGATAGCTCGCCTCGTCGAGGAGCGGCCCCCCGTTCCGGAACCACTCCTCGACGGTCACGCGGGCGAGGCGCCCGGTCACCGCGACTTGCACTGCGCTGCGCACCTTCTCTACCGCGCCGCGGGGCAAGGGGCGGATCGGCTCGATCCATCCCTGTGCCGCGGCCGGCGACGCGAAGGAGACAAGAAGGGCGAGCGGCACCAGCACCCTGCGCTCGAGCGAACCCATGGCGAACGTTCCTGTGAAGGACGTCAGGAGAGACGCTTGGCGGGGAGCGGGTTGCACACTGCGGGGTTGCGGTGAGGGTGGGAGGGTGCCCATTTTTGGTGCGCCGCAGTCGCCCTCGGCCGTAAGGGTGCCGCGCCCTACTGGATGGGAATCGTGCCGCGCTACACTTACCGCCGCCTTTCCAAGCTGCCTGCTTCGGTGGACGAGCTCCGTCACCACACTGTGCTCAACCTACCCGGGATGCTTGCCGGTATCGCCTTCGAGCACACGGTCATGCAGCCCGGCGCCGCGGTGCCGATTGCGACCGAGGACGAGGCGGGGATCCTCATCTTCACGCTCGCCGGCCGCGGCATCATGCTGCTCGACGGCGACCGCATCGAGGTGGGCGCGAACGACCTGGTGCACATCCCACCGGGCGTGCCGTACGGGATGCAAACGCTCGGCGGGACGGATTGGATTTACGTGGCACTGCAGGCGCCCTATCCCACCGCACACTGATTCGGCCCGAACTCCACGATCTCCGCATCGGCGTCCGAGAGCGTCACTAGGCCGAGATTCGCGAGCTTGATGGTGCGGTAGCTCTCGGGCGGCGTCGCGGTGTTGGCTGCGATCCACGAGAGAAAGGCGCGCTCGTCCTGGATCGCAGCCGCCTCGTTGGTCGCTGCGATCACGTCGTAGCGCGCGGCCACGGTGCGGTCGGCGCGACGCTCCCGTTCCCCGGCGTAGTGTGCCGGGAGCACGAGGAGATCGCCGGGCCACTCACGCCGCGCGCGCTCGAGGCTCTGCCACAGGAGGCGGGCCCAGGCGTCGCGCTCGCCGCCCAGGTCGGGGCGGCCGAGGGACTGGACGAACAGGAAGTCGCCCGTGAGCGCCAGCCCCTCGTCGGCGAGCAGCGCGACGCTGCCGCGCGTGTGTCCGGGGACGTGGGCGACGCGCAGGGTGGCGTGCCCGAAGGCGATCGTGTCGCCTTCGGTGACCGGCTGGTAGGCGAGCCGACCTGCGGCGCCGTCGTACGGCGAGCGGGCGTCGTCGGAGTGCAGGAAGTAGGGGACCTGCCAGCGGGCGGCGGCGGCCGTGGCGCCGCTCAGGTAGTCGGCGTGCATGTGGGTGTCGATCACCGCGGCCGGTGTGGCGCTGAGCTCGGCGAGCAGCGCGTCGTAGCGCTCGATGTGACGCCCGGGATCGACCACCACCGCGTCCCCGTCGCTCACGAGCACGTAGGAAAGCGAGCCCTTCCCGACCCGATCGAGCTGGACGACGTGCTGCAGGGACGGGGTGGCGGAGAGGCGGCGCGGCAGGTAGACCGTTTCCCATGCGGCCATGCCGCCGGTCACCGAGTACGCCTCGAACCCTCGCTCCCGCAGGAAGCGGGTCGCCGGCTGGCTCGAGTTGCCGTGGCCGCAGATCACCGCGACGGGCGCCGCCGGGTCGAGCTCGAGCGGTGCGAGGCTCGGCAGCCGGTAGATCTGGGCGGCGGGCAGGGCGCGGAAGTCGAGCACCGCGCCGAAGGTGACGCGGCCCTGCGCGACGCGCTCCGGGGCGCGGACGTCGAGCACCTGCAGGCGCTCGCCGCGCTCGAGCCGCTGCGCGAGGTCGACCGCGGGCAGCTGCGGGAGATCCGAGTGGGGCATGGGCATCAGTGTCGTGGTGGGCGTGCAAAAACGCAACGGCGGGACGCGGGACGCAGGACTCCCGTTTTGCAAGCGCGCGGGTATATTGTGAACGCGTTCACAAGCTCTCTCCAGCCATTGTTTTGGAGGACATCAGCAATGCGGTTGACCCTGCTCAGCACCATCGTCGCGTTCGGCGCGGTCGCCTGCGGCGGCGAGAAGAAGCCGGCGGCGTCCCAGGCCGAGGCGGCGACGCCTGCGCCGGCGACGGTCGCGCCCGCGGCCGAGCCCGTCGCCGTCGTCGAAGTGAAGATGACCGGCAACGGCACGACCAAGGCCGCGTTCGAGCCCGCGACGCTCACGATCAAGCGCGGCACGACCGTCCGCTTCCTCAACGTGTCCGGCGGCCCGCACAACGTCGCGTTCTACGGCGACTCGATTCCCAAGGGTGCGATCGAGGCGCTGAAGAAGGGCATGCCCAACCCGATGGGCGATCTGATGGGGCCGTTCCTCACCCAACCGAACGAGAAGTACGACGTGTCGTTCGCGGGCGCTCCGGCGGGCACCTACCGGGGCTTCTGCATGCCGCACGTCGCGCTGGGCATGCACATCACGATCACCGTGCAGTAGCGGCACGCGGTCGGCGGCAGCAGGCGACGGCCCTGGACTTCCCGGGGCCGTTTGACTTTCCGGGCGGCGATCGGGAAGTTCTCG
>WNGD01001277.1_pt1 | contig 29583 bp, 26 predicted proteins | sample 5400671 | NCBI WGS metagenome assembly WNGD01 (sample SAMN13153369, study PRJNA577476) | soil metagenome | isolation source: 40 cm soil or saprolite under grassland replicate 2 | place: USA:California | collected 2016-06-15
GGTGCTACCAAGCTGAGAGAACCCGAGGGAACTGACAGCTCCTCCGACCGCTTGAAACAAGCCGTATGAGCGCCAGCACATGACGGCGCGGCGTTATCGCACCCAGGAGGTCGCCGGTTCGAGTCCGGCTAACTCCATCAGAGGAAGTGCCTGCTCATGCACTACCGACGAGCCGCATGAGGGCGGTGTTAAGTAGCTTCCACACGTGGGGTCAAGTGACGAGGTTGTTGTGACGGTCGTGTCTAGCGAGTCCGAAGCCGATGTTGTTTGCGGACTGCTTCGGTCGGCCGGGATCGAGTGCGCCTACCGCGAGAGCGAGGCGATCGATTCGCTACTCGAAGAGTTCACCCCGGCCGGCCCGCGCGAGATCCTCGTCCGCGCCTCAGACCTGGATACCGCTCGAGAGCTACTCGCTCGTTCCACCGGCTGACGACCAACATAGCCCCGGTGTGCGACTAGGCGGTTGACCCGGATCTCGCGCGCGCCGGTGCTCGGCGAGCACCTCTGCGTACCGCTCGCCGAACTCCTCGTCACGACCTGATACCAGCCGCTGATTGACTGGGGCCGGCGTGACGGCATAGGCTTGTGCGGTTCGGCACGATTAAGGAGGACCGTATGCGTCGCCTGTGTGCTCGCCTCGCTGTGGCTCTTTTTGCGCTGGGGCTTGCGGCTCCGGCGATCGCATACGTCTGCCACCCGGATCCCGCTGGGACGCGCTCCCTGGCGCTGCACGGTCGGATCGTGGCGTACAGCCTGCGCGGGAAGGTTCTCACGATCGGGGTCGCGTCCCAGGGCGCATGTCGGGTCGTTACCTGGGATACCGCCCACAGCGGCAGGACCATGCACAGCGGTCTGTCGTGTCGTTCGGTCCCGGGTTTGCGGCGTGTATTGGGGTCCGCGACGGGTGTGCGACTCCGATCTGCGGGCACTGTTGACCGGGCTGATCGGCTCGAAGTGCTCACGGCTGGTGGGCATGTTCGACGCTCGTGGCCGTTGCCGGTTCGTGCTCGGCTAGGCACGCTGCAGGTTGCGGGTGGGTTTGCGGCATTTGTCAGGCGCGACGGTAGTGGTCTGTGGGTCACGCGACTGAAGGACGGCCGGACGACTTTTGTTGGGCCGGTGCGTTCCGGCGACCGCCCGCTGCTCGACGGCAGCGGCGCGGCATATCAAGACGATGTCTACAAGCACAGGCCGCTGGACCAGCCGCTTCTCAAGTTCGTTCCCAGTCGTACCATCGACGTTGAGCTCGCTCGAGTGGGACGCCCGCTCTACACCAGCGGGCCGATCCGGTCGTTCTCAGCGGACGCAACGCGGGTGGCGCTCGTTGTCGGTGGCGGTGCCGGTCGTTGTGATCGAGTGGTGTTCTGGGATCTCCCTTGGCGGTCAGCCGAGCAAGTGTCCGAGGACTCGGGCCCGACATGCGCGGCGCTTGGCGCCTCAGGCCGAATCTCGAGCGTCGCGCTCGGTGGTGCGCGCGCTCAGTGGGTGACGCTCGACCGCGGCCGGCCGATGCTCATTGCTGCCGACGACATCGGTTGTCAGGAGTGGGTGATCCGACGGCTGTCCGACCTCCAGCACGGGGTCGGCTTTGCCGGCATCGCTGCTGACGGATCGACGCTCGCGTTCGCACTGGTCAACCGGTTTCGTCACTTCACGTCCTCCCAGGTCGGCCTCGTCACCCCGGGATACCGCGGACGCGAGATCTTCCGTCTTGGCGAAACCGTCCGCGCGATGTCGGCCTACGACGGGAGCGTCGCGGTGCTCGCTGGAGACGGCTCGGTTCGCGTTCGCACCAAAAGCGGCGTCGCCATTCGCTCCTTCGTCGCTCGCGCGGCGACGACAATGGCGCTCGGTGGGAAGGTACTTGTCGTCATTACCCGTGACTACCGACTCGGCGTCTACTCTCTGGCGAACGGCCGGCTGCTCCACCGCTGGCTCCTGCCAAAAGGTGCGGCTCACGTCGATTTGCAATACGGCATCGCAGTGGTGACCGCCGGACACTCGGTCTACGCGATCAACACAGCGAGCGGGCGCATGCGAAGAGTCGCCGTGACACCTCTTGCCGTCCGCGCCCAGATCGAGCCAATCGGCATCGTCTACGCCTACTCAACGAGCTGCGGTTACTGCTTACGAGATCGGGCGCCTAAACAGCTCTCCGATGGCTCCAGGTGACAACGGTCAGAAGCGCACGGAAGAGGGCCAGAAGCAACCGGACAAAGGCCGTACCTCGCGAATCCTGGAGTACTTCAACAAGAGCTGAGCGTCGCGGGGGACTCGCCCGGGGGGAAGCTACACTTCCCCGACCGCGGGGCTATAGCTCAGTTGGGAGAGCGCCTGGATCGCACCCAGGAGGTCGCCGGTTCGAGCCCGGCTAGCTCCATTCCCGTTGTCGCTTCGGCAATGGCGTGGGAGACTCGTCCCCACGTGAGAGCAGTGACCTTCGACCGCTACGGACCGCCGGAGGTTCTGCGGATCGAAGACGTCGATCGGCCCGCTCCGAAGGAGGACGAGGTTCTCGTCCGCGTGCACGCGACGAGCGCGACCAGGAGCGACTGCGGGCTCCGCAGCGCCGAGTACTTCGTCAGCCGCTTCCTCACCGGTCTGATCCGGCCGAAGCGGCGCAGGGTCGGGCTCGAATTCGCAGGCGAGGTCGAGGCGGCGGGCGCATCCGTCACGCGATTCGACGTTGGTGAACGCGTCTTCGGGATCTCCTCGGGCGCGAATGCGGAGTACGTGTGCGTGCGCGAGTCCGGTGCGATCGCGCCCGTCCCCGAGCGGCTGACGTATGAGGAGGCTGCGGCAGTCGCGGACGGCGCGTTGAGCGCGATGTCGCTCATGCGCCCTCGTGTCGAGAAGGGCGATCGTGTCCTCGTCTACGGGGCGTCGGGCTCGATCGGCGTCGGCGGTGTCCAGGTGGCGAAGCACCTCGGCGCACGTGTCACCGCCGTCTGCCCGACGAAGAGTGTCGACATCATGCGCTCGCTTGGCGCTGACGAGGTGATCGACTACCTGAAGGAGGACTTCACGAAGAACGGCGAGAGGTACGACGTCATCTTCGACGCCGCCGGGAAGCACTCGTTCCTCCGCTGCAGGCGCTCGCTCGCGGCGGACGGCATCTACATCACGACCGACCCGGGCTTCATGTGGCACGACGCGATCCTGTCGTTGTTCTCGAAGAGAGCGAAACTCGGGATGGTCCGCTACCGCAAGGAGGAGATCCTCATCCTCGCGGACCTGCTCGAGCGCGGCGATTACCGCCCCGTGATCGACCGGACGTACCTACTCGAGAACGTGATCGAGGCGCACCGTTACGTCGACACGCACCAGAAGACCGGCAACGTCGTGCTGACGTGCGATGACAGCGCTTGCTCGTCCGCAAAGCACGGCTTCGCGCAACCAGCCGCCTCAAGCGACCGCGAGCAGTTCCTCCAGCGGTCCCGAAAGGTTTGAGAGCTGTCCGGTTAGGTCCACTCCCGCGTGTCTTTCGATCCCAGCGCGTCCGGCCGAAGGCCGGCATCGCCAGCGGATGTTTTGATGCAAGCGGGGAGCACCCCTACAACGGCGGCACCTTCGCCACTGCGTACAGCCGCCACTGCTCCGGTACGCCCTTGAGTGTCACGACGCCACGATCCTCGAACTCGATGCCGGAACCAGCCACGAGATCCTTGACCGTGCTCGACACAAGTACCTCGCCGGGCTGAGCCTGCGACGCGACTCGCGCGCCGATGTGGACGGCGATGCCGCCTACCTTCTCGTCCAGCCGCTCGCACTCGCCGGTATGAAGCCCGGCGCGAACCTCGAGGCCGAGCTCAGCCAGGCTTTCTCGGATTGCCCATCCGCAGTGGATTGCGCGCGCCGGGCCGTCGAAGGTGGCGAAGAAGCCGTCGCCCGCCGTATCGAGCTCGAGCCCGCGGAATCGGCCGAGCTGGGCGCGAACGGCGTCGTGGTGCTTCTCTAGCAGCTCACGCCAGCCGCGGTCACCGAGCTCGGCCGCCCGGGCGGTGGCGCCGACGATGTCGGTGAAAAGAACGGTGGCGAGCACTCGGTCCGGCTCGGCCTGCCACGCCTCCCCTTCGACGACCTGCCCGACGAACTCGTCGAGCTCGGCGAAGAGTCGCTCTTGGTCGCCGAATGGGGGCCCCATGTCCGCGCCGGGCAGCGCGACGAGCCGAGCGCCTGGAATGCGTTCGGCCATGTAACGCCCGGTGCTCCGCACGGGCCCGACCGCAACATCGGCCCGGTACATCACGAGGCTGGGAACGTGGATCGACGGCAGCACGTCCCGGACGTCGACGTCGAGGAACATGCGGAAGTAGTCGGCGGCCGCGCCGGGACTGACGCTGAGTCGGAAGACACGCGCAGCACCCTGCCGCTCCTCCTCGGTTGCGCTGGGGTTGCCCTTCTTCATGCGCTCCTCGTGAAAGGCAGGCTCGCCCCAGCGGCGATGCTGCTCGTCGAGTAGTCGCTCCTGTTCGGTTTGCGTCGGCAGGGAGGGGAGATCGGGGCTGCGAACGAAGCGTGGGGCCGAGTTGAACAGGACTAGGGCCATCGTCCGTTCCGGGTACGTCGCCGCGAAGAGGGCACACAACGGGCCCGCGTCACCGGATCCGAGGAGCAAGGCCCGCTCCGATCCGGCCGCGTCCATGACGGCGCGAATGTCGTCCATGCGCGTCTCGAGCGTCGGGGTTCCGACGACACGATCGGACATTCCGGTTCCGCGCTTGTCGAAGAGCAGGAGCCGCGAGATGGATGCGAGACGGGTCAAGAACCTTGCCTGCGGTGGGTTGTCCCAGATGAGCTCCACGTGGTGCATGCCTGCCGGGACGTAGACGAGGTCAACTGGCCCCTCCCCGACGAGCTGATAGGCGATGCTCACGTCGCCTGATCGCGCGTAGTGTGTCTCGGGGACCTTCACGGCCTGAAGTCTGCGAAGTGCAGTCCGCGGGCGCAAGCAGCACGTTGAGACTGCGACGCGCGTCTTGACCGAACCTCACCCTGTCGGAAGTGGTGAGTTTTGGTGAGGAGCAGGGGAGCGGAGGGGAATCCGATCCTCTTCGAGAGCCCGAAAACGGCTCAACCGTCCCCTCCAGTCCCCTAAGTCCCCAACCGCTCAGGGATCGCACCCAGGAGGTCGCCGGTTCGAGCCCGGCTAGCTCCATGCACGACGTGCCAATGCGCCGGACCTTGGGCCTGGCGACCCATCTAACCCTTGCGAGAGGACCAGTAGAGCAGCCCGCTACGATCGTTAGCCCTTGACGACGGCGCCGACCGCACTGGCCGACGCGCCGAGGGCACGGCGTAGGCCCCGTCCCTCGTCGACCTTCATGCGTTTCCTGCTGCGCCGCGCAGTCGCGCTCGTGCTGCTAGCGGTTGGAATCACGCTCGTGGTCTTCGTGCTCACGCAGCTGGTGCCGAGCAACGCCGCGGCGACGAACCTCGGTGAACAAGCGGCCGCCGACCCCGCGGCGGTCGCCGCCTTCAAGGCTCATTACGGTCTCGACAAACCGCTGCCCGTTCGCTACTGGCTCTACCTCCGGCATCTCGTTCAGGGTGATCTCGGACAGTCCGCGCTGACGCACGACGCGGTGACCCATGACCTCGGTCAGTTCATCCCCGCCACCGCAGAGCTCGCGCTGTATTCGATCGTCATCGCGGCAGTCTTCGGGATCGCCTTCGGTGTGATCGCAGCGATGCGCCGGAATCGCCCGGCCGATCACGTCCTGCGGGTGGTCTCGCTCGGCGGGATCTCGATGCCGACATTCTGGATCGCACTCGTCGCCCTCTATCTCGGCTTCTTCAAGCTCGGCTGGTTTCCCGGCGCCGAGCGCCTCGACCCGGGAGTGCTGCCGCCACCGCAAAAATCGGGGCTGTACACGGTCGATGCGCTGCTCGCCGGCCAATGGGGGCTCTTCGTGCAGGCGCTCCACCACCTCGTGCTGCCGGCGCTGGTACTCGCCGCCTTCAACGTCAGCCTGCTCACGCGCTATACGCGCTCGGCCGTGCTCGAGGTTGTCGGCAACGATTACGTTCGCGCCGCGCGCGCCAAAGGTCTCCCTGAGCGCGTCGTGGTCACTCGCTACATCCTGCGCGCGGCGCTTCCCTCAGTCGTGACCGTGCTCGGGCTCGTCTTCGCGAACGTTCTCACCGGCGCCGTCCTCGTCGAGAAGATCTTCTCCTGGCCCGGCATCGGCCAGTACGCCTATCAGGCGGCCGTCAATCTCGATGTGCCTGCGATCGCCGGCGTCAGCCTCTTCGTCGCAGTCGTCTACATCACCGTGAACTTCATCGTGGACGTGCTCTACGGCGTGATCGATCCGAGGATCCGCGTCCGGTGAGCGCGATCGCGTTCCGGACGCGTGCGCGCAGGCGTAGCGGGAGACTCCGTCCGGCCTGGCGGCAGCCGCTCGCGATCACCGGGGGCGTGATCGCCGTCGGGTGGCTCGTTGTCGCGATCTTCGCGCCCCTGATTGCGCCGTACGATCCGCTGGCGCAGACCTTCACGGCTTCACAGGGGCCGACAGGCGCGCACCTTTTCGGAACGGACGAGCTCGGGCGTGACGTTCTCAGCCGCGTCATCTTCGGCTCCCGCGTGTCGGTCCCGATCGCGCTGCTGCTCGTCGGCCTCGCCGCGGTCATCGGCGGCCTCGTCGGCGGGCTCGCCGGCTATTTCCGTGGCCTCGTCGACGGTGCCTCGATGCGCATCGTCGACCTGGTCTTCGCGTTCCCACCGATCATCCTCGCGATGGTCGTGGCCGCGGTGCTCGGGCGCGGACTCCGGAACGCCGCGCTTGCCATCGTCGTCGTCGCGTGGCCCTCGTACGCGCGGGTCGTTCGCGGCCTCGTGCTGTCCGTCGGTGACCTCGAGTACGTCCAGTCCGCCCGCCTCCTCGGCTCGTCGGCACGTCGCACGCTCTTCAGGGACGTGTTGCCGAACGTCGCCGGTCCCGTGTTCGTGCTCGCGACGCTCGATCTCGCGAACGCGATTCTGTTGCTCTCCGGCCTCTCGTTCCTCGGGCTGGGGGCCCAGCCGCCGCACGCGGAGTGGGGCTCGATGGTCGCCGACGGCGCTCAGTACTTCCAATGGTGGTGGATCGGCACCTTCCCTGGTCTCGCGATCTTCACCGCCGTGCTGGCGTTCAACTTCCTCGGTGACAGTTTGCGCGACCTCTTCGACCCGCAGACGGCGTGGGGCGGTGACGACCGGCAGTGAGCGCGCTCCTCGAGGTCGAAGGCCTCCGCGTGAGGCTGCCGACGCCGGCGGGTTACACCACGGTCGTCGACGGCGTCGACTACCTCGTCGAACCGGCGCAGGTCTTCGGCGTGGCCGGGGAGAGCGGCAGCGGCAAGACGGTCTCGATGCTGGCGCTGCTCGGACTGCTGCCGACCGGCGCGGTGGTCGAAGGCCGCGCGGCGTTCGGCGGGCAGGACCTGCTCCGGCTGCGCGGACGCGAGCTCCGCGCGGTCTCCGGGCGTGACATCGGGATGGTCTTTCAGGATCCGATGACCTCGCTCCACCCGATGCTCACCGTCGGGCGCCAGCTGACCGAGCACGTCCGCCGTCACCTCGGCCTCGGACGGCAGGACGCGACGCAGAGAGCGATCGAACTGCTGGAGCAGGTGCGGATTCCCGACCCGAGCAGTGCCCTGCACGCGTATCCACATCAGTTCTCCGGCGGCATGCGGCAACGCATCGCCATCGCGATCGCGCTCGCCTGCGGCCCGCGCCTCCTGATCGCCGACGAACCGACGACCGCACTCGACGTGACGGTCCAGGCGGGAATCTTGCGGTTGCTCGACCGTCTGCGGCGCGAGCACGAGCTCTCGGTCGTCCTGATCACGCACGACCTGGCCGTGATGTCGTCGATCGCCGACTCCGTCTCGATCTTCTACGCCGGGCGCGTCGTCGAGTCGGGACCGCGGGAGAGCCTGTTGCAACATCCTCGACATCCCTACACGCGCGCCCTGCTCGATGCGTTGCCCCATCCGGAGGCCGCCCGCGACGTGCCGCTCGTGGCGATCAAGGGCACGCCGCCGACCCCGCAGCAGATCCCGGCGGGCTGTCCGTACCACCCGCGCTGTGCTTACGCAATCGACGTCTGCACGACCGACGACCCGCCGCTGGTTCCGGTCGACGGGCGTCGCCTGGCCTGCCATGTCGACCCGTTCGCCGATGGCGGCTAACGACTCGCCGGCGCTCGAGCTGCGCGACGTTCACGTCGTCTACGAGCGGCGCGGACGCGAGCGCGTCCCTGCTGTCGCCGGCGCGAGCCTCACGGTCGAGCAAGGCCAGATCGTCGGGCTCGTGGGGGAGTCCGGTTGCGGCAAGTCGAGCCTCGCGCGCGCAGCGGTCGGGCTCGTCCGGCCGGCCGCAGGCACGGTGATGTTCGAAGGACGGGAGGTCACCCCGCTCAAGCGCGGCGCGCGCTCGAAGGACCTGGCCCGGCTGCAGATGGTCTTCCAGAACCCCTACTCGTCGCTGAACCCGCGCCGGAAGATCGGCTCGCAGCTCGCCGACGCGCTGGAGGCTCTGGACCTCGTCCCCCGTCGGGCGCGAAGGGCGCGCGTCGAGGAGCTGCTCGACCTCGTCGGGCTCCCCGCGAACGCCGCTGCTCGCTATCCGCACCAGTTCAGCGGCGGGCAGCGGCAGCGGATCGCCGTCGCCCGTGCGCTGGCGGCAGAGCCGTCGTTGCTCGTGCTCGACGAGCCGCTCGCCTCGCTCGACGCGTCCGCGCAGGCGCAGGTGGCCAATCTCCTCGTCGACCTGTCGCGGCGTCTTTCGCTCGGTCTGCTGTTGATCTCGCACGATCTCGCGATCGTCCGTCACGTGGCCGACGTCGTCTCGGTCATGTACCTCGGAGTCATGGTCGAGACTGCGCCAACCCGGCCGCTGTGGTCGCTGCCGCTGCACCCCTACACCGAGGCGCTGATCGGAGCCGTGCCCCATCCGGACGGGCGCGGCTTCCTGCCCGAAGCGCTTCCGGGAGAGGTGCCCGATCCGGCCAGGCCTCCGGCCGCCTGCCGGTTTCATCCCCGCTGTCCGTACGCGTTCGATCGCTGCTCGAACGAGGATCCGCTCACGTTGCGGGTTGCCTCAGACCGCACCGTTGCCTGCTGGCTGCAGAGCGGCGCCGGAGCCCCGGGCCCACCGGCACAACGGGCCGCGCAGCTACCACTTCTGCGCACAGAGGAATAAGCTCACAAACCTCCGTTTCTCTGCCGGGGAGGACACATGAACCGTTTCCGCGCGGTCCCGCGCGTCAAATTCGCACTCGCAGCTCTCACCGTTCTCGTCGCCGCCGCAGTCGCATCGGGCGCCGCGAACGGGCCTTCGGCTCCGAGCGCGACCCTCGTCATCGATCGCTCGTTCGAGATCAAGACCGCCGACCCGCAACGCGCGTTTGAACCGACGGCCGCGATCGCTGACCGCGGCATCTACGACACGTTCTTCACCTACAAGGGCGGCGACCTCGCCCATCCGCGGCCTCTGCTCGTGCAGTCATGGTCGGCGTCGAAGGACGCAAAGACCTTCGTGTTCAACCTGCGCCGGAACGTGCGTTTCGCCGACGGCACGCCGCTGACGGCCGCGGACGCCGTCTTCTCGTTCAAGCGGCTGATCAACCTGAAGGGCAACCCGTCCTTCCTGCTCGACGGCGTCACCGTCGCTGCCAAGGGCAAGTACAGAGTCGTCCTGCGCTCGAAGGCTCCGAACGCAGCCCTCCCGGCAATCCTGACCAACACTTCGCTCGGCATCGTCAACTCGAAGCTCGTGCGCAAGCACGGGGGAACTGCGGCGGTGGGCGCCGACAGCAGCGACAAGGCCGAGAAGTGGTTCAACACGGCCGCCTCTCGCGGCGCCGGTAGCGGGCCCTACCTGCTGCAGGGCTACAGCACCACCTCGCAGATCACGCTGGTCCCGAACCCGCGCTACTGGGGTTCGCGCAAGGCGGCGTTCAAGACGGTCGTGATTCGGAACATGATCGCGCCGACGCAGCTGATCAACATCCAGCGCGGCAAGCACGAGGTGGCGATCGACCTCTCCGCCGACCAGGCGCAGACGATCAGGGGCAACAAGCGGCTGAACGTGAGAACACAGCCGTCGACCTGGACCTTCTGGTTGTTCGCCAACAACAACCCGGACATCTCGACTATGAGCTCGAACAAGCGCTTCCAGGCCGCTGTGCGCAACGCGCTCGACTACCGCTCGATTGTGAGCGTGGCCGGGCCGGGGGCGATCCAGGCGCCGGGAATCATCCCGTCGATGTTCCTCGGCGCTCTCCCGAGGAAGGAAGCGATGAAGCAGAACCTGGCGAAGGCCAGGTCCGAACTGGCCGCCTCGGGTGTGGGGAGCCGGACGATCACGCTCGAGTTCCCGAGCGACCTGACGATCAACGGCGTCCCGTTCGCTTCACTCGCGCAGCGGGTGCAGGCGAACCTGCAGACGGCCGGCTTCCACGTCGACCTCGGGGGCGCAACCGTCGGGACGTGGCTGCAGAAGTACCGCGACGGGAAGATGGCGTTCGGGCTCTCGTTGTGGGGCCCCGACTATCCGGATCCGTTGGACTACCTGGCGTTCATGCCCGGGGAGCTGGTCGGGACCCGGGCAGGTTGGCCGGCGGGAGCCGACGCGACGCTCGAGAGGCTGGCAGCGAAGGCGCGCATCACGACGGCCACGAAGGCCCGCCAGACGATCTACCGCCAGATCCAGCGGCGGCTGAATGCGGTTGGGCCGTTCTTCCCCCTGTTGCAGCCGACGCAGGTCTTCGTGTCGACGAAGGACCTGAAGAACGCCGTGTTCAACGCGCAGTACCAGGTAGACGTCACGCAGGTGGCGCCGAAGTAGTCAACTGTTGACGACGAGGGCGGCGGGATAGTCGTTGAGGACTCGCCCGCCGCCCTCCTCGCAGACGACGATGTCCTCGATCCGGACGCTGAACCGATCCGGGATGATGATCGACGGCTCGTCGGTGAATGTCATCCCGGGCTCGAGCGGCGTCTCGTCCTCCGGGGAGATGAACGGCCGCTCATGCACGTCCAGGCCGATCCCGTGCCCCATCCGGTGGCGGAAGTGCTCACCGAGGCCCGCCTCCTCGATCGGCCGGCGGCAGGCGGCGTTCACCTCCGCAGCCGGCGTCCCCGCAGCGGCGGCGGCGCGCCCCGCTTCCTGCGCGGCGAGCATGATCTCGTAGGCCTCGCGGTATTCATCCGGAGGATCGCCGCGGTAGATCGTGCGGCCGAAGTCGGAGCAGTAGCCGTCGACGACGCCGCCGAAGTCGAACATCACTGAGGTCCCGTCCGGCATCGGCTCGTGCGCAGTCTTCGTGCCCGAGTCGAGGTCGTCGTCGCCGAGCCCGGTGAAGATGTGCGTAGTGAAGGATGGCGTGCGCGACCCAGCCGCGCGCAGCTCGTGCTCGACGGCCTCGGCGAGCTGTGCCATCGTCGCGTCGGGGACGACGAGCGGCCCCACGGCCGCCATCGCCTGCTCGACAGTCCGGATCGCACGATGCATCGCCTCCAGCTCCTCCGGCGTCTTCACCCTGCGCAGCTCGTTCACGAGTCTCGACCCGGTGCGGAGGCGGTCGAACCCGAGGATACGGCCGAGGTTCAGAAAAGTCTCGGCCCAGACGCGGTCGCCGACGGCGACCGTGCCAGTCGTGCCGAGGCCCCGTGCGATGCGCTCGACGGCTGCGAAGCCGTCGTCAGTCTCGTTGACGATGACGAGCTCGCCTTCCGGCTCCTCCCGAAGGTCGAACGCGGCGAACATGCGCGGGAAGACGAAGATCGGATCCGCGCCCGGCCGCAGGAACGCTCCCGCAACCCACCCGTTCGCATACGCCGCCTCGCCGAAGTTCGGGATCTGCCGCTCGACGCCTGTTAGGTACTCGAGGTCCGCCGACGGCCCGAGGAAGAGCACCTCGACGGCCTCCGCCTCCATCCGCTGCGCCAGACGCCGCTGCCGGTCCGCGTAGTCGAACACCGCGGGCGAGTCTAAGCTCGGCGGCATGCGCACGAGGCCTGACGTCGTGGTCGTCGGCGCGGGCGTCGTCGGGCTCTCGATCGCATTCCACCTCGCGCAGCGCGGCGCCTCGGTGACGGTGCTCGACCGCGCCGGGATCGGTGCGGGAGCCTCCGGCGTCCAGCCGGGCGGCGTCCGGCAACAGTGGGGCACGCGCGTCAACTGCCTGCTCGCACGCGAGTCGATGCGTTTTTACGCCGACGCACCCGAACTGCTGTCCATGAGGGTCGATCCGGGCTTCCGCGCCTGCGGTTATCTCTTCCTCGCGCATTCCGACGGTGCGCTTGCGCGGATGCGAGAGAACGTCGCTCTCCAGAACGAGCTCGGCATTCGCTCGCGGATCGTCGGGCCGGCCGAGGCGGCCGAGCTCGTCCCAGGTCTCGAGGTTGCGGGCGTTGTCGGCGGTGCCTGGGGGCCGGAGGACGGCTACTTCGACCGGCCGCAGTCGCTGGTCGAGGCCTTCGGTGCTTTGGCCGACGTGCAGATAGGCGAAGTGGTCGAGATCCGCGACGACGGCGCCGTTCGTCTTGCATCAGGTGACGAACTGCAGACCGATGCGGTCGTGGTCGCAACTGGTGTTGACACGCCCGCTCTGCTGCCCGAGCTGCCGATTAGCGCGCAGACGCGCTTCCTCTTCTTCAGCGAGCCGATCCGAGAGCGGCTGCTCGAGCCGCTGATCGTCTCACCTGAACGACGCTTTGCCGCAAAGCAGCTGGGCGACGGCCGCGTGCTCGCGAGTGACCTCGGCGCGCTGGAGAATGAGGACGGCGGCCGGTCGAACGTGCGCAGCGCGTTCGAAGAGTTGCTTCCGCAACTTGTGTACGTCGCGCTCCCGGCGCTTGTCGCCGGCTTCTACGACGTGACGCCGGACTACCAGGCGATCCTCGGTCGCGTTCGAGACCGCGTCTGGGTCGCGGCGGGCTTCAGCGGCCACGGTTTCATGCTGGCGCCGGCGGTCGGGCGGATCATCGCCGAGTCGGTGAGCGAGCAGCGCGAAGACGCGGCCCTCGGCGTGCTCGACGCCGGACGCTTTGCAGAGGGACGGCTCGTGCCCGAGCCTCAGATCGTCTAACGATCGGCCCCGACCGCCGCGCGCAGCCGGGGGAGCACCTCGGTACACAGCAGCTCCACCCCCCGGGACTCCGGCACTCCGTGCGGCGTGCCGAAGTCGATGCGTCCGGCACCCGCGTCGAACAGGGCCTCGGCGTGGGACGCGACCTGTTCCGGGCTTCCGGCGAAAGCGAACCGGTCGAGGACGTCGTCTGAGATCAGCGCGCCCGCGCCCGCATCGTCGCCGGCCGCGACGAGAGCGCGCACGCGCGCCACCAGCTCCGGTTCGAGTGAGACGGTCGGATCGAACTCGGCCACGACGGCGAGATACATCGCGACCTCGCGCCGCGCGATCGTGCGCGCCCTGTCGCCGTCGTCGTCGACAACCGTGACCGCGCCGAGCACGATCCTGACCTCCTGGTTGCCGATCCGCTCACGCATAACCGGGACGACGTCCGGATTCGCACTGCCGCCCACCTTGAGCTCCTGGGCGACCTCGCCGGCGAAAGCCGCCAGTCGCGGCGACCAGGTTCCGACGAGAAGAGGCACGCTTCGCCGAGCGACCGGGTAACGCAGGCGGTCACCCTGCGCGAGCGAGAACCTTCGGCCTTCGAAGCCCGAGTCGTCACCACCGAGCAGACGGCGCACGACTTCCCACGCTTCGCGAATGGCCGTGACCGGATCGGATTGGTCTATGCCCAGCGTCTCGAGCCAGGACCCCCGCGCGAGGCCTAGGAAGGCGCGACCCTCGGTCGCGGCGTCGAGCATCGCCGCCTGGCCCGCGATCTCGACGGGGTGCACGGTGAAGGGGTTGAGACAGGACGGCCCGACGCGGACGCGTTCTGTCGCACGCGCGATCTCCAGGAGCGCCGGCAGCGCAGGCTGGAACCAGAGGTCGTTGAACGCGGTGACGACGGCGAACCCCGCCTCCTCTGCGGCACGCGCCAGCGGCGCGTATGCACCAGGCAGCTTGTCGGTCTGGAGCCCGAGCCCGAGCTCGTGCCGCTCGTCGCTCACGTCAGCTCTTCGGTGTGGAGCGTCCGTTCGCCGATCCGCTCGATCCGCATCACCACCCGTTCCTCGGGATCGGGGCAACAGACGAGGGAGTCCTGCTCGAGCCAGTCGGATTCGGGGAGTTGGCGCTGCTTCGCCGGCAGCAGCGGGAGCACCGACTGCAGGGCATAAATGCAGAAGTGCCGCCCTTCGGGAATGCGGATCCTGCTTGATTCGGTCAGCTCGAAGTAGTCGCCGACCTGGAGCCCGCAGACCGAGCGGCCTTCGATCCGTTCGACGGTGACACGCAGGTCGTAGAGCCGCATCTCGGTCATGGCGGACCCAGCATATGCCGCCGTTTCCGGCTTCCACCTTGCAACGGCGCCGCTTTCGTTCGATGATCGAGCAGCGCGTGCCTGCGCGCTCACCGAGTCAGGAGGCCGACGTGAAGAACTGGCGAAAAGCGGTTGCAGCAGCTCTGCTGCTTGCCGCGACAGCATCCGTGGCCGGGGTCACCGGAGGAACAGCTTCGACGAGCTCGACTCAGCGCACCTGCGCGTTCCAGCTCCGCATCGGAGACGTGCTGCCGTTCACCGGCGGCCTGGCCGCGTACGGAGCGAATCTCGACCGCGCGGTCAAGCTTGCCGTGGCTATGCAGAACGCCTCGCTCAAGCGCCTGAAGCTCTCGAAGACATCCGTGAAGCTCGTTGCGTCCGAGGACGGGCAGACTCAGGCAGCTGCGTCGGTCGAGGCGGCGACAAAGCTCGTCAAGGCCGACCACGTCAGCGTGATCATTGGCGAGATGGCCTCGAGCGCGACGATCCCGATGGCGCAATCCGTCGCGATTCCGAATCACGTCGTCGACATCAGCCCGACGTCGAGCGCGCCGCAGATCACCGGGATCAAGGACAACGGCTACCTCTGGCGCGTGTATCCCTCGGACTACCTGCAAGGTCGAGTGCTCGCGCAGGCAGCGATCTCCGCCTTCGGGAAGGGCAAGACGGTGAACGTCGGTGCACGGAACGATGCATTCGGAGCAGCGCTCCAACAGCTCTTCGTTGCGCAGTACAAGAAGCTCGGCGGCAAGGTGGGGGAGAGCCTGCGCTGGAATCCGGATCAGGCGAACTACGACACGGAGGCCGGCCGGCTCGTCAGCGGCAGTCCGGCCGGGTTCGTGATCATCGACTTCCCGGAAACGTTCGCGAAGCTCGCGCCGTCGCTCGTGAGAACCGGCAAGTGGCAGGCGTCGCGCACGCTGATGACCGAAGCGCTCCGGAACGAGGATGTGCTGAAAGCGCTCGGGAGCCCGGCTGACGGACTGCGCGGCACCGCCGCAACATCGGTGGGGGCGCCGGCTCGCGCCGCCTTCGACGCGCTCTGGAAGAAGAAGGTGAAGGGTGCGAAGCCGTACACGGGGTTCGAGGGCACTGCGTTCGACGCGGCCAATCTCGCCTTCCTCGCAGCCGTGAAGGCCTGCTCGGCGACCGGGCCGAAGATCAAGACGCAACTGCGCGCCGTGTCCGGCCCGCCGGGCGCGAAGGTGACCTTCAAGAAACTCGACCAGGCAGTGAAGCTGCTGCTCGCGGGCAAGGACATCAACTACGAGGGTGCCTGGGGCCCGATCGACTGGGACAAGAACGGGGATCCGGGATCGGCGGTGTACGAGATCTGGAGGTATTCGAACGGCCAGATCACGACGCAGAAGACGATCACCTTCAAACCGTAGTGCGAGCAAAGGTCAGGGACGGCGGCGGCTTCGGAGAAGTCGCCGCCTACTCCCGCGCGATCCGCTTCGGTCCGCACGTAGCAGTCAGCGGGACGGCGCCGCTCGCCGACGGCGCGGTCCTCTATCCGGGCGACTCCTACCGGCAGACGCGCGCCGCAATCGAGCGCGCGCTCCAGGCGGCGGCCGAGCTCGGAGCGGAGCGCTCGGATGTTGTGCGCACGCGGCTGCTGCTCGCGCCCGAGTGCGACTGGAAGGAGGCGGCACGCGCGCACGCCGAGCTGTTCGCGGGCGTGGAGCCGGCGAACACGACGTACTACGTCGGCTCGCTCATCCCGGAAGGCGCGCTCGTCGAGGTCGAGCTCGACGCGGCCGTCGACTTGCCCAAGTAGAGCTCGGCCACCTTGGGGTCGCGCAGCAGCGTTCGCCCAGGTCCGACGTAGGCGTTGCGGCCCATGTCGAGCACGTAGCCCGTATCGGCAAGCGCGAGCGCCCGGCGGGCGTTCTGCTCGACCATCACGACTGCGATTCCACGCCGCTTCACCGCCGCGAGCTGCTCGAAGACGAGCTCGACCGCCTGCGGCGATAGCCCCGCGGACGGCTCGTCCAGAAACAGCACCTTCGGCCGGGTGACGAGCGCGCGCGCGATCGCAAGCAGCTTGCGCTGCCCGCCGGAGAGAGTGCCGGCCCGCTGACGGCGTCGCTCGGCGAGCAAGGGAAACTGCTCATACATGTCGGCGACGGCCTGCCGCCGCTCCACTCGTGGCAGCGAGACGCCGCCGACCTGGAGGTTCTCGGCAACCGACAGCGTCGGAAAGACGTTCGCAAGCTGCGGCACGTAGTTCAGCCCTCGCCGCGTCAGCTGCTCGGGTCGCACTCCGGTGACGTCTTCGCCCGCGTAACGGACGCTTCCCGCTTCCGGGCGAAGGAGCCCGTAGACGACCCTCAAGAGCGTGGACTTGCCGGCGCCGTTCGGACCGATGATCGCCACCAGCTCCCCGGCCGAGGCGGCGAGCGAGACACCCCGCAACACGAGCGCTTCGCCGTAGCCCGCCTCGATGTCGGCCACTTCGAGCAGCGGTGCGCTCATGTCGGCGGGGCCGCCCCGAGGTAAGCGTCGACAACGCGTTCGTCGGAACGCACGTCCGCCGGTGTGCCGCTCGCGATCACCCGGCCCTCGTTCATCACAATGACGCGGTCGCTGGCCTCCATCACGACGTCGAGGTCGTGCTCGACGAAGAGAAACGTCATCCCGCCCTCGGCTCGGAGCTGAAGAACGTGCTCGAGCAGTTGCCGGCCGAGCACCGGATTGACTCCGGCCATCGGCTCGTCGAGGAGGACGAGCCGAGGCTCGGTCATCAACACCCGCGCGAAATCGAGCAGCTTGCGCTGCCCGCCGGAGAGGACACCGGCGTAGTCCTGGGCGTGCTTGTCCAGCCGGACGAGCTCGAGTAGCTCGTGAGCACGGTGCCGCGTGTTGCGTTCGTAGGCGCGAGCACGGGCGGGCCGGAGCAGCAGCCCACTCAACCGTTCGCCGGGATGGCCGGAAGCGGCGAGCAGCACATTGTCGAGCACGGACAGACGAGTCAGCGCGCGCGGCACCTGAAAGGTCCGGACGAGCCCACGGCGCGCGATCCGATGAGGTGGCGCACGGTCGATGCGTCGCCCTTCGAACTGTACGGATCCTCCTTCAGCCGAGAGAAATCCGGAGACGACGTTGAACAGCGTCGACTTGCCGGCGCCGTTCGGGCCGATCAGCGCGGTGATCGAGCCTTGCTCGACGTCGAACGAGGCGCCGTCGACAGCCCGGAGCCCGCCGAAAGTGCGGACGACTTCCCGGACCGCGAGGATCGGCGTGCTCACTCGAGCACCATCTCCCTTCTGCTGCCGAAGATGCCCTGTGGGCGGAAGAGCATCAGCCCGATGATCACGAGCCCGATCACGATCAGCCGCAAATAGGCGCGTTCGGTCGAGTCGAGCAGCGAGAACGGCGGAAAGTCGAAGAAGCGCGTTCCGGCGAAGATCACGCCGAAGACGATCGCGCCGACCGGCACTGTCCAGGCTTTGCCCAGACCACCGAGGATGACGATCATCCAGGCAAAGAAGGTCAGAAGCGGCGCGAAGTCGTCAGGGCTGAAGAAGCTGAACTGCCACGCGTAGAAGAGGCCCGCGATCGCCCCGAGCGCGGCACCGACGACGAGCGCCTGGAGCTTGTAGGCGAAGACGTTCTTCCCGAGCGAAGCGGCCGCGTCCTCGTCCTCGCGGATCGATTTCAGCACCCGCCCCCAGGGCGTCTTCATCATCAACCACACGGCTACCACCGCCAGCAGCGCGACCGTCCACACGACGATCAGCATCGCGACGTCGCCCCCGACGTGGAGGTCGCGCTCCACACTGCCGAGGAAGCTCCGCCACTGATCGTCGTACTGCGCGGTCTTGCCGATCCCAGCCAGGTTGATCGTCCCCTGCGAGCCGCCGGTCAGCCGGTCCTCGTTCGTGGCGACGTAACGCAGGATCTCGCTGAATGCGATCGTCGTGATCGCGAAGTAGTCGGCGCGAAGACGCAGGGTCGGCAAGCCCAGCAGAACGCCTCCGAGCATTGCGAGCAGCACGCCGCAGCCGGCCGCCGCCCACATGTTCATGTCCTCCTTCACGACGAGGATCGCCATCGTGTACGCGCCGATTCCCATGAAGGCGACGTGACCGAAATTGAGCAGCCCGGCGAAGCCGAACTGCACCTGCACGCCGAGCGCAAACAGCGTGTAGATGCCGGCGACGATCCCGACAAACGACCAGAAGCCGAAGCTGGCGATCGTGCTCAAACGACGCGCGCCCTTCCGAATAGGCCCTGCGGGCGCAGCAGCAGGACGAGCACGAGGGCGCCGAAGGCGACGACGGGCTTGTACGTCGGGTTGACCCCGCCGGCCAGCTCGGTCCAGGTCGACAGCTCCATCGCGAGGCCGAGTGCGAGACCCCCGGCGAGCGCTCCGTAGACGTTGCCGATGCCACCGAGCACGACGGCGGCGAAGATCGGGAGCAGCAATGTGAAGCCGAGCTGTGGATCGAACGAGGTCTGCACCAGCCCGGCGAGCACACCGGCCAGTCCGGCGAGCAGCCCGGAGACGATCCAGGCGGCCACGATGACTCTGCCTGTGCGCACGCCGGCCACGGCCGCGAGCGGAAGATCATCCGCGAGGGCGCGCATCATGCGTCCGACTCCGGTGCCGGCGATGAGAAGGCCGATCAGCACGATCCCGACCGCCGAGACCACGATGGCGATTCCCTGCGCACCCGACAGCCTTGCACTGCCGATCACATAGACCTTGTACGGGTCCACCGCGTACGTCCGCGGCTGTGGTCCCGCGACGAGATAGATGACGTGGCGGAGCACGAGCGCAAGGCCTACTGAGACGAGGAAGAGGCTCATGAAGCCGGCGCTTTTCGCACGGAGACGCCGCCAGAGCACGAGCTCGAGCGCAACTGACAGGAGCGCCGTGGCAGCCATCGCGAGGACGGCCGCAAGGACGATCGGCAGCCCGAGCTTGACGTTGAAGAGGATTCCCGCGAAGGCGCCGAACGTCATGTAGTCGCCGTACGCGAAGTTGACGAGCCGCAGGATCCCGTAGACGATCGAGATGCCGGCCGCCGCGAGCGCGATCACAGACCCGGTGACGAGGCCGTTGGCCAGAAGCTGCATGAACATCCGGCCGCACTCTCGCCTAAGCATCCGCGTCGTTCAACTGGGCCCGCCGACCCGCGGTGCGCTTGCAGTGATCCGGCCGCAACTCGGCTGCTCGTGTTATCGGCGGCTCTACCGAACTGAGAGAACCCTGCTGAACCTAGCGTGGGCGACGTATCGCAAACAACCCGCAGACAAGCCGACGATGCGCTGTCGGCGTTATCGCACCCAGGAGGTCGCCGGTTCGAGTCCGGCTAGCTCCACTTCGCCGAGAAGTCCGGCCTCGCTGCGCGAGGCCGTGACGCGTTGCTCGGCGAGCGTCCTCGATCCGAGCCGCCGCGGCCCGACGCCGGCGGTGCCGGCATCGGCGCGCCACAGTCCCTTCCGTTTTTGTTCGACCTGCGGCAAGCTTGAGTGACCGTGGTCGAGCTGCCCAGCGGCACTGTCACGTTCCTGTTCACGGACATCGAGGGTTCGACAGGTCTGTTGAAGGAGCTCGGGCCGCGCTACGGCGATGCGCTCGCCGAGCATCAGCGCATCCTGCGGGCCGCGTTCGCCGCCCACGGCGGCCGCGAGGTGGACACGCAGGGGGATTCCTTCTTCGTCGCCTTCGGGCGGGCGAAGGACGCGGTAGCGGCCGCCGTCGACGCGCAGCGCGATCTTGTCGCCCACTCCTGGGCCGAGGACGTGGCGCTCAGAGTGCGCATGGGCCTGCACACCGGCGAGCCGCGCGTGGGCGGCGAGCGGTACGTCGGTCTCGGCGTGCACAAGGCTGCGCGGATCGCGGCCGCCGGCCACGGGGGGCAGGTCCTCCTCTCCCGGACGACGCGCGAGCTGGTCGAGGATGAGCTGCCGACAGGAGTGACGATCCGCGACCTCGGCGAGCGCAGGCTGAAGGATCTGGATCGGCCCGAACGCCTCTCCCAACTGGTCATCGAAGGGCTGCAGAGCGACTTCGCGCGGCTCAACACCCTCGACGAGGAGCTACGTCGCAGGCGGCGGCTCATGTACGCCGGCTCGGCGCTGATCGGCGTCCTCGCCGCCGCGGTCGCGATCCCCGTCTTCGCGCTTGGTCAAGGCGGTACCGGCTCGAGCGCGAACGTCGCGCCGAACTCGCTCGCCGTAATCGATGCGCACTCGAACCGGGTCGTCGCCGCGGTGCCAGTCGGGGTCCTTCCCTCCGCCGTTGCCGCAGGCGCCGGCTCCGTGTGGGTAGCGAACATCGACGACAGAACCGTTTCGCGAGTCGATCCCGGGTCGCTTTCGGTTCAGCGGACGATTCCGGTTCCGGCGACGCCGACCGGCCTTGCGGTCGGATTCGGTTACGTCTGGGTTGTGAACGGCGTAGCCGGCACGCTCTCCCGCCTTGACCCGGGCACCGATCGCGTCCTGGCGACGACGAGGATCACGCAGCCCGCGGCAGGCGGCTCCGTTACCACCGGAGGCGGCTCCGTCTGGGCGGTCTACAGCAACTCGGTCGTGGCACGCATCGATCCAGGAACAGGAATCGTCCGGGCAACCGGTCTTGCAGGCGGAGGGCCGACGGCAGCCGCGTTCGGCGGCGGCTCCGTGTGGGTCGCGAACGCCCTCGACAACACCGTCTCCCGGATCCTGCCGACGACGGCCACCGCATATGGAGCGCAAAGTGTCGGAAGCCACCCGAGCGGGATCGCCGTCGGCGACGGGGCCGTTTGGCTCGCGGATCACGGCGACAACACGGTCACCCGCATCGATATCGCATCTCAGTCGCATGAGACCGTCACCGTCGGGCGTGGGCCGACGGCGATCGCCGTCGGCGACGGCGCGGTGTGGGTCGCGAACGCCGACGACGGCACGATCAGCAAGATTGACCCGACTCAGTACCGCGTCACGAGGACGATCCACGTGGGCGGACGGCCCGCCGGCGTCGCGGTTGCGAACGGCCGCGTCTGGATCTCCATTGAGGCGCCTACTTGAGACAGACACTGGCGAGATCGAGATACGGATTCGCGATCACGCATCGTGTGCGCGGTGAGACGAGCGTCAAGCCGTCATCAACGCCGTAGGCAACTGCCGGAGCCTCGTCCCGTGCGAGCGCGATGTCCAGTTTCCCATACGCGCGGTAACGAGCTGTACCCGTGAGTCGTGCCGCACGTGTCAACGCGCCGTTCCACTTTTTCGAATTGAAGTACGACCAGTCGGCGTTGCCGGGCGTACCGATATGCCTTCCATCGAAGAGGTCGTTGAGGACGTCTGGGTCAGGGGCGTTTGTAAGCCATCCCACCCAAGCCATGTCGAACGGTTCCTTTGGGTTGCCGATCCTGTCGAAGTAGATACCCGGCGGGAAACTGACGATCGTCACGTCGAGTCCGATGCGCTTCAAGTCCTGCTTGATGATCTGGGCCTGAGCCTGCGGCGGGGGACGCATCGGAGCGTAGAGGACGATCTTGCCGCTGCGCGTATGTCCGCGCGCGAGCGCACGCGCTCTCGCGACGTCCGGTCCTCGCAACGGGTAGATGTGTACATTCCGATAGCCCGGCATGATCGGCGCGAGGTAATGATCGACCGGCGTCTCGGCGTAGGCGCCGAACTGCGCGACCAACGCCGGCCGGTCAACGGCGAAGTTGATCGCCCGTCGCAGCTCGACATTGTCCCGGAAGAGCGGCCGCGACGTGTTCAGCACGAACATCCGTAGGAACGCGGTCGGTTCGACGAAGAATTGCTTCTTGTTCACGCCGAAGCGTCGGGCGAGGTCCGGCGCGCGCCCTGCGAAGACGGCGTTCGGCGCCCACGCATAGTCGGCGGAGCCGTTGAGGACGTCGTCGATTGCCTGTGTGTCGTCGACCGTCAGATCGAAAACGAAGCTGTCGACGTGGTGCGGCCGCGGACCGTGGTAATAGACGTTGCGCTTGAGGACGAGGCGCTGCCCTGGTGCATACTCCGATATGTAGTAGGGGGCCGCGCTCGGGACCGGCGGCGTCACACCGCTCGGCTGGAGCGGCGAGTTGGCGGGAAGCACGCAAAGGCTCGCGGCCGCGTACCCGACGAAGCCACCGTCCGGCTCGACGAGCCTGATCGTCAGCTTGCGGCCCGACGCGACGACGCCGGAAGCCCGCGTCGCCGTCCCATCGACGACCGCCTGCGCGCCGACGATCTCCGTGAACGCGGGTGTCAGCGGCGAGTGAATCCGAAGCAGGCGGTTGATGGTGAAAGCAATGTCCGTGGCCGTCACAGGGGCGCCCGTGCTGAAGCGGAGACCTCTCCGGAGGGTGAACACGTATTTCTTGCCGTCGCGTGAGATCTTGGGAAAGCCCGACGCGAGCTCCGGCGTGACGCGGAAACCGCCCGGGAGCGGCTTGTCGGCGAGGTGCGTCAAGCTCGCGCAGGCGGCGTTGACCCACGTGACGTCGCCGGCGAGATCGTACAGAGCTCCGTCGATCGAATCGATGTTCCCGGCCTCCTCCGCAACGCGGAACGTCCCTCCCGCGTCAGTGGCTGCCGAGGACAGCGGCGTGACGGCGAAGGCCGAGGCGAGCACCAGCAGCGCGCCAACCCTTCCGAGCATCATGGCAAAATAGTCTCACTGCGAGAGGCGGAGTTAAAGGGTGCGCGGGAACCAGCTACGACGCCCGACCCAGCGCTGGAGAAACTCTGTCGCGCCAAAGGGTGGGAGAGTGTGACGTCGTTAACGAAGCCCGATTGGCTCAGCAGTTACTACGAGTTGGTTTGCGCAACGTACGGTTCCGCCCATCGCTCAGAGTCTGCCCGGCGGTCTCAGCACACGGTTAGCGCTTGCCGCCGCCGGAAGGCTGGGGGACGCGGACGGCAAGCGGTGCTGTCGTCTTACGCTGTACAAACCGCCCTGGATGAGCCGAGTTTCATCCAAGTCGCTTGACCCGACGCCGTCAGTCGTTTATTCATACTGGACAGTGAGTGCCTCTCACGACCCGCGTCTCACCGTGGGGTTGGTCGGCCTCGGCAACATGGGCACGGCGATCGCAGAGCGCCTCCTCGGGGCGGGCTATTCGCTTGTGGTCCAGAACCGCACCGCGGAGAAAGCGGAACCGCTCGCGGGCCGGGGAGCTGCCGTCGCGAAGACGCCCGCGGACCTGGCGGGCGAGGTCGACGTGATCCTCACGTCGCTCGCCGACGACGACGCGCTCGAAGCCGTTGCCATGGAGCTCTTCGCCGCTGCTCGGCCGGGCACCGTCCTCGTCGACATGAGCACCGTCTCGCCGGCCGCTTCCGGACGCGTCGCGGCGCTCGCCGACGCCGCTTCGGTTGGGTATGTGCGCGCCCCGGTAAGCGGCAACCCCAGCGTCGTCCGCGCCGGAAACCTGAGCTTCATCGTCTCCGGGCGGCGCGAGACGCTCGAACGCATCGATCCGGTGCTCCGCGCGATCGGGCCTGCAGTCCACCATGTCGGCGAGGGCGAGGAGGCCCGAATCGTGAAGCTCGCGATCAACTCGATGATCGCCGGGCTCGCACAGCTGATCTCCGAGGCGCTTGTGCTCGGCGAGGCGGCCGGAGTGTCGCGTGCGGCCCTCCTCGAGGTGATGGGGAGCTCGGCCGCCGGCGCGCCGTTCGTCAAGTACAAGACAGAGCCCCTGCTGCGCGACGACTTCTCCGCGACGTTCACGACGGCGCTGATGGAGAAGGACATCGATCTCGTGCTCGACGCAGCGGACGACGCCGGTGTGGAGCTTCCGATCGCCAGAGAGATGAAGACGCTCCTGCGTGCGGCGATCGAGGCCGGCTACGCGGACGACGATTTCATCGCGCTCTTCCTGCACCTGCGGAGCGCTTCCCGTGATCGCGATCAGGAGGTGGTGCGGTGAACACGCGCAGCAGGTCCGTCGGCTCGCCCGACGCGACGCGGGCGGTGGACTGGGAGCAGCGCATCGATTTCCCGCGACTGCGGCAGGACCGTCTCGACCGCGCGAAGGCGGCACTCGAGGCGTCGGACCTCGGAGCGGTGCTCCTCTTCGACCCGAACAACATCCGCTACGTCACGAGCACGCACATCGGCGAATGGGCGCGCGACAAGAACGCGCGGTTCGCCCTCCTTGCGCGCGGTTCCGACCCGATCCTCTGGGATTTCGGCTCCGCCGCCCGGCACCACCAGCTGTTCGCGCCGTGGCTGCCGCCGGAGAACTTCCGCGCCGGAGTCGCGCCGATGCGAGGCGCGATGCCCGTCGAGACCGGCATTCCGGACCGGCTCGGCACGCGGATCGCGAACGAGTTGCGCGAGCGCGGGCTCCTGGACGAGCCGCTCGGCGTCGACATGGCGGACCTCGTCACGGTTGAGGCGCTCCAGCGCGCCGCCGTGCACGTCACCGACGGATCGCAGGTGTTGCTCGAGGCGCGCAAGATCAAGACGGCAGAGGAGATCGCGCTGCTCGACCAGTCGGCAGGTCTGGTCGATGCCGTCTACGACGAGATCTATCGGATGTTGCGGCCCGGGGTGTACGAGCACGAGATCGTCGCGCGTGCGCATCAGCTGCTGTTCGAGATGGGATCGGAGCAGGTCGAGGCGGTCAACGCCGTCTCGGGAGACCGTTGCAATCCGCATCCGCACGTGTTCTCCGACCGGCTCCTGCGGCCCGGCGACCAGGCCTTCTTCGACATCATCCACTCGTTCATGGGCTACCGGACGTGCTACTACCGCACGTTCAACGTCGGCGGCGTGAGCGCCGCACAGCTCGACGCTTACAAGCAGTGCCGGGAGTGGCTGGACGCGGCCATCGTGCTCGTTCGTCCCGGTATGACGACAGACCGCATCGCCGAGGTCTGGCCGACCGCCGACGAGCTCGGTTTCCCTGACGAGGAGACGTGCTTCGGCCTGCAGTTCGGGCACGGCATCGGCGTGGGGCTCTACGAGTCGCCGATGATCTCGCGTGTCCATTCGCTCGACCACCCGGTCGAGCTCGAGGAGGGAATGGTTTTCGCGCTCGAGACGTACTGCGCCGCCACCGACGGCCGCTCGGCCGCGCGGATCGAGGAGGAGGTGGTCGTGACCGCAACCGGCTGCGACATCATCACGCGCTTTCCCGCCGAGGAGCTGCTGGTTGCCGGGCGGACGTACGTACGGGGCGCAGATCTCGTCAAGAGCGGCGGCGATGGCGGCCACGACGGCGCTCCGGGGCTGGCCGACGCAGTCGCAGCTTCTGCCGTCGTTGAGCCGGCCCGCGTGCCGCAATGAGCGGCGACACCGGGACGCGCGAGCTCGCAGACGGGCGGCCGGGCTACCGGCTCGTTCGCCGCGAGGACGTCGAGCTCGCCGAGGCCCTGCCGGCCCGCTCGGGCGGCTTGACCACCTGCCGCCTCATCGGCGGCGCGCTCGGCTCGACACACATGGCACTGACGTTGGTCTCGCTTGTCGAGGGGCACGTCGACACGCACGTGCACTCGTACGAGACGAGCTTCTACGTGCTCGAGGGAGAGCCGCTGCTGTACCTGGATGGGCGCGGTGTGCAGCTCGTGCCCGGCGCGTGCGGGGTGGTGCCCGTGGGAGTCCCTCATGCGTTTCGCTGCGACGGCCGCGCGCTGTGGATCGAGATGGCCGCGCCGCGGCCGCGGGCCGACGGCAGCGACACCTTCTTCCTCGGGCCTGCGCCGGACATTCCCGCCGAGCTGCTCGACGTTCGCGACCCGCGTAACCGCAACCTCTTCCTCCTCACGGAAGGCGAGCTGGATCTCGATCGCCTGAAGCGCGGTGCAGCGGCCGGCGCGCCGACGGTGTCGGCGAGCATGGCGACCGCCCTGCTCGCCTACAGCGGGATCGCCGTCAAGATGCTCGTCGACCAAAGGCTCGACGCGCAGCTCCACACGATGTTCATGGTCGACTACCAGCCGGGCGCCGTCGCGCACCCGCACGACCACCCGTTCGAGGAGTCGTACTACATACTCGACGGCGAGGTCGACGTCGTCGCCAACGGAGACCGTCACACGCTGCGACCGGGCGACGTGTTCTGGACGGGCACGGGCTGCGTCCACGCCTTCTACGAAACGCAGGGCGGGCGGGTGCGGTGGCTCGAGACGTCGGCGCCCGCGCCGCCGCCGCGGCATTCGTACCGGTTCGAGCGGGACTGGGACTATCTCGCCGAACGCCTGCAGTCGGACGCGAGCATCGGTGTCGCGTGAGTCAGCTCAGCGACAAGGCGAAGACAGGTGTGCTCGACGATCTCGAGCTGTACACGCGGATCTATCGGCAGATGCTGCTCATCCGCGGCTTCGAGGACCTCGTCCAGTCGCTCTTCCTGAAGGGCGAGGTCTATGGGACAACACATTTGTACTCGGGGCAGGAAGCGATCGCGACGGGGGTCGCGACCCTGCTCGAGAAGCGCGATCGCGTCGCGGCGACGTACCGCGGACACGGCCATGCACTCGCGCTCGGCGTCGATCCACAGAAGCTCCTCGACGAGATGCTCGGGCGTGAGTCGGGCGTCAACGGCGGACGCGCGGGCTCGATGAACGTGAACTCGCCCGCCGACCGGCTGATCGGCTCCTTCGGGATCGTCGGGGGCAGCGTCGCGGCCGCGACCGGCGCGGCCCTTGCCTTGAAGCGGACGACGGGAGCCGTCGCCGTCGCGTACTTCGGGGACGGCGCGATGAATCAGGGCTACGTCTTCGAGTGCCTCAACTTCTGCCAGGTCCTGAAGCTGCCCCTCGTCTTCGTTTGCGAGAACAACGGCTACGGCGAGTACACGCCGTTCCAGTCGGTGACGGCGGGAGAGATCCGAACGCGCGCCGAGGTGATGGGCGTGCCGGCCGAGACGATCGACGGCATGCGTGTCTGGACCGTGCGCGACGCGGCGGCGCGTGCGCTCGCACACGCGCGCGGCGGCAACGGCCCCGCGTTCGTCGAGGCACTGACGTACCGGTTCGTCGGCCACTCGCGCAGCGACCCCGGCGCCTACCGGCCCGAGGGCGAGCTCGACGACTGGAAGACGCGTGACCCGCTCGTGCTCCTGCGCGCGCAGCTCGAAGCCGAGGGCGTCGGGGCCGCGCGCCTCGACGAGCTCGAGCAAGAGTCGGCCGACGAGCTGGAGCGCATGCGCGAGCGTGCTCTCGCCGCGCCGTTCCCGACCGAGCTCTCAACCTCTGAGTTCAAAGACTGAGGCACGCGCGTGGCCCGTGAGCTGACGATGCCCAAGCTGTCGGACTCGATGGCGGAGGCGGTGATCGTGCGTTGGCTGAAGTCGCCCGGCGACGTCTTCGCGCGAGGTGACGGCCTGATCGAGGTCGAGACCGACAAGGCGACCGTCGTCTACGAGGCGGAATCCGACGGCACGCTCGGCTCGATCCTCGTTCCCGAGGGAGGGACGGTGGCGATCGGCGAGCCGATCGCCACGCTGGCGAACGGCGAAAGGCTGGGGTCAGACCCCTCCGGGGTCAGACCCCAGCAGTCGGGCGACGGGCCTGCTCCGACCGAAAGGCAGGGGTCAGACCCCTCCGGGGTCAGACCTCAGCAGCGTCCGAACGCGACGCCTGTTGCCCGCCGCACCGCGGTCGACCTCGGCGTCTCGCTGCACGGCATCACGGGGACCGGTCCCGCCGGCCGGATTACGCGCGAGGACGTGCAGCGCGCGGCGGAGTCGGGCGCAACGGTGCAACAACCAGTTGCGAGCGGTAAGGGCGACCTCCGCGTGCTCGAGCTGACGGCGACGCAGGCGACGATCGCGCGGCGGATGGTCGAGTCCGCGACGACGATCCCCGTCTTCACGGTCTCGGCCGACGTCGACATGTCGCTGCTCGCAGCGCTGCGCCGCGGTGCGCGCGAGGAGGGCGGCGACGCCCCGTCGCTCAACGACTTCGTCGTCAAGGCCGCCGCGCTGGCTCTGCGGGACTTTCCGCGGTTCAACGCGTCGTACGTCGACGGCAAGGTCGAGTGCTACTCACGGATCAACGTCGGCATCGCCGTCGCCACCGACGACGCGCTGCTCGTGCCGGTGGTGCTCGACGCGGACCGGAAGAACATCGAGGAGGTCGCCACAGAGACGCGGCGGCTTGCCGATGCCGTGCGACACCGAGCCGTGCAGCCGCAGGATCTGCGCGACGCGACCTTCACCGTCTCGAACCTCGGCATGTTCGGGGTGCGGTCGTTCACGGCGATCATCGATCCTCCACAGGTTGCGATCCTGACCGTCGGCGGACTTCGTGACGATCTGATGACGGTCACGCTCACGTGCGACCACCGGGTCGTCTACGGCGCCGACGGTGCGCGCTTCCTCTCCCGCCTGCGTGAGCTGCTCGAGCGACCGCTCGCGCTGGTGTCGTAATGGCAACCGTTGCCTTCCGCACTGCGATCCGCGACGCGCTCGACGAAGAGCTGGCAGCCGACGACCGCGTGATTCTCTTCGGCGAGGACGTCGCCGTCGCCGGAGGAGTGTTCGCGACGACGACCGGCCTCTACGACAAGTACGGACCTGAGCGCGTCTTCGACACACCGATCTCGGAGCTGGCGCTCGCCGGCGCCGCGTTCGGGTCGGCCGTGACGGGACTGCGCCCGGTCGTCGAGATCATGTTCGGGGATTTCCTGACGCTTGCGATGGACAGCCTCGTCAACCAGTCGACGAAATACTGGTTCCTCACCCAGGAGCAGGTGAGCGTGCCCCTGGTGATCCGTTCGGTCGTGGGGGCGGGCGGTCGCTTCGGAGCGATCCACTCGCAGATACCTGCGTCCTGGTTCATGGGCGTCCCGGGTCTGAAGATCGCGTGCCCCTCGACGCCGGCCGACGCGAAGGCGCTGCTGAAGGCGGCCATCAGGGACGACAACCCGGTGCTGTTCTTCGAGCACAAACGGCTGTACACGCTCGAGGGCGACGTCGACGGCGCCGAAGCGCGCCTCGGCGAGGCGGAGGTGGTTCGCGAGGGCAAGGACATCACGCTCGTCACCGCGATGAAGAGCGTCCACGACAGCCTCGAGGCCGCGGACGAACTCGAACGCGATCGCGTGTCCGTCGAGGTGATCGACCTGCGCACGCTGCGCCCGTTCGACGTCGAGACGGTGCTCGCGTCGGTCCGCAAGACCAGCCGCATCGTGGTCGTCGAAGAGGGGCCGCTAACGGGCGGCTGGGCGGGCGAGGTGCTCGCGAGCGTCGCCGAGCAGGCGCTCGGCTACCTTGACGACGCGTGGCGCATCGC
>WNGD01001096.1_pt1 | contig 29576 bp, 23 predicted proteins | sample 5400671 | NCBI WGS metagenome assembly WNGD01 (sample SAMN13153369, study PRJNA577476) | soil metagenome | isolation source: 40 cm soil or saprolite under grassland replicate 2 | place: USA:California | collected 2016-06-15
GACGAGACCGCCCCCGTCAGCTCGCGCCGCTCGGTCGTGCCGTACCCGATGGCCACCACCTCCTCCAGCTGCGTCGCCTGGGCGGTCACGACGAAGTCGACAGAGACATCCTGGTCCGGAACCACCGTGACCAGCTTCGACGCGGGCCGGTAGCCGATACGCGTCGCCTTGACCGTGTACGATCCCGGCGGCACGTTCGCGATGCGATAGCTGCCGTCGCCCGCTGACCTGGCGTTCAGCGCCGTGCCCTCGAGCGCCACGGTCGCCGCTGCGATCCCCTGCCCGCTCACCGAGTCCGTCACCCGTCCCACGACCGCCCCGACCTGCAGCTCGTCCCCCGTGCCCCGCTTCACCAGCGCCGCCTGCCCGTGCGATGTGAGCAGCACATCCACCCCCGCGTCGTACAGCACGGCGCTCAGGACCGCACCCACCGTCAGCTGCGAAGCGCTGAAGGTCACGCGCGTATCGAGTGGCACGACGGCCGCGCTATACGTGAGGCGCAAACCCGCGCGCTGGGCGATGACGGCCAACGCCTCCGCCAGCGACACGTCCCTCAGGTCGACCGAGATCGCCTTGCGGAACACCGCAGCGTTGCTCGCATCCGTCCACCGCGGCTCCGCGTCGCTCGAGCGACTCACCTCCAACGCGAGAAACCGTGGACCCGCGACCGCGAGATTGACGCCCTCGACCGGGTCCTGGGTACTCGCCGTCCGGGTACTGCCGGCCGTGAGTCCCGCGACCAGCGCCACCACGGCGCTCCACCTGGCCCGTCCGTTCACTCCGATGCGCATGATCGACCTCCCGTTCCGCTAGCGTGCTGCTGGAGCAGTTGCGATCGTCACCGCCCGGCCGTGCCACTGGTAACGGGCACCGACCGCGGCGGTGATGAGGGTGAGCACTTGTGCCACCGGCTCGTCGCCATACGAGCCCGTGACGGGCCGATCCGCGAGCGCCGGGTCACCGACCCGAATGTCGAGGTCGTACCAGCGGCCCAGCCGCTGCGCGACCTCGCCGAGCGGCACGCTCTCGAACACCAGCCGGCCCCGGGTCCATGCCAACTCATTCTCCACTTTGGCTCGCGACACGACGCGTACCGTACCCGTGCGCGAGCGGGTCGCCACCTGGCCGGCGCGTACCGTCGTCTCGGCCACGGCGACGGCGCCCTCGATCACCGCCACGCGCTCGCGCGCCGCGTCACTGTAGGCATGAATGCCAAACCTGGTCCCGATGTCTCGCACCGCGCCGCCGGGGGTGTGGACCACGAAGGGGCGGGCCGCATCGTGGACCACCCGGAAGAACCCTTCCCCGTCCAGGTACACATCGCGCTGGCCTGGCGCAAATGTCACGGGCGCGCGCAGCCGGCTGTCGGCGTTGAGCATGATCTCCGTCCCATCGAGCAGCCGGAACACGGCCCGCCGCCCGCGCGGCGTCGCATACTCGCGCATTGCCGGCGGCGCGGCGGCTGGTCTCGCCCGTCCCATCCACCAGGCCCCGCCCCCGCCGAGCAGCACGGCAACGATCGCGGCCGCAATCGCGCCGCGGCGGCCGGCCCCCGCTCCTCCCCAGCGACGCGCCGACGCCCCCGGTGATGCGCCCGTTCCCAGGCCGACACGCGCGGCAAACCGGGCCCAGGCCGCATCGACCGCGTACGGCGCGGCCAGGCGCCGCGCGTCGGCGGCCCACGCCTCGCGCAACCCGGCCAGGGCCGCGCGGCGCTCCAGGTCCGCTGCCACCCACACCTCGATGGCGCTGAGATCTGCGGGCGCAGCCGTGCCGTCGAGATAGCGGCCGAGCACAGCAGGATCGATGGGAGACGGATGTGGCGTCATCACCAGTCAATGACGCCGCAGCAGGCGAGTTTACTTACCGACGGAGGGCAGCGTGTTTCGCAGGGCGGCCAGCGCCCGCCCGATGTGGACGCCGACGGTCTTCGGGGAGATGGCCATGCGCGCTGCCACCTCGTGATAGCTCAGTCCCTCCCGCCGGCTCAAGGCAAACGCGGCACGAGTACGCGGTGGTAGCGTGTCGAGAGCCCGCTCAAGGCGCCGCCACAGCTCCTCGGCCTCAAATTCCGCGTCCGGCGGCGGGCCGCCCGTGCCGCCGATGTCGGCGAGGACCAGCAGCGGTGCCGCGCGCCGCTGCACGGCGATCCGGCGCACCTGGCTGATCGCCCGGCGGCGCACCGCCGTGTAGAGGTAATGCCCCAGGTCGCTCACCACCCAGCGTGCCCGATCTTCCCAGATGCGCACGAACAGGCCCTGCACCGCGTCCTCGGCGGCGTCGCGACTCCCCAGATAGGCGGCGACGTAGCGGCACAGTGGGCCGTAGTAGGCCCGGAACATCGCCTCGAACGCCGCCTCGTCTCCGGCCCTGATGCGGGCCACGAGATCGTGCCCTGGGGCCCGTGCGGCGGGCCGGTCATCGTGGAGGGCCATAGGGTCCTAAGGTCCCGCTTCCCACCGGGGGTCGCAAGAAGGGGGCGCTGCCGGCCAGAGACGCAAATGGCCCGCCGAACCCGGCAGGCCCTGGTCACAAGTACCGATCTTATAAGACTCGAGAGCGGGCGACGGGATTCGAACCCGTGACGTCCAGCTTGGGAAGCTGGCATTCTACCCCTGAATTACGCCCGCAAACTCTCCCTGGTGCAAAACCATAATCACCGCACGCCCGCGCCTGCGAGGCGTCAATCCGCTGCAGCGCAATTTACATGCCCGTCCGCCAAACCAAAAGCCGCACCGCCATTAGCCGCGCTTGTATCGCCAGGCTACCACACCCGGCTGCTCGACCTTCAGCTTGAATCCCTGGCTGGCGCTCGGCTCCAGGGCCGGGATGTCCTGGGGTTGCGTCGCCACCACGTTCCCTTTCGCATCCAGGAAATCGAACGTGATCTTGAGTGGCGGCGACGCCTTGGGCCGGAAATTCGTCATCTGCCCGTCGAGTGTCGCCCCTTTCTCCGTCGGTGTGAAGCTCGACACGGTGATCTCCACCGGCAGCGAATCGGCGATCGTCAGGTAGTACAGCACCGAGTCCTTGTTGCCTTTGAGCTGCCATCCACCCGCGAGCTTGGCGAGCGACGAGCGGTTCAACGGGTCCAGGGCGTACAGCCGCTGGGCGAGCCCCAGCACGTTCGCCGTGTCGCCGATAGTGTATGAGACGCCGGCGAGGTTATACAGCGCGTCCCGAGAATACGGATTCTTCGTGAGGCCAGCCTCGTACGTCTTGGCCACCAGCCGGTACTGCGGGTCGACGAGCGCGTGGTACTTGCGCATGGTGTCGGCCGCCGCCGGCGCGCACCGCGCCGCCACTTGGCGCGCCGTGAGCACGGGGCTCTTTTTCTTCGCGGCTTTGGCGCAGTCGGCGTCCATGACGGCTGTGTCCGGCGACGAGGCAATGGCGCTCAGCAGTGAGCGCGCAGCAGCAAACAGATCCTCCGCGGTGGCCGAGTCGGCGTGGTCGAGGACGCGATTGTACAGCGCGACGGCGGAATCCACCTTGTTGGCGCGCAGGTACAGTTCGGCGAGATTGGCGGTTCCCGGGATGTCGGTGGGGTAGGCCGCCAGAAACTCGTGGTACGCGGCCGCGGCCTCGGCGTAACGCTCCGCACCATGATACACCCGCGCCACGTTCAGCAACGCTTCGTGGCGATCCTTGGCGTATTTCGGATCAGAGGCCGCCGGCACGGCCAGCCTGAAGTACTTCACCGCCGAGTCCAGGCGAGCCGCATAAACGAGCGAGTCCGTGTGGTACTTCGCCGCGTCCGTCCGCTTGAGCGCCGAATCGGGTTCCGGGCGGCTCACGAACAGGTCCCCGAGATAGATGAAGCCCAGCGGCTCTGCCTGATAGATCTGATTGGCGCGCCGAAACGCCACGATCGCCGAGTCGTTCTTCCCCGCCTGCCACGCTCCCGCTCCGGCGTTGAAAACTGGCACCCATGCCTGGCGTCGGTACAGCCCGATGTCCTCCTTGCAGGCGGGCGCGAGCGCCAGGGCCTTCGAGAGCGCCGAGTCCGCGCCCGCGAGGTCATCCACCATCAGGTAGTAGCGCCCCAGATAGTACCACGCGGCCGGATTCTTCTCCTGCTTGCCGCTGGTCACCGCCTGGGTGAGCGAGCGCTCGGCGTCCTTGAGATCCTTGGCCTTCTGGTCCGCGAACTTGGTGGAGAACGCGCTCCTGAGCGACTGCATTCCGCTGTTCACCAGCTGGTGCCCCGGCTTGATGTCGCACCCCGCAGGGAGCCAGATCCCGGTTTGCGCCGCGAGGGGCGCCGCACCGGCGGTACAAATCCACCCGACAAGGCCGATGAACCGCTGCACGCTCATGATCACTCCTTCGATTTGGCAACCAGCGCCTCGGCGTCGCGTTGCGCGACCCGGGCCACCTCCAGCGGCGGCCGGCCCAACGCCCGGGCGGCCGCGAGAACATCCTCGTACTCGGGCTTGACCCGCACGCCGTCCGCGTCAGGCTGCTCCAGCACCTTCACTCGGACAGCGACCTGCGGAGCCAGCTCCACGGTCACCTGGCGCCGCGCCAGCGTGGCCCGCTCCGCCACCCAGCGACGCACTCCCGCGGTCGTGCTGTGGCGGAACAGCGCGGCCGTCACCGCCTCACCCAGCTCCTCGGGGGCCACGACCTCCACCCGAAACCCGGAACGGCCCTTCTTCATCTGCACCGGCCAGGTCTGCACATCCAGTGCCCCGGCGGCGACCAGCGCCTGCCGCAACGGCTCCACGTACTCGGGGCTCATGTCGTCCAGATCGGTGGCAACGAGCGTCACCCGACCGGCTTCGGCCGCCTGTTCCGCGACGAGCACCCGCAACGCGTTGGGGTAGCGCCCGGGGTTCCGCTGCCCCGCCCCCCACCCGCTCTTCACGAGGCGCCACCGCTCGGGCGGCGCGCCGGCCGCCAGCACGCGCACCAGCGCCGCTCCCGTGGGCGTGGTGGCTTCCCCTTCCACTGGGCCGCCCCCGCCCCCACCCCCCGCCAGCTCGAGGCCTTCCAGCAGGATGGCCGTCGCGGGGGCGGGGACCGGAAGCGCGCCATGCGCCGCCTCGATCCAGCCGCGGCCCACGGCCACCGGCCACGAGTAGATCGCTTCCACGCCCAGTTGCTCGAACCCCTCGATCGCACCGACGATGTCGAGCACAGCGTCCACCGCCCCGACCTCGTGCAGATGCACCTCCTCCGGAGCCACGCCGTGCACACGCCCCTCGGCCTCGCCCACCAGCCGGAACGCCCGCACCGCCCGCTCCCGCACCCACTCCGACACGGGCGCCCGCTCCACCAGGCGCACCAAGTCCCCCACATGGCGCCCGTGGGGCTGCTCAGGGATAGCGAACTCGACCTGCGTGCACCGTACGCCGCAGCGCGCCACATCGCGCACGCTGACCCCTACTCCAGCGAGTCCCAGGCGGCCGGGTAACCCCTCGAGCCACGCTGACGGCACGCCGAGGGACAGGAGCGCTCCCAGGGTCATGTCGCCCGAGATGCCGGCGGAGGGGTCCAATATGGCGATGCGCATAGCTTCGCGAAGCGGCGGAATATTAACGGGTTAGGACCTGTAGAGCCACCCGGCCCCGGTGTTGAACACCACTACGCGCTCGCCACCTTGGATCAGCCCGCGCGCCTCGAGTTCCAGCGCGCCGGCCAAAGCCGCCCCTCCTTCGGGGCAGGCGTCGATCCCTTCTGCTTGGAGCTCGCGCGCCGCCGCCTGGAGCTGGTTGTCGGTCACCGCCACGGCGGCACCGCCACTCTCCCGCAGCGCCCGCAGGATCAGGCGATCCCCGAGCGGGCGCGGCACCCGCAAGCCGGCGGCGACGGTCGACGGATCGGGCCAGGCGGCGCAGGCGTCGTCGCCGGCCTCGAACGCCCGCACCACCGGGGCACACCCAGCGGCCTGCACGCTGAACATGCGCGGCGGCGTCCCGCGGAGCCAACCCGCGCGCGTCAGCTCGCCGAATGCCTTCCACATGCCGATGAGGCCCGTGCCGCCACCGGTGGGATAGACGATCGCATCGGGCAGCGTCCAGCCGAGCTGCTCCGCCAGCTCGAGGCCCAACGTCTTCTTTCCTTCGATTCGATAGGGTTCGCGCAACGTGGACACGTCCACCGCCCCCGTCTCTGCCGCGAAGGCACGAGCGGCCGCACCACAGTCGCCGATGTGTCCCTCCACCAGGACCAGATCGCCGCCGAAGCTCCTGATCTGGGAGAGAATCGTGGCCGGCGTGCTGGCCGGCGCATATACCCGTCCCGGCACACCGGCGCGAGCGGCATAAGCGGCGAGGGCGACACCGGCGTTCCCCGCGGTGGGGACCACAAATGACTTGGCGCCCGCCCGCACCGCGCGCGTGACCGCGGCGGCGAGGCCGCGCGCCTTGAAGGAGCCCGTCGGGTTGGTGCTTTCGTCCTTCACCCATAATTGAGAGAGACCGTGCCTCGCGGCAAGCCGCGGCACCGGCAAGAGGGGCGTGCCGCCCTCCCCCAGCGTCACGGGCTGCTCGCCGTCCGAGAGCGGCAGCCATTCGCGGTAGCGCCACATGGTCCAGTCCCGCTCCGCGAGCAGCGACTTCAGATCGGGCGGCGGGGCGGAGGCATAGCGCACGAGATACGGCTGGCCGCAGTCGCACACGCCGGCCAGTCCCCCCGCCGCGCGCGTTCTGCCGCAGGAGGAGCACTCGAGCGACCAGGGGAGCCTCCCTACCTGCACTGCCTCACGCACGGACATGCAACCGATCCAGAATGCGCTCCGCGAGCTTGGCGGAGAATCCGGGAAGGGCCGCGATCTCCGCCGGCGTCGCGGTCTTCACTCCCGCGAGCGAGCCGAATCGCTCGAGCAATGCCCGCCGGCGACCCGGCCCGATCCCGGGAATGGCCAGCAGCTCGGAGGTGATGGTGCGCCGGGAGCGCCGCTGGCGGCTGTAACTCACGGCGAAGCGATGCGCCTCGTCACGGGCACGCTGCAGCAGCTTGAGCGAGGGGCTGCGGCGCGACAGGCGCAGCGGCTCCGCCTGTCCCGGCTGATAGATCTCCTCCTCGCGCTTGGCGAGACTCACGATCGGCAGCTGCTCCAGACCGGCGCGCCGGGCCGCATCGAGTGCCGCGCCCAGCTGTCCCTTCCCGCCGTCGATCACCATGAGATCGGGCAGCGGCTTGTCTTCGGCGCGGCGGCGGGTGAGATAGCGCGTCACGACCTCGTGTACCGCAGCGAAGTCGTCCTGGGGGGCGCCTCGGATCCGGAAGCGCCGGTACTCCGCCTTCTTGGGGCGGCCCGCTTCGAACCACACCAGCGAGCCCACCGTGTCCCGCCCCTGATTGGTCGAGATGTCGATGCACACGAACGCGCGCGGCACGGCCGCGAGCCCGAGATCGCGTCCCAGCGCGAACACGGGATCGGCCGCTCGCTCCTCGATGTCGAAGCTCTCGATCTTCAGGCCGTCGAGCAGATAGCGCGCGTTCTGGTCCGCCAGCTCGGCGAGCTTGGCGTCGCTGCCGCGTTGCGGCACGTGCCAGTCCACCGTGGGCGCGAGCTCGGCGAGGGAGGCGAGATCGTCCGGGGGGAACGGCAGCAGCGCCCGCTTCGCCCGCACTTCCAGCGGCAGGTAGCAGCGGACCAGAAACGCGGCGAGGATCGCGCCTTCGGTCTCGTGCTCGGCGTTCTCGAGGAACCAGTGGTCGCGCGCGATCAGCTTGCCATCCCGCACGCGCAGCACCACGCCGCACACGTCGTCGCCGTCGCGCGCCAGCCCCACGGCGTCCGCGTCGCCGCGTCCGATCAGCTCGACCGCCTGGGGCTGCTCCAGCTGGTCGAGCCATTTCAGTGCGTCGCGCAGCTGGGCGGCCCGCTCGAAATCGCGCTGTTGCGACGCCTGCTGCATGCGCTCGCGCAGCCGGATGCGCACGTCCACGGTCTTGCCTTCGAGGAACACCACGACGTCGTCGATCATCCGCCGGTACTCGGCCTCGCTCTGGTAGCCCACGCACGGGGCGCGGCACCGCTCGATGTGGTAGTCGAGGCACGGGCGGGCGGGTGCGTCGCCTGGCAGATCCCAATGACACGAGCGGACGGTGAAAATGCGGCGGATGATCCGGAGCGTCTGGCGCAGCGTGGCCACGTCGGTGTAGGGCCCGAAAAAGCGCGCGCCCGCCATGGCCACGCGGCGCACCACCAGCACCCGCGGGAACGGCTCTCCCAGCGTCACGGCGATGCGCGGGTAGCTCTTGTCGTCGGTGAGACGGATGTTGAACCGCGGCTGGTGCTCCTTGATGAGATTGTTCTCGAGCAGCAGCGCCTGGGCCTCGTTCGGGACGATGATCGTCTCGAGGTCGGCGATCTGCCCCACCAGCGCCGCCCGCTCCGGCGTGGCGCCGCCGTCGGGACCGAAGTAGCTGGGCACCCGGGCGCGCAAGCTCTTCGCCTTGCCCACGTAGAGCGTCTCACCGGCTGCGCTCTTCCACAGATACACGCCGGGCTTGTCGGGGAGGGCGTCTAGCGTGCGTGCGAGGCGGTCAGGGATTCCCATGTGCGGATGGCGTCGGGATGCTTCAGGAGCAGCGTCAGCGCGCCGTACACCATCGCAAAGATAGCGAGCACGAGCCCCCCGCGGGGCACCGGCCCGAGACCGGTGGTGAGGTGCGCCGCCCCGACGGCGGCGGCGCCCGCCGCGACGCCGGCCCCGAGCGTAACCCCGAACGCCCGCCAGTCGGGACCGCGCAGCACGCCGCCGATACGCCGGCTCAGGTCGCGGAGGTGGAGCGTGGTGTTCAGAAACGCGCCGATCGACGATCCCAGCGCGATCCCCGGTGCCCCCAGCCAGCGCATCAGGACCCAGGCGAGGCCCGTCGAGACCACCAGCGACAGCGCCGCGATCTTCACCGGCGTGCGCGTGTCGCGCATGGCGTAGAACCCCGACGCGAACAGCTTCACGGTCGCCTGTCCCAGCAGCCCGACCCCGTACGCGGCGAGCACACTGCCCACCAGGGCGGTGGCGTCGGCCGTGAAGCGGCCGGTCTGATACAGCGCCGCGACGATCTCCCGGGCCAGGGCGATGAACGCGATGGAGGAGGGGACGATGAAGAACACGATGCGCCGAAACCCCACGGCGATCCGTGCCCGCAGCTGCTCGTTTGGCGCGAGGCTCCCGGCTGCGCCGCCGGCGGCGTCGCGCGACAGCTCGGGCAGCGACACGGCGGCGACGGACACGCCGAACAGGCTGATCGGCAGGACCTGGATCAGCTGGGCATAGCCCAGCGCCGACACGCCACCGGGTCCCGTGAACGAGCCGAGCAGCGTGTCGATAAGCCCGGAGAGCTGCGCGACGCCGGCGCCAACCAGCAGCGGCAGCCACGCCAGCAGCACGCTCCGGACACCCTCGGGAGCGGCGGAGATGCGCAGGGCGATGCCGTGGAGCAGTCGCCAGCAAACGGGGAGCTGCACCGCGATCTGTAGCACGCTCCCCGCCACCGTGCCCCACGCGAGCGCCAGCGCCAACCGGTGCAGCTGCACGTCCGGCGCCAGGGTCCGGTTGGCGAACCACGTGCCGGCGGCGAGCATCGCCACGATCCCGGCGACGTTCCAGAGCGCGGGAGCCGCGTACGGCAGGAAAAAGTGGCGGTGCGTGTTGAGCACACCAAGGCACCAGGCCGAGATCACCATCAGCCCGGTCATCGGAAACAGAACCCGTACCAGTGTGATGGTGAGCTGGCGGCGCGGCTCGTCGAACCCTTTTGCGATCACCGTGGTAATCGCGGGCGCGAGCGCAATGCCGAGCAGGGCGAGCACGCCCGACGCGAGCAGCAGCAGTCCCAGCACGGCCCCGGCGAGCGCGCGCGCCGCGCTCTTGTCCGACCGCTCGTTGAGCGCGGCGTACACGGGAATGAACGAAGCGGAGAGTGTGCCCTCGCCCAGCAGGTTGCGGATCGTGTTGGGGATGCGCAGCGCGGCGCGAAACGCGTCGGCCGGGATGCTGTCGTTGCCGAAGTAGTACGCGAACACGCGCTCGCGCACGTAGCCGAGCACGCGGGTCACCAGGATCCCGGCGGCTACCCGGGCCGCCTGGCGCCCGCCGCCCCCGGCTGACCCGAGTGATGTCAGGAGTCGGGCTTCTTCTTGCGGGGGTCTTCCAGCAGCCGCTGCACGAACTGCAGCTCCTCGCGCATCCCGCTGATGGAGCGGTTCAGCTCTTCCAGGTCGGTCTCGAGCACCTCGACCCGGCGCTCCAGCCGCCGTACGGCAGTGCCTCCCCCTGTTCCCCCCGCGCCCCCCTCAGCTCCGTCGCCGCCCTCAAGCCGCCGGGCGAACGAGCGCCCCAAGGGCGAATCGACCAGGATCGCGGTGATGGGAATCATGAGGGCGACGAGCAGCACGACGACCAGGAGCCACATGAGAGCATTCTACGAGGCGCCCGCCCACCGCGCCACCTCCTGCTCGAGCGCATCCACGAGCGCCGGCCCGTAGCGGATCGAGAAGGAGGCGAGCGTGAGCCCGCGCTCCTGCGGCTGACCCTGCGGGTACACGGCGGCGCGCGCGCGGGCGATCTGACGGATCAGGGTCTCGCCCTCGAGACGCTTCAAGCTCGCCACCAGCTTTTTTTCGATCGTCTGTGCGCCCGAGAGGGCCGCGTTGCGGGCCGACTCCACGGTCCGCTCGAGCGTGGGATCGATGCGCACCGCCGACTCGCGCAGCGCCGCGTAGTGCTCCTCGATGCCATGCCGCAGCGCGGCCAGGGTCGCGACCGTTTCCGCCGGGAGCTCGTCGCGCACCAGGCGCGCTTCCAGCTCGCCCGGCTTCCCGTCGAGCGCCGCCAGGTCCAGGCCGTGGCGCTCCATCAGCTTTTCCACCCGACTCTCCACGAGCACGCCGGACCAGCGCGGCACCGGTGCCTGACGGGTCACGCCCAGCGTTTCGTACAGCGAGGCGGCGTCGGGGAGATACTTGAGCTCCGCGGGACCGCCCGCGTAGCCGAGCGTCGGGAGCAGCGCCGCTTCCACGGCGGGCCGCAGCAGCACGTTGGGGGAGAGCCGCTCCGGCGCGTCGCGCGCCAAGCGCGCGAGGTCGGCGCGACTGAAGCGCTCGCCGCTGCGGCGGGTCACGAAGCCGTCGCCGTCGCGCTGCAACCGGTCCCGGCCCTGGCTCGCCTCGACGAAGACCGGCGTGTAGCCATCGGGGAGCGTGACGTCGAGCCCCTTCAGGACCCAGGGGGCAGCCGCGCGCTTGGCGCGGGGGTCGTGCACGCGCAGCACGACGAGCCCGCGCGGGCCGAGCAGGGCGTCGAGCGCCTGCGCGAAGGCATCGGCGAGCGTGGCCTCGGGACGATACCACCGTCCCAGCCATTCGAGCACGCCCGCCTTGAATTCGGTGTCGGGCGTGCCCTCCTCGAGTTGCCGCAGTGCGCCGGCGATCTCCGGGCCGCACGGCTCGCGCGCCAGCGGCAGCATCGGAGCCTCGGCCGGGCGCTCGCGCAGCTTTACGTACGAAGGCTCGCCGTTCTTGTCCAGGAACCAGGCGTGGTTCGCCTCGGCAAAGTCGTGGTCGTCCCCTGCAACCCAGAACACCGGCACCACGGGCGTGCGCCGCTCGCGCGCCACCCGCCGGGCGAGCGCGATCGCCGAGAGGGCCTTGTAGATGGTGTACAGCGGGCCGGTGAAGAGCCCTGGCTGCTGGCCGGTCGTGATGACGAGCACGTCGCCCGCGGCGAGCTGATCGCGCCCCGGCCCCGGGAGGGCGGCCGCGATCACGTCCGCGTCCACGCGCCGCGGCGCGAGCCGCGTCTCGGGGAGCGCGAGCGGTGCGATCGGCGTTGCCACTATCCGCGGAATCACGTTTCCCCGTTCCCCTTTCCCGTTTCCCGGGTCTCTCCGAACACGTCCGCTTGAAACGTGAACAGCTCCGTTCCCGGTTCCCGCCACGCTTCAGGCGGCAGGCCGGCCTTGCGGCACGTGGCCGCGAGCAGCGCGTCCGGCCCCCAATGATGGTCGCGGGCGACCTGGGGCAGCAGCAACGCGACGTTGCGGCCGCGGCGCACCATCACGCCGTCGCGCCCGACGGCGATGCGCGCCGGATCGACTGGGGGCATCACCGGCGCCGCCTCCGAGAGCACCGAGATCTCGAGCGCCAGGTCCGGCAGCTCGTCCGGCTCGACCGGCGGGAACCGCGGGTCGTCTTGTGCGGCGGCGACGGTCATCTCACGCACCACCGTACCGAGCTCGCGGTCGGCCGCGATGTGCCCGATGCAGCCCCGGAGCGCCCCGCGCGCCGTGATGGTCACGAAGGCGCCGCGCCGCAGCTGCGCCCCGGGGACCGCGGGCGTGGACGGCAACGGCCGCCGCGCCAGGTGCGCCGTGAGTGTCGCGCGCGCGAGCGCCAGGAGCGCCACCCGGTCGTCCGGCGTCAGCTCACGAGCCCCGATGGTATGGCTCTCCCCGCCGGATGGTGTACGCGCGGTACAGCTGCTCGTACACGAGCAGCCGGGCAAGCTCGTGGGGAAACGTCAGCCGCGACAGGCTCCAGGTCCGCTCCGCGGCGCGCAGCACGGCGGCCGGGAGCGCCTCGGCGCCGCCGATCGCGAACGTCACGTCCCGGTCGTCGGCTTCCCAGCGGGCCGTCCAGTCGGCGAGCTGGCCGGACGTCCATTGCTCGCCGGTTTCGGACAGCGCGACGAGGCGCGAGCCCTCGGGCACTCCCTCGAGGATCCGCGCCTCGCTCTTCACTTCTCGCTCCTCGACGCGCGTGTAGCGCCTCAACCGAGCCAGGTAGTCGTCACACGCCGCGCGGACGCCCGCGTCACGGACGCGGCCGACCGCGACGACACGATACTGCATCAGGCATACATCCCACGCAGCCGGTGCATCGCCGCCACACGGTCGACGGCCAGCATGTAACAGGCGATGCGAGTCGAGACCTTGTGCTTCTCGACGATGGCCATCACCTCGTGGAACGACCGGGTCATGATCGACTCGAGTCGCCGGTTCACCGTGTCTTCGTCCCAGAAGTAGCCGCCGCGATCCTGTACCCATTCGAAGTAGCTGACGGTCACCCCGCCCGCGTTCGCGAGGATGTCGGGAATCACGAAGATGCCCTTCTTTTCGAGGATCTCGTCCGCGGCCGCCGTGGTGGGACCGTTCGCCCCCTCGCAAATCACCTTGGCCTTGATCTGCGGCGCGTTCTTGCGCGTGATGACGTTCTCGGTCGCGGCCGGCACCAGCACGTCACACTCCGCCGTGAGCAGCTGATCCTTGGCGATCGCATCGGCCTGGGGGTAGCCGGCCAGCTGGCGGTGCTCCCGCACCCACTTGAGGAGATCGGGAACGTCGAGCCCCTTGGCGCTGTACAGCGCCCCGGACTTGTCTGAGACTCCGACGATCAGGGCCCCCTCTTTCGCCATCAGGTCCGCCGCGACCGATCCCACGTTGCCGAATCCCTGCACGGCGACCCGCGCCCCCTTGAGCGTCATCCCCAGCTTCCCGAGTGCCTCACGAGTGACGATCATGCACCCCCGGCCCGTCGCCTCGCGGCGCCCGAGCGAGCCACCCATCTCGATCGGCTTGCCGGTCACCACCGCCGTCACCGTGTGGCGGTGATGCATGGAGTAGGTGTCCATGATCCAGGCCATCACCCGCTCGTTGGTGTTCACGTCGGGGGCCGGGACGTCGGAGTCGGGACCGAGGGTTTCGATGATGCTCGCCGTGTAGCGGCGTGTGACGCGCTCCAGCTCGTTCAGCGACATCGTGCTCGGATCACACACCACCCCGCCCTTCGACCCGCCGAACGGGATGTTCACGAGCGCGCACTTCCAGGTCATCCAGGCGGCGAGCGCCTTGACCTCCTCCAGCGTGACGTTCAGGTCGAAGCGGATGCCGCCCTTCGCGGGCCCGCGTGACGTGTTGTACAGCACGCGGTACCCGGTGTAGACGTCGAGCTCCCCCGAGTCGCGCAACACGGGCACCGACACGATGATCTGCTTTTCGGGATTGCGGAGGACCTTGTACAGGCCGGGATCGAGGTTCAGGAGCTGCGCGGCGTGGTCGAACCGCTCCATCATGGCTTCGAAGGGATTCTCCTCGGCCAGGAACGTGTCCTTGTCCGGTCGAATGATCACCGGCGGGGATTGCGGCTTGATCGCAGGTTCGCTCATGTCCCTCGCGCACCAGTGGGCTCTCAGGAACGTCCGGCCGGCCCGAGCGCGGCGTCCAAGGCCTGCTCGAGCACCCGGCCATCGCGCTCCCAGCGGACGCCGAGCACCGCGACCAGCGGTTCCGGGATCCCCTCCGGCCAGCGGCCGCGGAGCTTCACGGCATCTTTTTCAGTGACTACAACATAACCGCCCGCTGCCGCGGCCCGCACGAGCCGCCCGAGATCGCTCGGGCCGTACGCGTGATGATCTTGATACGCCAGCAGTTGCACCCGCGCTCCCGCGGCGGCAAGCTGCGCCGCGAAGCTCGCCGGGTCCGCGATGCCGGCGGCCGCCACGACGTCGTGCCCCGCGAGGATCCCGAGCCCCGAGTGCGTTCCAGACTGTATCCCCTCGAGGCGCTCGAGCGTGAGCCATGCGATGGCGATCGGCGTCCCGGGCCGACGGCGGGCGAGCCGCCCGGCGACCTCCACCGCGGCGGGCGCCGGCGCATGTTTCCGGGTCACGACGATCAGGTCCGCGCGGCGCAGCGCTTCCCACCGCTCGCGCCACGGACCAGCCGGCAACGGCCAGGGCGACCCTGCCCAGCTCTCGGCGCTGACGACGGCGACGTTCACGTCGCGCGCGACTCCCAGCAGCTGGTACGCGTCGTCCAGCACGAGCACGCGGGCTCCGGCCGCCCGCGCCGCCGCCGCGCCCGCGACGCGATCGGGGTTCGCCACCACCACCGCCTCGGGCACGAGCCGGCGGTGCACCAGCGGCTCGTCGCCGCCGTACCCGCGGAGCAGAATCCCCGGCTTCCATCCCCGGCGCGCGTAGTAGGCCGCGATCCAGGCGGCGAGCGGCGTCTTCCCCGTGCCTCCGACTGACAGGTTCCCCACGGCGATCGTCGGCAGGGACAGACGCACCACGCCGCCGCCGGCGTAGCGGGCGGCGCGGACCCGCATGGCGGCCCAATACACGCCGGCCAGCGGCACGAGCGGTAGCCGCGCCACGCGCGCCGCCGGCGACGTCCCCCACAACCACCGTACGACGCGAGCCGCGCTCACCCGTCCCCCTTCCCCCTTCCCTCGTCCCCATACGTCACACGCTCCAGGTCCTGCTCGGCGCGGGTGAGCGCCTGGCGTAGCGCGGCCTTGCCCTCGTCGACTAAGAACGGCGGACTGTACACGATGTCTACGGCCGCGAACGGACGCGGCAGGCAAAAGCGATCCCACGACCGGATCCACCAGGCGGACGACGTACGCGCGCCGGCGGCGATCACCAGGGCTTTGGCGTGCTGGGCGGCCGCCAGGGCGCCCGGCTTCATCCGCTCCGCCGGGCCGCGCGGCCCGTCCGGGGTCAGCGCCACCTCTCCTCCCTGCCGCAGGTGGCGCACCAGGCCCAGCAGCCCCACGTCGCCGCCGCGCTTGGACGAGCCGCGCACCACACGGTATCCCCAGCGCTCCGACAGCTCGGCGAGGTATCCCCCGTCCCGATGACGGCTGATGAGCACGGCCATGCCTTCGTTGCGGCGATGATAGAGCAAGGGGAGGATGCGACTGTGCCACAGCACGTAGATCACCGGGCGGCCGCTGGCGCGCGCCGTCGTCACGTGCTCCCACCCCCGTACCCGGTAGCGCCACGTCGCCGCGAGCAGGCGCACGAGCCCCGCCAGGAGCGTCGTCACCCCGCGAGCTCGGCGGCCAGGGCGGCGACGCGCTCCGCGGCGCCCGGCGGCCCGAGCCGCTCCCGTACCAGGGCGAGCCCCTCGCGCTGGCGGCGGGCCGCGTCGCTCCCGGGGTCGAGCAGCGGCAGCACCGCGTCCGCCAGCGCGGCGGGCGTGGCCGCGCTCTGCAGGAACTCCGGCGCCACCTCGCGCTCCGCGATCAGGTTCACCAGGCCGACGTGGGGCACCTGCAGCACGCGGATCGCGATCGCGAAGGACACGGGATTGAGCCGGTAAGCGATCGCCATCGGGACGTCGGCGAGCGCGGCTTCGAGCGTGGTCGTGCCGGACTTGCACAGCCCGGCCTCGGCGGCGGCGAACACGGTGCGCGGATCGCCCCGATGCAGGCGGATGGCGCCGGCGCCGGGGTAGTGCGCCCGGCCCGTCGCGGCGACGACGACCTGCACCTCGGGCCGCACGGCGACGATCCTAGCCGCGGCGCCGCGGAACGCGGGCCACAGACGGTTCACCTCCTGGGAACGGCTCCCCGGGAACAAGCCCAGCACCGGTCGCGCGGGGTCGAGGCCGAGGGTGCGCCGGGCCTCCACGCGCGGCGGAGGGGGCGGCCGGTCCCGCAGCGGATGGCCCACGAACGTCGCCGCGACTCCGTGATCACGAAAGAACCGCTCCTCGAACGGCAGGATCACGGCCAGGCGCCGCACCGCCGCGAGCCGGCGCACACGCCCCGGCGCCCATGCCCACATCTGCGGGGCGATGTAATACAGCACGGGGATTCCCGCCTCGCGGGCGGCCGCCGCCGCGCGCAGATGGTAGCCCGGATAGTCGACCAGGATCACCAGGTCGTAGCGCTTCGCCCGGAAGGCGTCGCGCACCCGGCCGAGCAGCCGGAGGTGAGCCGGGAGCTTCCACAGCGCCTCGACGAAGCCCACCACGGAAAAGCGCTCCATGCGGTCGAGCACGACGGCGCCCGCGGCCTCGAGATCCGGCCCGCCGAACGCCTCCACCGTAGCGGCGGGGAGGCGGCGCTTGAGCGCGCTCACGACGGCCGCGGCATGCGCATCCCCCGACGGCTCGCCGGCGGAGATGTAAATCCGCGGCGCGCGGCTCATGCCGTTCCAACTGCAGTCGCCAAACGCGTAGCGGACTTGCCGGGAATAGTTGGAACGGCACTCACAGCCGCGTGGCGGCGTGGGGGACCGGGGGCGCGGGTGGTGGAGCGAGCGGCGCGAGGGGGGAAGCCTGAACGGCCGCGGCGACGCGGAACGCGAGCGCCAGGGCCTGCGCTCCTGCGGCGCCCGACACCACGACCTCCTCCTCGCCTCGCACGGCGCGCACGAAGCTCTCGAGCTCGAGCCGGAGCGGCTCCGCCTCGGGAGCCTCGAGCCGCACGTGCTCCACGATCTGCTCGAGTTTCGTGGCGCCCAGACCCTGCCAGCCGGGTTTCAAGCGGAAAAAATCGCCGCTGCCCTGCGCCAGGTCGAGCGAGCAGTAGCCGGTCGGCTGGAAGATGCGCAGCTTGCGCGTGCGCTCACGCGACACCCGGCTGGCCGTGACATTCGCGATGGCGCCGTTGGCGAACTCGAGTCGCGCATTCGCGATGTCGACGTGAGGCGTGAGGATCGCGACTCCTGTGGCGCGAACGTCCGTGACCGGGGCGCGCACCAGCTCCAGCACGAGATCGAGGTCGTGGATCATCAGGTCGAGGATCACGGCGACGTCGGTGCCGCGCGGCTGGAACAAGGCGAGGCGGTCGATCTGGAGGAAGCGGGGCTCGTCCAGATAGGGCGCGGCGGCGCGCACGGCCCGGTTGAACCGCTCTACGTGACCCACCTGCAGCACCACGCCGTGCTCGGCCGCGCACCGCACCAGGTCTTCCGCGCCCGCGAGCGTGTCGGCCAGGGGCTTTTCCATGAGCAGAGCGATCCCCCGCTCCAGCACGGCGCGCCCCACCTCGGCGTGCGCGGGCGTCGGAACGGCCACCGTCACCGCGTCGACGCGATCGAGCAGCGCCGCCATGGTGGGGTGCGCCACCGTGCCGAGCTGCTGCGCCACCTCGGCGGCGCGCGCCGGGTTCTTGTCGTAGATCCCCGAGAATCCCACGCCCGGCATGCGCGAGAGCAGCCGGGCGTGGTGGAACCCGAGCGCGCCGGTGCCGACCACCCCGACCCGGATCGGCGGGGGGGAGGGGCGGGCGCTCACACCAGCACTCCCCGCTGCGACCCTTCGATGAACTTGAGGAAGTTCTCCACCTCGGGGATCTGCGGCAGCTCGGTACGCGCCTTAGCGATGCCCTGGCTCACGGTCATGTCGGAATTGAACAGCAGGCGGTAGGCGCGCTTCAAGGCGAGCTTCACCTCGGGCGAGAAGCCCGCGCGCTGCAGCCCTACCGAATTGAGCCCGTAGAGGTGTACGGGATTGCCCACGGCCTTGGTGTAGGGCGGTACGTCCTGATTGACGCGCGAGCCCCCGCCCACGAACGAGAACGTGCCGATGCGCACAAACTGATGAATCGGCACCAGTCCCGACACGACCGCGCGGTCCTCGATGGTGACGTGCCCGGCCATCTGAACCGCGTTGGCGATGATCACGTCGTTGCCGATGTAACAGTCGTGGGCGAGGTGCACGTACGACATGAGGAAACAGCGCTGCCCCACGGCCGTCTTCCCGGTGGCCGATGTCCCCCGGTTGATGGTGCAGTACTCCCGGATCACGGTGCCGTCGCCCACTTCGACCCAGGTATCCTCGCCCCGGTACTTCAAGTCCTGCGGGTCGTTGCCGAGCACGCTGCCGTATCCGATCCTCACGCCGGTGCCGATCTTGACATTGCGCTCGAGCACCGCGTGCGCGGCGACGTGGCAGCGCTCGCCGATCGTCACCCGCGGTCCGATGATCGCGTACGGCCCGACCGTGACGTCGCTCCCGATGTGCGCGGTGGGATCGACCAGGGCAGTCCGGTGGATCACCGATCGACCACCGTCGCCATCATGTCGGCCTCCGCCACCACCTGCCCGTCCACGTACCCGACGCCTTTCATCTTGCACGTCTTGCCGCGGAACTGCAGCATCTCGAGCTCGAAGCGGATCTGGTCGCCCGGCACGACTGGGCGGCGGAATTTGACGTTATCGAGCGACATGAAGTAGACCACCTTGTCCTCGACGTTTTGCCCCTCGAAGTAGCCCATCAAGAGCATGCCGCCCACCTGCGCCATCGCCTCGATGATGAGCACGCCGGGCATGATCGGGTGGCCCGGGAAGTGCCCCTGGAAGAACGGCTCGTTGATCGTGACGTTCTTGATCCCGACGATGCGCTGCTGGCCTTCGACCTCGATGATGCGGTCCACCAGGAGGAAGGGATAGCGGTGCGGCAGCACGTCCATGATGCGCCCGATGTCCATCTTGGGCGCGGCGCCGGTGCGTCGCGCCGCGCGCGCCAGGGCGCGGGCCAGCGCGATGTTGCCGCTGTGGCTGGGCCGCTCGGCCACGACGTGCGCCCGGATCCGCGCGCCCGTAAGCGCCAGATCGCCGATGATGTCCGCCGCCTTGTGGCGCAGGAATTCGTCCGGCCAGCGCAGCTGGGCCCCATTGGCGAGCCCCCGCTCATCGAGCAGGATGGCGTTGGCCTGGGACGCGCCCTTGATCAGCCCCCGCGCCTTGAGCGACTCGACCTCACTCACGAACCCGAACGTGCGCGCGGGCGCCAGCTCCGCGGCGAACGTCTCTGTGGTGATCGTGTAGCTCCCCGACTGGCGCCCGATGAGGGGGTGTGGCCACTCGATCGTCACCGTGAGACGCAGCTCCTTGGCGGGGGCGACGACGTACGTCGAGTCCCCGTCGGTGACCGTGAACGGCGCCGGCACGGTCAGGATGACCGGCTCGCCGCTCGTCTCGGTCGGGCCGGCGTGCGTCAGCGCTTCGAAGTAGGGCTGGACGCTGCCGTCGAGAATCGGCGGCTCGGGGCCCGTGAGCTCGACCGTCAGGTCATCGATCTCGTGGGCCGCGACCGCGGCGAGCACGTGCTCGACCGTGTGGATGGTCGTCTCGCCCTTGCCGATCGCCGTGCGCCGCTCGACCGCCTCGACCTCCGAGAGCCGGGCCGGCACCTCGGGCTTCCCCGCCAGATCGACGCGCCGGAACACGATCCCCTGCCCCGCGGGCGCGGGCAGGAACGTGGCTTCGGTGCGCGCTCCGGTGTGCAACCCGGTGCCCGAAACCGCCGCCTTGTGCTTGATGCTGCGCCTAGTGCTGGGAGCCATCGGTCCGCTGCACGAGTGCCTCGAGCTCGTCCACGATCTGCGCCAGCCGGTACAGGGCGCCCTGGGCCCGGAGAAACTCGCGGTGCTGGCGCGCCGGATACCCCGACACCGTGGCGCCTGCGTCGATGTCCCCGATCACCCCTCCCTGCACCGTGACGCGCGCGCCGCGCCCGATCGTCACATGGTCGGCGAGGCCGGCCTGGCCCGCCAGGAAGACGTCGTCTTCGACGTGGGTGCTGCCCGCGATTCCCGCCTGACCGGCGATCAGACAGCGCGCCCCGATGCGGCAGTTGTGGCCGATCTGCACGAGGTTGTCGATCTTCGTCCCCGGGCCCACGACGGTGTCGTCCACGCTGCCGCGATCGATGGTCGTGTTGGCGCCGATCTCGACGTCGTCGCCGATGATGCAGCGCCCCACCTGGGGGATCTTGCGGGGCAGCTCCCCGCGCTTGCCCGGCACGTAGCCGAACCCGTCCGCCCCGAGCCGCACGCCGGCGTGCAGGATGACCCGGTTTCCCACCACGGTCCCGCCGTAGCACACCACCTGGGGCAACAGTTGCACGTCGTCACCCAACTGGACGTCGTCCCCCAGCACGCACCCCGCGCCGATCCGCACGTTGCGCCCGAGCCGTACGCGGCGACCCAGCACCGCGTACGGGCCGATCGCCACGGGCTCCTGCCACACCACCCCCGCGCCGATCACGGCGGTCCGGTGAATCCCCGGCTCCCAGGCTGGCTCAGGATAGAGCACCGGAATGACCGCGAGCAACGCCACGTGCGGATCGCGCACCAGCACGCGACAGGCGGGACCCTCCGGCGCCTCCTGAACGAGATCTGGCTTGCAGAGCACGACGGCTGCGCTAGACCGTTGAAAATACTGGAGATAGCGTCTGGCGGCAAGAAACGACAGGTCGTTCGGGCCGGCTCGGTCCAAGGGCGCGACGCCCGATACGGTCACGTCCGGAGGGCCGACGAGTTGACCGCTGGTCAGGGCCGCGATGTCGCGGGCGCTCAAGCGCCGCACGGACTCGGCTCCGCTGTCCCCGCCGCCCTCCGACTGTTGCCGGTCGCGCACGGGCTCGCCGCGCCCTATTTGGGCTGCTTCAGCCGCTCGATCACCTTGGCGGTGACGTCGAGGCTCGGGTCGACGGCCAGGAAGACACTGCTGTTTTGACCGTCCATATCGAAGATGAGCGCGTAATTAGCCTCGGCGCGGATGCCGTTGACGATCCCGATGACCCGGGCCTGGATCGGCTGGAGCAACTCCTGCTCCCGCTGCTGGTAGCGGTTCTGCATCTCGGTCTGGCGCTGCTGCAGGCGCTGCTGCATGGCCTGCAGGTCGCGCTGCTTCGCCTGCTTCCCGGCCGAGGAGAGCGCCAGGGATTGTTGCTCGAAGGCCTTCATCGAGGAGTCCCACTGCGCTTGCATCCGCTGCAGGGTGTCGCGGATGCTCTGGCCCTCCTTGCTGAGCGTCGATTCGGCGGCGGCGTATCCCGGCGTCTGCTCGAGGATCGCTTGCGAGTGGACGAAGGCGATCTTGAGCGTGCCCTGCGCCTGCGCGCCGAGTGCGACCGGTGCCGCCGCGACGAGCCCGACCCACGTCCACACTGTCACCACACACCTCATAGCTGTCTCCCCGAGAGAAAGACCGCTGTCCGTTCCTCCCCCGCCCGCGCGGGGAGTCCGATCAGAAGAAGTTGCCCAGCTTGAAGTGCAGCTTGAACCCCGGCGCCGGGCGGCCGAAGGAATCGGTACGGTCGAAACCGTACGCCCAGTCGATCCCAATGGGCCCGAGCGGCGAAATGATGCTCAAGCCGAGGCCGGCCCCGCGGAACAGGCGCGTGGGATTGAACTCACCGGCGTTCGCCCACACGTTGCCGGCGTCCACGAACATGTTCACATAGAACATCTGCGACAGCCGGGCGCCGATCTCTCCCGTCATGGCGAAATACGCCTTCCCGAACGAGCCGGCCGTCGCCTGGCCGTTGACGGCGGTCGGGTCGTATCCCCGGGGCGTGATGGAGAACTCGTCGTAGCCACGCAGCGGGATGCCGTACTGCACTCCGCCCATGGTGAACAGTTGATCGAAGAAGGGGGAATTCCCGAACACGAGCCCTGAGCGCGACGACAGGCCCATCACGAAGCGGATCGGCGCCGTGCTGGCCGCACCGCCCAGCTGCCCCAGGGGAGCGTACCAGCGGCCCTCGAGATCGAGGCGTTGGAAATCCCCCGAGCCGCCCAACGGCCCACCGGACTGCGACAGCCCGATCGAGTGCATGGTGCCCGCGGTGGGGAACGGCAGGTCGATACGAGTGTCGCGCAGCAGCGAGACGCCGAAGGTGGATCGGATGCAGTTGTTGCAGCGCAGCGCCGCCAGCCCGGTACTCGCGCCGGTGAACGACTGGTCGTCGATCCCGTACGACACGAACAGCCGCGTGTAGCGGTCATGGAACAGCGGGAACCCGAACTGCAGGCTGACGCCCCGGCGGCGCAGCGTGCCGAGGTCCGCGATAGTGTAGCGCAGCCGGGTGTTGTGAACGTCGAACGTCCCGGAAACGCGGGACTCGCGGATCCCGGGATCGGTGTAGGTGACGGAAAAGTCGCTGATGTTCTGACCGAATTGCCACTGGAAATGGCCCTTCTTGCCCTGCCCGAACAGGTTAGGCTCGTCCAGTCCGAGGAACCCGCCCACCCCGGTGCCCTGTCCCACCGACGCGCCGAAATTGATGTTGCCGGTGTGCTTCTCGGTCACCCGGAAGATCACGTCCACGTCGCCCTGGTCGTTGGCGGGCCGGGTGTCCGGGAACGGCAGGGGCTGCTGGAAAAAGCCGAGGTTCGAGATGTTCTGGTACGAACGGATGAGCGCGTCCTGCCGGAACACGTCTCCGGGCAACAGCACGATCGCGTCGCGGATCACGCGCTCGTGGGTGACGTCGTTGCCCGAGATCTCGATCTTGTTGACGATCGCGGGCTGCCCTTCATTGATCGCCCAGCGCAGGTCCACTACCGGCTTGCCGTCCGGGGCCGAGCGCCGGATCACCTGCGGCTGCACGTTCACGTAGATGTAGCCGTTGTTGTAGTAGAGCGTCCGCAGCTGCTGTGTGGCGTCGTCCCAGCTCGCGGCGTTGAAGTAGGCGGGACCGTGCTCGGTGCCGCCCAGGCCGAGGAAGCCGCTGCGGCTTTCTGCTTTGAAGGGGAACAGCTGCTGCAGCTCCTCGGTCGAGAAGCGCCGGTTGCCCACGATTTCGAACGTGCCGACGCGGTACGGCTCGCCCTCGCTCACGCGCACGACGAGCGTCGCCTTGCCGGTCGAGTCGTCCACGAGCAGCGTGTCGCCCAGCACCTGGAAGTCCACGAAGCCCTTGTCGCCATACAGCTTGGGCAGGTGCTCCTGGAGGTCGGAGCGCAGCTTTTCGTCGTCGTATTCGCCCGAGCGGAACCACCAGAAGCCCTCGGGCCGGGTCTTCATGGAGCCCACCAGCCGGTCCGTCGGGAGGTGCGTGTTGCCCTCCATCGCGACGCGCGCCACGGCGACGCGCCGCCCCTCGTCCACGTCGAACACGACCCGGACGCGAGCCGAGTCGGCCTCGTACACCTTGATCACGCTCACGTGGGCCAGGTAGTAGCCCTCGGCGCGGTACAGCGAGTCGATGCGGCCGCGCCCGCGCGCCAGGGCCGCGGGGTCGAGCGGCCGCCCTTCGGCGAGCTGGGCTTTGTCGCGCACGCTCGATTCCGAGAGCCGGCCCACGCCGCGCACCGCCCACTTCACCAGGATGGGACGCTCCCGCACGTGCAGGATGAGGAGCTGGCGGCCGCGGGCCGTGTCCTGCTCGGCGCGGACGTCGTCGAACTGGCCGGTGGCGTAGAGGGCCTGGATGGCGCGCTGTACGTCGCGGTACCCGAGCGGCCGGCCGGGCGCCAGGCCGCTCTGGTCGAGCACCTGCTTGCGGTCGACGCGGCGCAGGCCGAGGACCACGATGGAATCGGGTGCGACGGCGGCAGGCGCCTGCGCGGGGGCCTCGCCCTGCGCGCGCACGGCGCGCGCGGGCAGGAGCGCCAGACCACCCAGCAAGATGACGAGCGAAGCTGTGCGGGTCACGCCTTCGAGCCGGAGAGCGCGCGGAACGCCAGCCGTTCCTTGTCCGGGGCCACGTCGACCTCAATTTCGTCGCCCCGTGCGAACTCGCCGACCAGGATTTTCTCCGACAGCGGATCTTCCACGTACTTCTGAATGGCGCGCTTCAGGGGACGCGCGCCGAAATGCTCATCGTACCCGTGGTCCACCAGGAAATCCGAGGCCGCCGGCGTCAGCCGGAGCGTGAGCTCCTCCTCGCCCAACCGCCGCTGCACTTCCTTGAGCAGAATCGAAACGATCTGCGCGATGTGCTCCCGCGTGAGCGGGTGGAATACGATGATGTCGTCCAGCCGGTTCAGGAACTCGGGATTGAAGGTCTTGTTGATCTCCTCCTTGACCTTCTCCGCCATCTTTTCGAAGCTCGCGCGACTGTCGGGCTGCGCGAAGCCGAGTGCCTTGCCCTTCACCATGTCGCGGGCGCCGACGTTCGACGTCATGATCACCACGGTGTTCTTGAAGTCGATGACGCGTCCGTAGTTGTCGGTGAGGTGCCCTTCGTCCAGCACCTGCAGCAGGATGTTGAAGACGTCGGGGTGCGCCTTCTCGATCTCGTCGAGCAGCACCACCGAATAGGGCTTGCGCCGCACCGCCTTGGTGAGCGTGCCGGAGTCCTCGTAGCCGACATAGCCGGGGGGCGCGCCGATCAAGCGGCTCACCGAGAACTTCTCCATGTACTCCGACATGTCGACCCGGATCAGCGCGCTCGCGTCGGCGAACAGGAATCGGGCCAGCCCGCGGGCGAGCTCGGTCTTGCCGACGCCGGTCGGACCGGAAAAGATGAACGACCCGATCGGCCGCTTGGGATCCTTGAGCCCGGCCCGACTGCGGCGGATGGCGCGCGAGATCACCGTGATCGCTTCGTCCTGGCCCACCACCGTCTGGTGCATCTCCTCTTCCATGCGGAGCAGCCGGGCCGTCTCGGCCTCCTGGAGGCGCGTCACCGGAATCCCCGTCCACCGGGACACGATGAAGGCGACGGCTTCCTCGGTGATCGTGGGCCGGTGGGTCTGCCGCTCCTTCTCCCAGGCTTCCTGCTTGCGCCGGATGTCGGCCTGGAGCTCGCGCTCCTGGTCGCGCAGCGCCGCCGCCCGCTCGAAGTTCTGGTCGCGGACCGCGTTCTCCTTGTCGCCGTTGATGTGCTCGAGCTTGTCCTTGAGCGCCGCGACCTCGGGGGGCGGCACCTGCGTAGCGAGGCGTGCCCTCGCACCGGCTTCGTCAATAACGTCGATCGCCTTATCGGGCAGGAACCGGTCCGTGATGTAGCGCTCCGACAGCTTCGCAGCGGCGTCGAGCGTATCGTCGGGGATGATCACCCGGTGGTGCTCTTCGTACCGCTTGCGCAGCCCCTTCAAGATCTCGATCGTCTCGTCCACCGTGGGCGGATCGACGATCACCGTCTGGAAGCGACGCTCGAGCGCGCCGTCCTTCTCGATGTACTTGCGATACTCGTTCAGCGTGGACGCGCCGACGCACTGCAGCTCGCCCCGCGCGAGCGCCGGTTTCAGCATGTTGGAGGCGTCCACCGCCCCCTCGGCCGCGCCCGCACCCACCAGCGTATGCAGCTCGTCGATGAAGAGGATGATGCTCTTGTTCTGAGCGATCTCGTTGATGATCGCCTTCAGCCGCTCCTCGAACTGGCCGCGGTACTTCGTGCCCGCGATCACCGCCGCCATGTCGAGCGACAGGACGCGATGATCTTTCAGGGCGTCGGGGCACTGGCCGCTCGCGATCAGCTGCGCCAGCCCCTCGACGATCGCCGTCTTGCCCACGCCCGGCTCGCCGATCAGGACGGGGTTGTTCTTCTTGCGCCGCGACAGGATCTCCATCACGCGCTCGATTTCCTTCTGGCGCCCGATGGTCGGGTCGAGCTGCCCCTCGGCCGCGAGCTGCGTCAGGTCGCGGCAGAAGTGATCCAGCGCGGGGGTCTTGGATTTCTTCTCGCTCTTCGGGCTCGGGGCTTGCGCCCCGGTGCCGGAAGGCGCGGGTCCCGACGGCATCTCGCTCCCGAGCAGCCGCAGCGTCTCCGCCCGCGCCTGCTCCAGGTTCACGCCCGCGTCGGTGAGCACCTGCGCCGCGATGCCCTTCTCTTCGCGCAGCAATCCGAGCAGCAGGTGCTCGGTGCCGACGTACGAATGATTCAGCTCGCGTGCCTCGCTCATGGCGAGCTCGAGCACTTTCTTGGCGCGCGAGGTGTAGGGCAGGTCGGGTCCGGCGGCCGCGGCCGCCTTTCCTTTCTTGACCGTTTCCTCGATCTTCTGCTGAATCTCTTCGAGGTCGACGTTCAGGTTGGTGAGGACCGCCGCCGCCACCCCTTCCCCTTCGCGGATCAACCCCAGCAGGATGTGCTCGGTCCCCACGTACTCATGGTGCAGGCGGGCGGCCTCTTCCCGCGCCATCTGCAGGACCTTGCGCACGCGATCCGTGAAGTTGTAGCCGTTCATCTATCCCCCTGCCTCACACGGCCTCGGTCTCGAGCACCCGACGGACATAGGTGGCGCGCGCCGTCGGCAACTCGGGATCGCCGGTCTGACGTCCCTCGAGCGCCGCGAGGTGCGCGGGCTGGGTGAAGATCAGCAGCTTGTTAAGGGTGTATACACTCAATCCGGGGATCAGATTCAGCCCGACCCCTAATCGTACACCGCTCAACAAGTTCATCGTCTCTTCGAATGTCAGCTTCCGCGCGTACTTCAGCAACCCATACGCCCGCCACGTCTTGTCGGCTACCTCGTCGGGCGCCGTGCGCAGCAGCACCTCGCGTGCCTGCTCCTCGTACTCGATCACCTGTCGCACGATCTTCCCCAGGTGATCCAACAACTCGTCTTCCGACTTCCCGAGCGTCGTCTGATTAGATAACTGAAAGAAGTTCCCGACGACCTCGCTCCCCTCCCCATACAACCCCCGAAACGTCAGCCCCACCTGCGTCAACCCTTGAAGCACCTTCCCGACTTCCTTTGTCAAAACGAGGCCCGGCAAGTGGATAAGTACGCTCGCCCGCAGCCCCGTCCCGGCATTGGTCGGGCAGGACGTAAGATAGCCAAATTCCGGATGAAACGCGAAGGGCAGCAGCCGCCCCAAGTCCGCGTCGAGCGCCTCCAAATCGGCGTACGCCTCCTCCAGGGCGAATCCCGAGCGCATTCCGTGCAATCGGAGGTGGTCTTCCTCGTTGACCATGACGCCGACTGTCCCCTGCACCACCAGGGCGGCCCCGGGGCGGGGGCGGGCCTCGCGATCGAGGCCGGCCAGCTCCTTGGAAACGAGGTGCCGCTCGTGCAGCAGCTGCCGCTCGATCCGCTCCAGCCGGTCGAGCCGGATGGTCGCCGCGACCTTCAGCAGGTCGCTCGCCGCGCCGGCTTCTTCCACGCGCGTGAGTACCGCGGTGCGGTCGGAGTCCTTGGCCCGCTGACTGAACACGTAGCCTTCGAGGTTGCGCGCCAGGCGGATCCGCGTCGACAGCACGATGCTGCCCTTCGGCCCCGAGGCGTCCAGCCAGCCGATGCCGCCGTCGGGCAGGAGCGAGAGGTCGATCATTCGAGCACCCGGATGCGGTCGCGCAGCTCGGCGGCGAGCTCGAAGTTTTCGTTCTCCACGGCGCGCCGCAGCTGCTCCTTGAGCTCGAGCAGTTGCAGGCGCGGGTCGGTCGCGCCGGCGGCGCCGGGTGGCGCATAACGCTCCCCGACGTGCTGGCTGGAGCCGTGCAGGCGGCGCAGCAGATCCTTGAGGTGCGCGGAAAACGATTCGTAGCACTGCGCGCAGCCCAGTCTGCCCGACTCGCGGAAGTCCTTGAGCGTGCTGCCGCACGCGGCACAGCGCAGCCCGTCGGCCGGCGTGGGGAGGACGTTGGTGCCCCCCTTCCCCATCGCCTGGATGAAGCCGCCCAAGGGGGACTTGAGGATCGACTCGCCCGTCTCGAACCCTTTTTGCTGCGCGCACTGCTTGCACAGGTGGAGCGTCACTTTCGTGTCGTTCTCCACTTTGGTGAGATGGATCTCCACCTCGCGCTCCTTGCAGTTGTCGCACAGCATCAAGGTATCGCGTCCACCGAGCCGACCGCGACGAGGCGGCCGTCCTCGAGCATCATGATCCGGTCGGCCCGCCCCGCGAGCTGCCGGTTGTGCGTCACCACCACGACCGCCGTTTCGTACTCCCGCGCCAGGCGGAAGAACACGTCGTGCAACCGGTCCGAGTTGGCGTGATCCAGGTTGCCCGACGGCTCGTCCGCCAGTACGACGCTGGGGTCGTGCACCAGCGCGCGCGCCACCGCGCAGCGTTGCTGCTCGCCCCCCGACAGCTCGCCGGGCCGGTGCGTCATGCGCCCCGCCAGCCCCACCAGCGAGAGCACTTCCTCCGCCCGCGAGCGCGCCCGGCGCGCCTCGTGTCCGCCGATCAGCAGGGGCATCATCACGTTCTCCAGGGCGGAGAATTCCCGCAAGAGATGATGGAACTGAAACACGAAGCCCAACTTGCGATTCCGCAGGTCGGCCAGGGCGTCCGGCTCCAGGTCGGCGTAGCGCGAGCCATCGAGCCACACGTCCCCGCCGCTGGGCCGGTCGAGCGCGCCCAGCAGGTGCAGCAGCGTGCTCTTGCCCGCCCCCGACGCGCCCACGATGGCGACGAACTCCCCGCGCCGCACCTCGAGATCGACGGCGCGCAAGACCTCGAGCGGCTGGCCGTCGCCGCCGGCGAACACCTTGCGGATGCCCCGCGCCTCGAGCAGTGCCGTCATTCGTAGCGGATCGCCGTCACAGGGTCGAGCCGCGCGGCCTGCAGCGAAGGGTAGAGCGGCGCGAGGGTCGCCACCACGAGACTCGCCGCGATCACCAGGAGCACGTCGACGGGCTGCGTATGCACCGGGAGGTGATCGATGAAATAGATGGACGGGTCGATCGGGATCCAGTGACCCCGGTTGACCATCCCGCCCACGACCAGCCCCAGCCCCACGCCCAGCGTCGTCCCGGTGAGCCCGATCAGGATGCCCTGCGCCAGGAAAACCCGGCGGATCGCGGCCCGCCGCAGACCCATCGCCAGCAGGATGCCGATCTCCCGCGTCTTGTCGCGCACCACCATCGAGAGCACCCCCACCACGTTGAACGCGGCCACCACACAGATGAGGAACACCACGAACGCCATCGCGAGTTTCTCGAGCTTGAGCGCCGAAAACAACGACGCGTTCTGCGATTGCCAGTCGAGCGCGCGGTACGGATAGCCGAGCCGCGTTTCCAGCGCCGCGCCGAACGGCCGGGCCTGCCACGGGTCGGCGAGGCGCACCTCGATGCCCGTGACCGCGGTGTCGAGACCGGCGAAGCGCTGCGCCACGCGGCGGTCGAGCGCGACGTAGCTGTTGTCGTACTCGTACATGCCGGTGTCGAAGATGCCGCTCACCTCGTAGCGGTGGAACTT
>WNGD01001098.1_pt1 | contig 29566 bp, 25 predicted proteins | sample 5400671 | NCBI WGS metagenome assembly WNGD01 (sample SAMN13153369, study PRJNA577476) | soil metagenome | isolation source: 40 cm soil or saprolite under grassland replicate 2 | place: USA:California | collected 2016-06-15
GCTCACAACAATACTCCAGAAATTGAATGCTGATGGCACTCACCGGCCGGCCCGTGACAAAGCGCAACCAGATCTGGGAGCGGTCAGGAGCATCAGGGGATCCTGTCTGCCACAAGACGCCATAGCAGGCCAGAGCTTTGGGGTCAGGATCGTCCTTCTGCCAGCGTTGTTCGATCAAGCGAACCGGATGCTCTGCACTTTGCCAGGCCTGCATGTGCGGTTGGGCAAAGCGACTCCACCACACTTCGTCCAGGAAGCCGATGGCCCACTCCGGGCGAGGGCTGGCGTAGGCGATCAAGCGGTCGCGGGCGTTTTTTTGAGCAGGTACTGTGGATCGGGGCTGGTGATCCAGTGTTTGGCGCGCTTCCAGTTGGTTTTTAAACGTTTGAGCGCGCGCCGCACGCTTTCGTCGGAGACCAGCGTCGGGGTGATCCCCTGCTCGAAACTGACCTGGGCCGCCAACTCCAGTGTCCAGGTGCCACGCTCTTTGCCAAAGTCGCGTGGGCTGCGATGCAGCAAGTCCTGCAAACGCTCCACCCCTTCTTCCGAGAAGGTGGTGCGCAGGCGATGGGGGCGGGAGGAGCCTTCTTCGAGCACAGCCAGTCCACTGGCGTTGAAGCCGTGGATGACGGTGAGCACCGTCTGCTTGTGGCAGCCGAGTTGCTTGGCGATGACGGGCGCTCGTTCGCCGCGATCGGATGCCAGCAGGATCTGGCAGCGACGCAACACAAAAGCGTCGGACGACCGCAATCCGGCTTGCACCCGGCTGCGTTCGCCTTCGGTTAACGGTCGGATGAACAGTGGTGCTTTCATGCCCTCTAGCATACCACATTATCGCTTACCTTTCGTGGCTTTGCACTAGGTCCTCCACAGCCCTGCTGATGGAGCCAGTTTGCTCACGGGTGGCTCTCTCATGAGCCGCTCCTGGAGTCGCTTTCTGTTTTTACGTGGTTTCTCCGTATACTTTGCGGGGCGGCCACTTTTTAGGGAAAATCATACATGGACAAGCGTGCATTTTTACAAGTAGCCGGGATATGCCCTCATTCGCGTCTGTTGGTTTGAACGCTCATGAGCATCTCAAGGAAAAACAAGCTCAATCTTTCTGAACGCCGCTCCAGTATATCACCTGCTCATTTTGAAGCGATTGCCCTGCGAAAATGGATCAAAGGGCAAACAAAACTTCATTTGGCATGTTCATGTATACTAAGAAGGTGAAAACATACACCTGCTGATCCAACATACTCCACCGTAGACCCTCGATCTATCGAGGGTCGAGCGAAGCAAGGAGATAGCGTAACACATGAACCAGCCTGTTAATGCACAGGTAATGTCAAATATTGTAGGGGCGACCCTTGCGGTCGCCCTGGAAAAGCAGAACCAACCTGTTAATGCACAGGATCTAACAAATATTGTAGGGGCGACCCTCGCGGTCGCCCTAGTAACGCCGACAAATATTGTAGGGGCGACCCTCGCGGTCGCCCTAGCCCTAGGTCGCCCTGGCAACGCTGACAAGCAAACGGCGCCGTAATTATTCTGTTTCAAAATGAAACACACTTGAAACAGATCATCGCTAACGCAGCCTCTGGAGCGGGATTAAAACTGTAGAGTGCGGATTTATCCAGCACGTACCCTCGATAATGGTTTTTAACAAGCAAGATCGGTAATAGGTTGTCACCCTGAGCGCAGCAAAGGGTCTGGCTCGATAGGCGCAGAGATGCTTCGCTGCGCTCAGCATGACAGGACCGATCTTGGTCGTTACACTTCATTATCGGGAGCGAGCGAAGCGAGGACTTATTGACACTATTATGCACGAGAAAAGCCTAATCACACTCGAATATCCAAAGATTCTTGAGAAGGTGGCCAGGGAGGCAGCCTTCTCCGCCAGCAAAGAACTGGTGAGGGAGCTACAACCCACACCGGACATCGACGAGGCGCGGCATCGCCTCGCCTATACAACCGAAGCCTATCGCCTGATTGATCTGCGCGCCGATGCCGGAGTGCAGGGGGCGCGCGATATCCGTCCACACATTGAGCGTGCTGCCCGCGAAGGTGTGCTCAGCCCGGGCGATTTGCTGGAGGTGCTGGCAACCATACAAAGCGCTATATACGTAGCGCGCCTGCTTGAAAAGCTCGACCCGGAGAGCTTCCCCCTGCTACATAAACTGGGCGCGGATATGCCGCAGCGACCGCATCTTGCGCAACGCATTGAAGAAACTATCAGCCAGGAAGGGGAAGTGCTGGACACAGCCAGCCCGGCTCTGCGGAAACTGCGCTTCGATATCCGTGGAGCAAACCAGCGTTTACAGGATCGCCTGCGTACCCTGGTACATGAATTTGGCCATGCGCTACAAGAACCAATTGTGACTATACGCAATGATCGCTACGTCGTGCCTGTGAAGGCGGAGAACCGTGGTCAAGTGCGCGGCATCGTCCACGATCAATCAGCCAGTGGCGCGACCGTCTTCATCGAGCCACTGGTAGTTGTGGAACTGAATAACAAATTACGGGAGTTGCAGATCGAGGAACGCCAGGAGATCGAGCGTATTCTGCGCCAGCTCTCACTCGAGATTGGCCGTGAGATAGACGCGCTGAAGCTGGATGTTGAACTGCTGGCCGAATTTGATTTTCACCTGGCAAAAGCCCGCTATGGTCGCTTGATGCGCTGCACCGAACCACGTCTAAACGACACAGGATACATTAACCTGCGCAATGCACGCCATCCACTGCTGACGGGCAATGTAGTGCCGATCGACTTCCACCTGGGACATGAATTCTTCATCGTCGTGATTACAGGCCCCAACACCGGTGGCAAAACGGTGGCGCTGAAGACCGTGGGCCTGCTGACGCTGATGGCCCAGGCAGGTTTGCACATTCCAGCAGAAGAATATTCAGAAATAGCGGTCTTTGAAGAAGTTTTTGCCGATATTGGCGATGAACAGAGCATCGAGCAGAGCCTGAGCACGTTCTCCTCTCACATGAGCCGCATCATCGAAATATTGCAGCGCATCGAGGAAGAAATAAAGAGCGAAACGCCCGATATCCGTGGCAAGATGTCGGAAACATTGACAGGCAAAGCGGAGAGTCGCCGCCTGCAAGCGCTGGTACTGCTCGACGAACTGGGCGCGGGTACCGACCCAAGCGAGGGTTCTGCCCTCGCACGCGCTATACTCACATATCTCTTGGAACGCCATGTAACGACTGTAGCGACCACGCACTACTCCGAACTGAAGGCCTTCGCGCACGAACAGCCCGGTGTCGTCAATGCCTCGGTCGAGTTCGACATCGAAACGCTCTCGCCAACCTACCGGCTGAGTATCGGCTTGCCAGGGCGCAGCAACGCGCTGGCGATTGCCAGCCGCCTCGGACTTGACGAGCGTATCATCGAGCGCGCCCGTGAGTTCCTGGGCAGTGCGGGCGTGCGTATGGAAAACTTGCTGGAAGGGCTGCAATCCGAACGCAAGGCCCTGGAGGACGAGCGTTTCCATCTAAGTATGGAGCGAGCCGAGGCCGAATACCAGCGCAAGCAACTCGAAGAGGATCGGCAAAAACTCGAAGAGCAGCGCGTACAGATTCTCAACGAGGCGCGGGCACAAGCGCAGCGAGAGCTGGAAGAAGTGCAACGGGCGCTGGCAAAGATCAAGGTCGACGTAAGTCGCATCAATATGACCCGCGAACGCCTGGGAGAGGCGCGGCAGCAGGTACACGAGCTTGCAGAGAAAGCTACACTGCTTCCAGCACCACGCCGCTCAGCTAAAAAAGCGAAGACGGAAGAGACCGAAGCAACTGCAGGCGCGAACGAAGGGCCATTGGAGATTGGCGATACTGTGCGCGTCCTCAGTTTTGGGCAGAATGCTGAGCTGGTGGGCCTTTCCCCTGACCGCAGCGAGGCAGAGGTACAGATGGGCTCGATGCGTTTCCGCGTCAGCGTAGATAACATTGAGCGCCTGAGCAAAAGACAGGCCACCGTGCAGGAGCGAAGGCGGGCTCAACCTGCAGTAGTTCTGCCGCGTTACGAGGATCGGCCCCAAGTCGCAACGGAGCTTGACATGCGTGGCTGGCGAGTTGAACAGGCTTTAGAGGAACTGGATACCTACCTGAATGACGCCGTGATGTCGGGCATGTCTTCTGTACGCATCGTACATGGAAAGGGCACAGGCGCATTACGGGCCGCTATCCGCGAACAGCTTGCACACCATCCCCTGGTGAAGTCGTATACATCTGCTCCACCACAGGAGGGCGGCGACGGAGTAACAATAGTCAAATTGAGCGCGTAGAATAGACTATAAAGTACCAACATGTCACAAATTATGCAATCTATGCGTGATATTAAAAGAACCGAAAAATGACGGCTGATTTTTGTTCAATAGAAGTAGACATATATCTGGAGGACCACATCTATGGCTATTTGGAATAACCCAACCGTCTCAGGGGCAGAGCATCGCGCCAAAGGTTGGCTGAGCGGTTTTAAAGCATTCATCCTGCGCGGCAATGTAGTAGACTTAGCGGTCGGCATTGTGATAGGCGTAGCCTTCACTGCTGTTGTGAATGTCCTGGTCAGCGACATAATCACGCCGCTTATCCCGGTTTCTAATGGCAGCCTATCAAACTTGAAATGGACTGTTCCTTACAATCCCAAAGCTACGGTAAATGTTGGGGCTTTCATTAATGCGATTATCACCTTCTTGATAATTGCGCTCGTCATATACTTCTTTGTCGTGCGTCCTGTGAATGCGCTGATAGCACACTATAAGCCAAAGGAAGCGGAGGCGCCTCCCACTACTCGAGAGTGCCCATACTGCCTGAGCACTATCCCATTGATGGCGACGCGTTGCGCCTATTGCACATCTCCGCTGCCACCACCTAATCAGCCGCAACCAGCACCCCAGCAGGAAGCGGCACAGAGGACCTAGTTTTCGCATATTACTGACAAGGTTCTTAGGGCAACCCTTTGATCGCCTAAGAAGATAGGGAGAAAGCCGCGTTGCCCGTAGGGGCGAGGGTGGTGGAGTGGGGATGGGTGGGCTTTCATGGTCGCCCGTGGTTCGCCTGCAGACGCTGGCTCGTCTATGAACGGGCAGCATCCCCACCCACGGGCGACCATGAAGGCCCACCCATCCCATCCACACCCCACTCGCCCCTACGGAATCTTGGGCCTGAGTTTTAACTTGATGCCTATGGGGTGCTCCCCACCTTTTCCTCCTCCCAAAGTCCCCTGAAGGATGGAGGGACAAGTATAATACAGTCTTGCATGAGAATGTATGCTGATGTATACTTCAAAGGGCGCTATGAGTATCAACCAGCCCTGGCCTTTCACAACTATAATCAACCCTGATGCGCGCATGGCGACCAGGAGTGTGCCAGGTGGGACAAGCGACCTGGCTGCCCCTATGTAATAACTGTTTACAAGTAGAGGAGAGCGTTACTGATGCTGTCAACACCTGAGTCTATACACCTGGAAGACTGGATTCGAGACATCCCTGATTTTCCCCAGAAGGGTATACTTTTCAAAGATATAACTCCACTGTTGCAGAATAGTGCAGCGTTTCATGCCGCACTAGATCGTATGGCCGCTCATTATGCCGGCGCCGGTATCCAGGCTGTTGTCGGTGTAGAGTCTCGTGGCTTTATTTTTGGAGCAGTTCTCGCCTACCTGCTGAACTGTGGATTTATACCTGTGCGCAAATTTGGCAAACTACCACACCAGACAGTCACAGTAGAGTACGAACTGGAATATGGGACGAATATCGTAGAAATCCACGAGGATGCCATTAAGCCCGGGCAGCGTGTGTTGATCGTTGATGATCTGCTGGCTACTGGCGGGACTGTTTCCGCAGCGATGGAACTCGTTGAGAAGTTGGGAGGGCATATCGCAGGCATCGCCTTCTTAGTCGAATTAACCTTCCTCAAAGGCCGTGAGCGACTTAAAGGCCACGATGTCTTTGCGCTGATTAAGTATTAAACTATTCCTCCCACCCCGACCAGGTTGTCTTCTCCTTGAAGGAAATGGGGATGCGCTCGAGGTGAGGAACAGCAGGATAGCCAACATAAAGAAAAGAGACAATGTGATCGCCAGGTGCCAACCCAAGCCACTGCTTGACACCTGGGTCGTAGGCGGCGTCTCCTGTGCGCCACATGCATGCAAGCCCCATCTCTTCGGCAGTCAGGAGCATATTCTGGACAGCAGCAGCTACAGCTTCGATATTCTCGATCTCCAATACTTTTGGCTGCTGGGGAGGTTCGGCAACCACTACAATCACTACAGGCGAGCGTAAAAGCTTGTTGCGTTCTTTATTTAGCAGGGCCTGCGTCTTGTCACTGCTCGTTTCTTCTAAGCGGCGTGCCAGCGATTCAGCCATCACCGCGCCAAGTTCTTCGCGAGCCTTACCTGCCAGCACGATGAATTTCCAGGGCTGCACCTTATGGTGATTGGGCGCATGCGTGGCAGCCTCTAACAATCGCTCTATCTGCTGGCGAGTTGGCCGCTCCTGGCTCATCTTGCCAATGCTGCGCCGCCTTTTTATGATGTCAAATACATGCATAGGTACCTTATTTCTGCTCGCCCAACATTTCCAGGGCACGTGCCAGTGAGGAGCCATCGTAGAAGCGCATCTCCGGCACCTTTTCCAGGCATCGCAGAATAATCTCTTCCAGAGCCGGGGGTATGTTGGGATTGAGCTGGCTGGGTGGCAATGGCCTGTCGTGAATATGCTGCATTGCCACTGCCACGGGAGAATCACCATCAAAGGGCCTACGTCCTGTCAGCATTTCATACATGACGACGCCAAGTGCATACACATCAGCGGCAGGGCTGACAATCTCTCCCTGGGCTTGCTCGGGCGCACAGTATTGGACGGGAGTTGTCAGTCCTTCAGTAGTGATGCCTGTATTCACGCTCGCGATACCGAAGTCTGTCAGCTTAATCGAGCCATCTCGCCCTACCAGTATATCCTGTGGCTTGACACCCCTATGTACAATGCCAAGACGATGCGCAGCACCTAATCCAAGGGCGACATCGTGTGCAATGATAACAGCCCGATCAACATCGAATATCCCACGCAAACGCAGGTAGCGGCGCAGCTCGGTACCCTCCACTAACTCCATGATAATGTAATAGATGCCATCTGTCTGTCCATAGTCATAGACCTGCACAATGTTGGGATGCTGCAAGGAGGATGCCACCTTCGCCTCACGTTGAAAGCGCGTCACAAATTTTGGATCGGTGCTGTACACTTCGCGTAGCACTTTGATAGCCACGACCCGATCCATACGGATATCCCAGCCCCGATAGATTGTGGCCATTCCACCGCGCCCTATAGGGTCTTGTAACTGATATCGATCACCCAGAAATTCGAATTGCATAGGACAACCTCCACTCGTAAGGTCAACAATTATCATCTCTACACTTTTCGAGGAAACAGGAGATTTCTTTTCTATCGAGCCTGACCCAGGTAAGATGAGGATCAAGTTGAAGAACATCCAAGAACCACAGGGTGACGATTGGGGCATGTCACGACAATACTCCCCTCCTCAAAGGAGCAGTATGCATAATAACATGGACTCATCATAAATGAAAGTGTTAATTGAAATATCCACATTCCGCAATGTTAGCCGGAGGGATGATACAGCAAGGTTCAGAAACCCTGGGCCTTTTTGATAGAACCTTCCTTCCCCATAATGCATGATATACTAAATATTGTTCAGTAGCTATGCAGGAAAGTGAGAAACTGGGACAACATGGGAGTACATACATGTCCATTGAGGTGTTGCGTCTCATAAAAGTAAGAGCGAACCTTGAGCCAGCCTTTAGAGAGCAACTCATGAAGAGTCCATTGAAATTCTTGCAGGAGTATGATCTCACTGAAGATGAGAAGCGGCAGATTATACTCCCTAACTTTGGCTGGCTCTTAGAAAACAAACTTGCAGCTATGGCGTATCCAGAGTCGGAAGATGCTTTTACTCTCCTGTATAGGATCGGAATTAGGGCTATACTCAATCTTTCTGAGGCACCACTTCCTTATGAGGCTCCCAATAAAATCGGTATGCTCACCAGACATATCCCGGTTGCTGACTTTACAGCCCCTACGCTTCATCAGGTGAACCAGGCTGTTGCCATGATTTCTTCTTGCCTTGACAGACACATGCCTGTCGCAGTTCACTGCGTAGCAGGGCTTGGACGGACAGGCACCATTCTCGCCTGTTATCTGGTTGGGATGGAAATGCCTGCTAATAACGCTATTATCATCATTCGGGAGTGGAGACCTGGCTCAATAGAGGTTCCTGAACAGGAAGCCGTTGTATACGAGTACGAGCGTTTCATCAACACACAGGTATCGGTTATCCATTCCCGCCCCTATACAAACCAAGAAAACCTGAATTTAGCCTGTATTTCTCAACCCGGCGGCAATCCCATTAATTGTTAGAAGGACAGCGTAAGTGAGGCGAGCGCGTTCTCGTTCCTGCTCACTGGCCATTTGTTGTGTGGCCTCATCGAGGAGGAGTGGACCGCCCAGCGCGCGCAGGCGACGCAACAACATCACTTGAAAGTGGCTTAATGGATCAACATAGGGATTACGCAGGCGAATCGAGCGTTGAAGTACAGGCGAGGCGTCGAGTAAGGCGCTTCCACCTACAATTTGTAGCAACATGTGCCGTGTGCGCTCATACTCGGCCAGAATTTCATGCGAAAGACGCTGGCGCAGTTGCTCGTCATCAACAAGCGATGCATAATGCTGCGCGATATGCATATCTGCCTTGGAAAGCGTCATCTGCATATTGTCTAGAAATGCGCGCAAGAAAGGCCAGGTATGATACATGCGTTGTAGCTCTGCCAGGCGTCCGGGATCTTCGCTCACATACTCTTCGAGCGCTCCGCCTACGCCGTACCAGCTTGGCAGCACATAGCGACTTTGCATCCAGGCGAAAACCCAGGGAATAGCGCGCAGTTCTTCAATACTACGTCCTTTTGCTCTGCGTGCTGGCCGCGAACCAATATTGAGCCAGCCAAGTTCCAGAATTGGAGTAGCCTGTTCAAAAAAGCGCAGGAAATCGGGATCGTCATAGATCAGACGACGATAGCGGGTATTGGCATTGGTCGATAGGCTATCCATTATCTCCGACCAGTGTTCAGGGGCATGAACATGCATTTCTGTGCCCATTAGCTTCTCTTCGGGTAAGCTGGACAGCGCTACGCCAGCGGCGACCAGCTCCAGGTTACGCAGCGCAATCGCGTGCAGCCCATATTTGAATGAGAGCATTTCGCCCTGTTCGGTAATGCGAATACGCCCATTGACCGTACCTGGAGGTTGCCCAAGAATGGCTTCGTAGATAGGACCACCGCCGCGCCCAATCGCTCCTCCACGGCCATGGAAGATCGTAATGCAGATGTTATAGCGCGACCCGAGTGCAGCCAGCCTGCTCTGTGCCTGGTAGAGTTCCCAACTGGAGGTCAGGATACCTCCATCTTTACTACTGTCGGAGTAGCCAAGCATCACCTGCTGCTGGTTCTGGCACGCCGCCACATACGCACGATAAATCGGATGAGTGAAAGCGCTCTCTAAGATAGCGGTGCATGAGCGCAGGTCATCGATAGTTTCAAATAGCGGTACGATTGGCAGACCCACGATGCCGGCTTCTTTACAAAAGAACTGCACTTCCAGCAGGTCGCTCAATGTGCATGCCATGCTAATGATGTAGCAAGTCACGGCACTATTACCAAACTCCTTGCGCGCCCTGCGAATCGCCTCGAACGTTGCAAGTACATGAGAGGTCTCCGCGCTCAGGTTCAATTCATGGCGTGGCAGAACGCGCGGATCACGCAAGAGATCATCCAGAACACGCACCCGCTCAGCTTCGTCTAATAACCGGTAATCATCTTGTAACAAGTCAGTGACACGCAGCAGCTCGGTGAGAGCGCTTGCATGACGCTCACTATGCTGGCGCACATCCAGCGCGGCAAAGTGGAAGCCAAAGACCTGCACCTGGCGAATGAGAGTTGCCAGTTCCGCCTGTGTCACATCTTGCTCACCATCTGCCAGCAAACTTTCTCTCACCAGCTCAAGATCAGCTAGTAGCTCACTGGAACGGCTATAAGATCTAGAGACTACTGTTCCCTGACTATTTCCCTCATGCGCGGATAGTGTTGCCCCCAGGCGTTTCCACATGAAGGAGAGCTTGCGTCGATATGGTTCCTGGGCTGTTTGTGGGCCAAGTTCGCGATCGTAGTCAGGCATACAGCTTACATCGTAGGCTATCGATTGCTCTAATTCCCTGGTAATCGAACAATGCTTGAGAGACTGCGAATATTCTGTTGCCAGCGCTTCGATGGATGACCGATAATGCTCTATCACGCGCGCCTGCTGCAAGCGAAGCGCTTGCAGGAGCGTTTCCGGCCCTATATTGGGATTGCCATCCTGGTCGCCGCCAATCCAGGAGCCGAGGCGCAGGAAAGGCGGAACCTCCAGGTGATCATGCGGATAGTTTGTAGCCAGCAATTGTTCTAATTCGCTATAGAGTTCGGGCACAGCATGATAGAGGATTTCTTCAAGGTAATAGAGCCCCATCTTGATTTCGTCCTGCGGCTGCAGCCGTACATGGAGCACAGAGTCGGTGCGCCACAAAAGGGCAACGGTGCTTTCCAGTTCGCGTTGCCAACTAACACGCTGGCGCAGCGTCATTTCGGCTTCATGATCGCGCGCTTCGAGCAATTCAGCCAGCCGGCGCGACTTGATAATCAGGCTGCGGCGCGTCGCCTCGGTAGGGTGGGCAGTAAACACAAGCTCTATCGAAAGCTGGTGCAGGAGTTGCTGGATGGTCGAAGCCTCTAAGCCGTTCTGCCGGAGAAACTCGACGAGGGCAGCGAGCGAGCCACGTTGAGCGGTGGGGTTACCGGCAGTTTCGTACATATGGCGCCGGCGGACACGATGATACTGTTCAGCGGTGTTGACGAGGTGAAAATAGACGGTAAACGCACGGATTACATCGATTGCGGTATCCAGGTCGCAGTTTTCAATGACCTGCGTGATTTCCTGGTCTAATGCAGCAATCTCGTTCTGGAGTTGCAGGATCTCTGAATCCGAGGCATTAGCAAGGGACTCAGCACACTCCCGGAGACGTTTGCAGCTTAGTCGCAGTCGCTCCTCGGTGTCAAAGACGCGAGGCCCACCATGCTGGAGGATGGCATGGCCCAGGACATCGCCCAGTGTGCGAATATCACGACGCAGTGGTGCATCTTTGTCAGTGCGCTGTTCTTGTTCGAGCATAGTAGGAGAAGCCTTGTCATGCCTTGAATGTATCCAAGAGCCAGCGAGCCATATCTTCGTCTGGAACAGTGGCAATCTGTTTCGCCAGTTGACTCAAAATCTCTGTGTTCTCAATCAGTGTTACTCTCTGTTGTGCCAATTCTGTGAGGGCAGGAAAACGTGCTTCTACAAAATCCCCTACTATCTTTTGTGCACCTCGTATCTCACTTCTTGTCTCACGTTCCTGAATTTCTGGGTCTTCATCCAGTAAGCTATCGTACTGATGCATGTATTCCTCCACGCTTCGCTTTTCTTGCTCCGCTAAAGTTTTAGTCCGGTGCATTATAATCCTGAATCGTGTAAGATGGCGCACTAACTGTGGCCTTTTGTATCGTTGCCTCATCTCATTAATTGCCTGGATGAGCAGCGAAGCATTTGCTCCGCTCATTGCAGGCAACAACGTATACATAGATACCACGTGATCCTGCGCAAACTGCTGAGCATCTAGCTTCCACAATGGCAACACTCGATAATGAAACGTTAGTAAGTCTTCTTCTCCACTTGTTTCCCGAAATGGCGGCTCGGGTATGCTTGTCTCAAATGGATATATGACCATCGAGATTACCGGAAGACGATGCTTGTCATATAATCCGACGTGGTACTTGAGCATACGGATGGCCATTTCGTTATCAGTATCCGTTTGCAACTCCATGTTTAGAATATGAGGTTTGCCTCTATACTGTATATTGTACACCAGATCAGCCCTTAAAGTAGTCCTGTCGATCTCGATATTTTGCTCACTGATAAATACTGATTCTGGCAAGAGATTTGGTAATATTTCTGCTACTTCATCTCCGAGTAAAGACTTCAAGGCTCTATCATATGGTTGAGATTGATCCTGCGACATCCTACTATGCCCTTTACAAATCATAGTCTGGCATCCTAGCATGTCGGACTAATCACAAATATACAAAACGACCATTTCTTCTCTATGGCTCGTAAATTTGTTGCACTACGCCAGATGCTCTAATGTGTTAATACGGCGTATTGGAGATAAAGCGGAAATGCAGGTAGGTTTGCACATCCAGGAAGCGAGCAAGATCTGTGACTTCAGCTTCCAGTCCCTCATGCACCTCCGGGGCAAGCCGGTCAAATGGCTCGACCACCACATCCAGGTGGTTCTTCTTTCGCTTGCTCTTCCATGTTCCCAGCACACGACCATCTACCAGGAGCGCCGGGTGCAGTATCCCGCCCCCAGCGTTAATGCGCTTTGCATGCTGGCGTGGTACCGCCAGGTCGCGATTCTGGTAGCCCAGGAGATAGATATCAAAGCCCGGCAGCAGGCCAACGACTGGAGCATGTGGGGGCGGCTCATCAAGCCATGCTGCGCACATCTTGAGCATCCAGGCCGGAGAGCCGCTGATCTCTAGCTCAATAAGCTGGTCCGCGAGGTGTTGCCATGCTGCCCGTATTTTGCTCAGAGACATCCCTGACCATGAAGCCATATCCTCTGGGGTGGCAGGGCCATAGGCTCTGAGGTAGCGAAGTGCGAGCTCTGTGTATGCTGCTTCCTGTGATAGGGAATGCCCTCTGTGCTCCTGGTCTACCCAGTCGCTGAGGAGGACATAGGTCGGCTCAGCACCACGATCAGGTCCTAAGCAGATGATGCCTTCAAGCGCAGCTCGTTGCAGGAGGTAGGGCCTGGCCTGACCCTCGAGACGTAGGCCGTGGGCCGCCAGCTGCTCGACGAGTTCAGCGCGGGTTAGTGGTCCCTGACTCGCCAGGACGTTGCGGATGATGCGGATCCCTTGAGCGCAGGTATCCTCGTCCAGGCCCAGTTCGGCACGCCGTCGTCGACCCGCCGCAATAAACACCGGACCCAGGAGCGGCAGCAGCCAGCCCAGGTCTTCTGTAGCCAGCAGGTGCAGTGTTCCACGCTGTCCCCATGTGCGTACCACAGTTCGCTCCTGCACCCGCGCACGCTCGACATCGACAGCGAAAAGCCCGGTGCTACGAACACGCACTGCGAGAATTGCAGCGAGTGCATCCTGCGCTTGTATTCCACACAGTTCCTTCACGACCTGCGCGACAGAAGTCGTCGCACCTGCTGACTGTGGAATAAGCCGTTGAGCACGCAGGCGCAGCAAGCGAACCTGATCATCGGACAAGGAAATCGACATATGCCCCCACTGGTGTTATTGGGTGTATGAATAATAGTCATAAAACATTTGGTTTGCTAAAGCGGTAAACGATGCAGTACCTTACACGGGCCTGGTCGCTATGATAATGGCTGAAGGAGAGTCAATGCTGTACTCCTCGCCAGCAAGACTTCCATACACAGCCTCAAACTTCAATCCTGCCTCTTCTAGCAACGCTTTTAGTTCTGCTACCGTATACACTCGAACGGAATGCACCCAAGATTCTCTTTTTCCATCAGGAAAGATGACGGTATTGGTCCAGTTTAATCTGCCAGCCAGGGCATCAAATTGCCATTCTTTGAGAACGATCACATCCCTGATCTTTTCACACACGGTTGGTTTGAACTCCCTGATTTCTTTTTCTCTATTCCAAAAATCGAGTAATAACTTCCCCCCAGGTTTTAATGCATTGAAAACGCCTTGTAACATCGCCTTGTTCTCATTTTCATCTTTGAAGAAACCAAAGGACACAAACATACTGAGCACAACGTCGAACGCTCCTTGAAAGTTCAGTTTTCTGGCATCAGCGACGTGAAAATCAATGCGAACGTGAGCTTTGCTGGCTACTTCCCTGGCATGCTGAATTTGTGTTGTGGAAATATCAACACCAGTGACCTGAAAGCCACGTCGAGCCAGCGGTATACTATGCCTGCCATATCCGCAACACAGATCGAGAATATGTGCTCCGCCTGCTGGATGAAGCAGCGTTAGAACCTGCTGAACTTCTTTCTCAGCAAGTTTCGTATCTTCTTCCTCGTACAGATCAAAATAGATCTGCCTGTTATAAATGTCTTCCCACCATTCCATGCTGAAAGCCCATCAAAAATCTAAATGTGGAACGCGTACACCTTGCTATCCCATGAGCCAACGTAGATGACGCCGTTGGCAACCGCCGGGGAGGAGTCGATGGCGTTCCCCGTAGCGTAGGTCCAGAGGATTGTCCCCATCCGGGCATCAATCGCATAGAGCTTGTCATCTTGCGAACCAATGTAGACGATGCCATTCGCTACTGTTGGTGAGCAGTGTATCCTGGCTCCCGTAGCTACAGTCCATTCAGGTTTCCCGCTCAGCGCATCGAACGCATGTAATTTGCCGTCGGTTGAGCCGATATAGACGAGACCATTGGCTACGGCTGGCGAGGAGTGGATGTAGCCATTCGTAGCGGCTTTCCACCGCAGCTTGCCTGTCAAGGCATCGAAGGCATAGACATTACGATCCTCTGAGCCGATATAGACGAGACCGTTGACGATTGCAGGCGAAGAAACGCGGATAGGAAGTTCCACTTTAGCAATCCAAAGTGTTTTCCCTTTCCTGGCATCCAGCGCATAAAGATGGTCATCTTCCGAACCGGCGTAGACCACGCCATTGACCACCGCAGGCGAGGAGGAGACGAAATTATCAGTGGTATGGGACCATAGAACCCTTCCTGTTGCAGCATCCAATGCGTACAGCAAGGAGTCATTAGAACCGATATAGACTATACCGTTCGCCACCGCTGGGGAAGACCAGATTGCGCCTCCGGTAGTATAGGTCCATATGGTCGCCCCCGTCCTGGCATTCAGTGCGTACAGCGTGTGGTCATCTGAGCCGACATAAACAATGCCACTGGCGACTGCAGGAGAGGAACCAACATCATTTTGAGCATCGTGGAACCACAGCATTTTCCCTGTATTTGCATCAAGAGCATACAGCTTCTGATCATTTGAGCCGATGTAGACGATGCCGCTGGCAACCGTTGGTGAAGAGATGATGTAAGATCCGGTAGAGGCCGTCCAGTAGGTCACCAGGTGAGAGACATTTGTAGTATTGAGGATACGCTCAGATGGATTAAAGCGCGTGTGCGGCAAATTGAAGCCGAACATGGAGGCGTTCGAACTTGCAGGAACGCTGGCATGAGGCTGAGAATGAGTAGTAATCCTTCGAGAGAAGAAAAATGCGATGCCTCCAGCCACGATGAGGACCGCAAGTCCGATCAGTAGCGTTGCCTGGCTCCTGGAAATACGCCGGTGCTGGTTGCTGCTCGTTTCCATAAATCCTATCAGTATAAAGGACTGTTGGGGCAACATACGTATGACATGCTATTTTCATACAAGTATATCATAGCGGCTAGGGGAAAAATCCATGATATGTCGCTATACATATAGGCGGTCATTGGCTATAATAAATCAGGAGATACTATGCTACTTCAGGAGCTACAATATGCAGCAACAACAACAGATGGACTACGATCTACTGGCGGTCTTTGATAGTCAAAGTGACGCGGACGCAGCAGAGGGCAAACTGCGTAAAGAGGGGTTCGGGGATGACGAAGTCTTCCGCCTGACTGCAGGTTCGGTTGCAGGCGGTCAGTTCCGTGAGCATGGCCCAAGCTACGAGCGCAGTTCCGTTTTCCTGCAAACAACGCGCACAGGACCGAATCCTGTAACGGTCATTCTCCTCGCCATCGTATTCGGCCTGATATTGGGAGTAGTGATGTTCGGCGTCTCGGACTTCGCTTTAAAGACTCTATCTATACCTCTGGCTACACTGGCAGGAGTCGTAGCTGGCATTATACTAGGAGCGATTCTGGGATTGCTGCGAACGGGACGTGTGCGTGGAGCGATTGGCCAGGATTTGTCGAAGGTCAGTGCACCTGCTAAAAAATCTGAGCAGGGAGCGCGTACAGTCATTGCGATTCGCTTGCCCGACCCTGAGAATATCAGCCGCAAATCAAAAGCAAGGGCTATTCTGATCAATAATAAAGGGAAGATCGATAGAAGCGTTGGGAGAGGTGGCTGAAGATTGGGACTGGTAATATTTGCGACTATTGGTTAAAATTGATTCAGCAAATTTATGCTCGTCAATCAGCATTGTTATCGGGGATAGCTTGCTATGTCTAATGATCTCTTGACACGGCCTCATCTTCAGATAGATACGGAGGAATTGACACGCCAAAGCGCCAAACTTCTGCCTCCGTACAAAGTTATCCTCTTTAACGATGATTACAATGAAATGCTGTATGTCGTGGCCGTACTACTGAATACGATTGACAATCTTTCTCAGCAAGAAGCCGAACATATTATGCTGACCGCGCATCTAACGGGTAGCGCAGTTGTAGTTGTCTGCCCTAAAGAAATCGCCGAATACTACCAGGAACGATTACTCAGCTATGGACTGAATGCAACCATCGAGCCTGACGCATAAGCGCCTCTGCTATTGACGAGGGGGAGGCTAAGGAATAGAATCAATTAGGAGCCTGAAGGAACTCATCAAAGAGGATGTGTTGCAAGGAAGCTGTAAGCAAGAAATGATGCTGTTTTATCATGTTCTTGCAGAGGAGAGAGAGAATGGTTCACTTATGGCGTAAAGCCAAAGAAGAGACTGAAGCGGGTAAATCTGCTCCAGGGGTAGGAGCAAGAGGCGATATCGCCGTCATTGTAGATGGTAAAAAACTTGATAACGAATTGGTACGCCTGGCCTGCCTGATGGCAAAAAAAGCAAAGCGCAAAGTTCACTTGGTCCACATTATCGAAGTTCCCCGTACATTGCCACTAAAAGCCACCCTTACCAAAGAGTCGGAAAATGCTGATAAGTTACTTACCGGAGCCATGGAAATAGCGGAGGAAGCTGGATGTGAAGCGGTTGCTGAGGTGGTTCAGACACGCGATGCCGGGCCGGCTATTGTTGACGAAGCTAAAGACCATGACTGCGCCTTAATCATGATGGGCCTTGTACGTGACACGCACAAAGGACATAGCGAAGTGAGTAATCTGGGCAAGACAATACCTTTTGTACTGGCAAATGCGCCATGCAGGGTATGGGTTGTCCAGGATCCCATAAAGTAGCTACCCTCTCATATGTTATAATGAAACATATCATCATAAGTTTTTATGTTTCTTATTACCCTGGTATTGTTTCGCCTATTTTGAGAGGGATAATTCGATGACAAGCGATTTTGACCTTGCTGGTACGTCCCCACGCCCACATAGAGATTACTACACGGCACTCTACCAGGCTGCCATGACCATCTCATCCAGCCTTGAGTTGCCAGAGGTCTTGCAAAGCGTCGTCAAGAGTATTACAGAAGCGATGCAGGTCAAAGCCTGCGCCTTGCGCTTGCTCGATCCCCGTACAGGTCAGCTTCAACTGAGCGCTGTCTATGGATTAAGCAGCGGCTATCTTGCAAAAGGTCCTGTTGATGTAGAGCATAGCCCTATCGACAGCGAGGCGCTTTGTGGCAAAACCGTGATAATTCCGGATGTGAGCAACGATTCACGTTTCCAGTATAAGGAAGCGGCTAAACGCGAAGGAATTGTATCAGTTCTGTGTGTGCCATTGGAGGTGCGCGGCGAAGCTATTGGCGTGCTGCGCGTCTATACGGATAAGCAATGCACATTTCATGAAGATGATATCCAATTCCTCTCAGTTCTTGCCAGCCTTGCTGGACTCGCCATTGCAAACGCCAACCTCTATGAGAGCCTGAAAAGCTCCTACGATGGCGTGATGGATGTGCTCTGGGGAAGCAGCTTACAGTACACCGATAGCAGGTGAAATGCGTGCGCCTTGTGCCTTTTCACCTTAGCAGCGTATTCGTTAAGTATGGCGAGGTAAATGCCGTTCGTTCACCCGCCTGTTTGCCTGGAACAGGGAAGAGGCGGGCAGAGAGTGGTTTGTTCAAACGCAGCGCCAGGGCAGCTACATCAAGTAATAGGTGAGCAATTACCTCTGCTTCTGTATTTCCCGGCAATGGCAAGGTATCCAATCCTGTACCGCAGACTGCCGAATACAGCAACAACTGGTGGGTATCAACAAGACCCTCTTCCCATCTCTGTCCCAGGACTGCATCTTCCAGTACAGGCAACATCAATCCGCAGTAGCCACAAGTAGGCAGTCCTGTATTCTGTAGCGCAGAAGTGAGCGCGGCGGCTACCGACAGGGAACCAGGACTACCGATTGGTCCATACCCGCAAAGCTCCAGGGCTGATACGATACTATCCTCCGCTAACGGTGCAGGTGAAAGATCGATGCCGCCAAAAGCCAGGTCAGGCTCGCTTGTGAGAGCCTGTCCCAACGCGATAATTGGTGATGCCCGTTCAATAAGCATTGCTCTAACCAGCTCGCTGATCTGCTTGAGATCAATGGGCGTTGTGTCCCCCTCGTATTGAGTAAGCAACGCTTCAGCTACAACACCCGCCCCTTGCAGGCCAAGAGAGAGACTGGCGGGGCCTGCATGGTAAGCAGAGGGGAAAAAGGGGCATCCCGGTCCAACACAGGCCAGTATTGCGAAGCGGAAATTACCAAAGCCCTCCGCCGTCTCGTACGCCAGGCGTCTCATGACCCGGGCGGCTGCTAACGCTGCCTCTGCCCGTATGCCATGTTCCATTGTTGCAATCTGCACGGTGGCGTTGAGTGCGCTTGTTGGAGCAAGTAGATCAGCAATTAGCCCAATACGCTCCAAGGGGAATGCGGGACGAACTGCCTGCGCAGTGCCTAGCGAGCAGAAAGCCAGGCCAACATCATCCAGCATGCGCTGGAGTTCATGTACATAGTTGACGATGGCGGTAGATGACCAATCGGCCAGGTCATCAAAAATGGGATGCGTTGAGAGCCTGACGGTCTGCACTTGATAGCCTGTTTCTGTAAAGCGGGCGCTGGCAAGTTGTAAGATAGCGGCGGCTCGTCGAATTGCTTCAAGAGTGAGTGGGTGTGGGTCGGCGATACCAAGTGTAATGGTGCGTATAGGAGGAGTGTGCATGTGCGGTACCTCTTTTCTTTTTAAGTGTCTTTGAAAGCATTATACATTCCCTCTCTTGATTCCGGCCTCTGCTTTGTGGAGGAACCTATAGCTCCCATCCACTTGACGAAAATCTGTTCGTCACGTACACTTCCTGCAACACCTACAGAAAAAACTTCCAATAGCAGGGTTGCAGGAGAGTTTGTATTCGATGCTAGCACACTATGACCCAGAGCAGAACGGTCACGAATGCTTTGTTTGCTCGCTCGACCAGCAATCCTGTGCAGTACCAAAGCTTGAAGGATACATTATACACGCCCACGAATTTAAGTCAGGTGGTGAAACTATTCCTTCCATAACCATCAGTCTCGGGACAGAACTGGCCTCCTTGAGCCTGACACACCACTACCGCAGCCTGGTACAAAGACTTACTGATCTAGGTGACAATTTGCACAAACGCAAGCTCAGGCTGCGTGTCTTTCACCTGCCTCCTGCTATTGGTACTACCGAAAACAAAGGCCGTACAGTCCACCGCTACAGGGCCAATGACTATACGCTAGCCATTCTGGAACCCGATACTATTCTCAACATCACAGACCTGAACCATGCCGAATACTGTGCCCGCCAATATTTGCTGCAGCGCCTTACTTCCTCGCCACAATCAACCGCCACCATTCGTGGTAACCTGGTGCACAGCAGCTTTAAGGAACTGCTCAAGGAGTATGACCGGGGCGAATTGATGACGGGCTATACCACCAATGGAGAAGAAACCCCGCTGGCAACCATGCACCGTTATTTTGAACAGGCGCTGGAGAGCAGCAGTATTGACCACGCGCTCATCAACACATCGACTGAGGCGATACGCACTGAAGTGATGCCCCACCTGGAAAGCCTGGCTACCTGGTTTGAAAAGCAGCGCACCACCTTATGGGATATGCCCACAACAGTCGCAGCCGGAGAAGGTCAAACTGATACGGTAGACGAATATAGCGGTGAGAACCTGGTGCGTGCTGAGACCTTTCTCCTGGCTCCTGAAATCGGGCTGAGAGGGCGACTTGACCTTCTCTGGCGACATACTGGTCGTCAACGCCTGCTGGAATTGAAAACGAGTGGAGCAACAGGCGAGTTACCGAAGCCTTCCCATAAGTGGCAGGTACAGGGCTACCACGCCCTGCTGGCAGTACGCCGGGACCCCAGATTGAAGAAGGCTCTGGCCATCTTGCTTTACAGCGGCACACCCGGAGAAGCGCAAGACTTTGGTATTCGTGCTACCGAAAACCAGCTCCAGCGTGTGATTGAAAAACGTAATATTCTTGTGCTTAGCCATGTTACGGGCATTCCTCCAGCGCCCCCTGGGCCTTCACGCTGCACAAAGTGTGCTATGCTTGCGCAATGTGAGCAGGTTTCCTCGTTGCTCAACTGGAAGTCACCTGAACGTGAATTGGAGGAGCGCGATAAATCGGGGGGGCGCGATAAATCGAGCCCCTACAGCGACGCATATACCTCTCAGGATCGGGAGTTTTTTGCGAAATATTACAAGCTACTGCAACTGGAAGGACTTGAGGGCGAGAAACAGCAGGCGTTACTCTGGCAAACAGCAGTAAATGAGCGAGTTGAACGTGGAACAGCGATCTGCGACCTGGTGTCGCTGGATAAAGCGGCGCCAACTGGCCAGAATGGATGGCAGCAGACATTTCGTTGCACTAACACCTCAGAATTGCGCGAAGGGGACGAAATCCTGCTCAGCGATGGCGATCCAATTACTGGAGAGGTTGTGACAGGCACCATCCTCAGCATCAGTTCCGAACTGGTTACCATCTGGAGCCCCGAGCTGATAGCCCATCCAAGGTTGATCGATCGCTATGATATCAGCATTGTCCATGTACGCACGCTACAAAACCCGCTGCGCTGGCTTCAGGCCGATCCTCATCTACGGGGATTAGCGGCCGGTACGCTACGGCCCCGATTTAATATGACGATCACTACTCCGCCACGGGCGGACTTCAATGTCGAACAGAACCTGGCAGTCCAGCGTGCCATGCAGATGCAAGATTACCTGCTAATACACGGACCTCCTGGCACGGGCAAAACCAGCGTTATCGCAGAGATCGTCAAACGACTATGCCAGCAGGGCCAGCGTGTCCTGCTGGCTGCCTTCACCAACCAGGCTGTTGATAATATGCTCAAACGGCTTGATGCAGAAGGTTTGCATGACTTTGTGCGTCTGGGAAACGAGCGAAGTGTCGATAACATGATGAGTGATCACCTGCTAAAAAAGCTTGTGAAGCAAAAACAGGATAGCCAGAGTGACCTGGAAAAGCGACAGGATAGGTTCCAGGGTATCCGCAAGGGGTACTCCTACCATGAACACGAACACGAGGGAGAGCCATCATCTATAGATACCCTGCAAGCTGTACAACAGTTGCTTCGAAATGCCCCTATTGTAGCTTCAACAACTGCAACATGGTCATCAGAAAAGTATGCTCCCTCGTCACTCAATGGAATAGGAGATAAGCATAAAAACGCTCTCCTGCAGTTTGACGTTGCTATCATCGATGAGGCTGGCCAACTTACCATTCCTGCGATTTTAGGTGCGCTTTGCTTTGCAAAACGCTTCATCCTTGTTGGTGACGAAAAACAACTGCCTCCGTTGGTGCTAAGTAAAGAGGCTGCTGATGCCGGGCTTGCAGAATCACTTTTCAGCATGCTCAAACGTATGGATGATGACTATACGAAAAATCACACCCAGACCGTAAGCGCCTGCGTGCCTTTAAAGGTGCAATACCGCATGAATAAATGGATCTCACATTTCGCTTCTAAGGTTTTTTACACAGGTCAATTGATCCCACATACATCGGTAGCGAACCGCGTGCTTGAGGTGACAATAGTAAAGCTCGCTCTACATACAGAAACGCCTTCAATTACACGGGCCATCGACCCGCTATATCCAATGGTTTTCCTGGATGTCCGTAGTGAGCATGAAAAAGCAAAGATAAGCGACGCAGAAGCATGCACTGTACGTGAAGTAGTCGCTGGCTTACTTGCGCGAGGAATAGCTCAGGAAGATATTGGCATAATTGCGCCCTACCGGGCCCAGGTAGCCAACCTGCGCCGGCACCTTTTCAGAGATGATGGAATGACTGGCTGGCAGGCGCTTTCACCTGACACACCGCTGAGCGTAGATACTGTCGATCGTTTCCAGGGGGGAGAGCGGCCAGTGATCATCATGTCGTTTGCTACCACGACAACGCCAGAGGCCGAGAGCCAACTGAGAGAGCACTTGACCGATGAGCACCGTTTGAATGTAGCCCTCACTCGCGCTCAGCGGAAACTTATTCTGGTAGGATGCGCTCCTGCGCTCGAAGGTTTGCCTGTCTTCCAACGTCTACTTACTTATTGTCGAGGGATGAACACTATTATCCCTCACGAGCCTGCGCCCTGGCGGGGGTAAGCTTCCGCCAGCTTTTGCTCCTGTAGTGACTGCAGTGAATTCATCTGCTCAGCTAAGCTGAGGAAAGGAGAGCAGGCATGCTCCAGTGAGGATTGAGGGTGTGCAGGAAGATAGCGCCCATGCACGATTAGCTCCGCAGCATGCTGTAAATCCAGTGCAATACGAAATGGACCAGGAGCCTCGTGAGCATGGGTGGATAATTGCTCCCACCCCAGTCCCGAAAGCACCAGGACGGCATGAATGCCAGCAGCAAGCGCCGCGCGGATATCCGTGATGCTATCGCCAATCAAGACCGCCCCACTCATCTCCAGGCCCAATTCGTCTTGTGCCCGCAGTAACATCCCAGGACGGGGTTTGCGGCAGGCACAATTCCCCTCTTTCTCATGTGGGCAGAAGTAGACGTGCTCGATCCTCCCACCCACCTCACGGATACTGGCCAGCATCTTGCGATGGATCTCCTGCACCGCTTCCAGCGAGATCGTGCCATGCGCCACTGCCGCCTGGTTGGTACACACTACCAGGCGGTGCCCCGCCTGTGTGAGCCTGGCAATCGCTTCGCGTGAGCCTGGTAAAAAGTGAAATTCACGCCAACTTTTGACATAATCCGGTCGGTTTTCATTAATCACCCCATCCCGATCCAGAAATATTGTAGACACCGGGTCCCCCGTTAAAGTAATCAAATTTGTATGCTATCTGTATTCTATAACAATCTGAGAGAGATCAGGCGGTCAAGATTACCTTTATGTCCTATCATCGATAGCAATCAGACCTTTTCTTACCGCATAGATAGCTAGCTGAGAGCGATCATAGAGGTTCAGTTTGCGATAAATACTGCCGATATGATTGCGCACGGTTTTTTCACTAATGGCAAGTGTACGCGCAATCTCTTTAGCAAGCATGCCCCTGGCAACCATTACCAACATCTCTAATTCACGTGCAGTTAAACCATTATAAAGCTGCCCTTTATCCATGTTTTGCTTTTCCAGCAATTGCAGCATGCGGTTACTGATATCTTGCGCAGTAACCTGTTCACCATTATCGACAGGACGAAAGCAGGCCAAAGGTATAGCTACATCCAGACGAGTACCCCTTCCCTGCATACTTTCTATCGTAAGCTGACCATCTAGCAAGGTCACCCGTTCGTGCAAGCCTATAAGTCCCTGCTGATAGCCATTACGCGCATATGCTCCGACACTCTGGCTGGTCATTCCAACGCCATCATCAGCGATACTAAGATGTAATTGCCCCTCGAAACTAAACATGCAAACTTTGATGGAAGAGGCCTTTGCATGCTTGTATATATTTGTCAGCGCTTCGCGTACAATGTAGTAGATATTCGACGCATATTCAAGTGGCAACACGGCAGGGTAATCGTCACATTCAAATACAACGCTATAGCCTGCGTCGCGTAATTCAGTTAGCATAACCTGTATGGCATATTCCAGGCCGAGGTCCAGTTCGGATGGTTTGCGCAACCCCCCAAGCGCCTGTCGCATGGATATTAGACTCTCGCGTGCCAGTTCTTGCCATGTCTCCACTTTCTCAGCAACTTCGCGATTTGTCTGACCTATTGTAGGAAGACATCGTGTACGAAAATGCTCCAGGTCGGAGACAAGCGCAACCAGGGACTGCACGACGCCATCATGCAACTCACGGGCAATACGACGTCGCTCAGCTTCCTGTGCAAGACGGGTTGGGGAGTCTAAGACATCAAGCATGGTTTTATATCCCTTCTACCTACTTCTTTGCCGCTTTTTTTCATCCCGGCAGCCTCTACATCTCCTCCGCTTCCGCGGCGTAACTTACCTCTCTTAATATAAGAGTTTTATGTTAATCTTTGATTGAGAGAGGCCTATGATAGGGGTTAAGATTTGCCAATTCAAGCTAAGAGTTCTTAACCTGCCGGGTTATTTAACTCCTTTGTTATGTAGGACATCTTGGTTGAACAGGATTTATTTGCCTATCTCACCTGGGCGTTTGTTCCACATTTGCGTGTCTGCTCATCGATATCGTATGCTTGCTGACAGGATAATTGCACAGACTCGCATCATTAGGAGAATAGTATGCCAGACAACATGATCCTCGTCGTTGGCAGCCTCAACATGGACCAGGTTGTAGAGGTTCCACGGCTGCCTGCACTGGGAGAAACACTGCTTGGGGCAGGCTCGCTGAAGCTCGTTCCAGGTGGGAAAGGAGCCAACCAGGCAGTTGCTATGGCGCGTCTGGGTGCTCCCGTTGCAATGGCGGGACGTGTGGGATCAGACCCCTTTGGGGAGCAACTACTCAAAGCACTGCTAGCGGACAAGATCAATACAGGACTGATTGCCATCGACCAGCAAGAAGCCAGCGGTACCGCATTTATCTTTCTCTCCCCTAATGGCGAGAATGCCATCATCGTGGCCTCCGGCGCCAATATGCACGTAGGGCAGGATCGAGTGCAGCTCACGAACATTTTTGAGGCTATCGCCCGGGCACGAGCACTGGTATTACAGCTAGAGATTCCGCTGGAAACCGTAAAAACCTTGATTGCCACTGGACGCAATGCGGGGATTCCCGTGGTGCTGAACCTTGCGCCCGCTCAACCACTGACGTGGGAGGCGCTCAGACAACTGCAGGTATTGATTGTCAATGAGATCGAAGCAAGTCTCCTTGCCGGCCAGCAAATCAACAGGCGTGAAGACGCTCATGTCGTGGCTACAGCACTTCACAAACAGGGCATACCTATCGTTGTTATAACACTTGGAGATCAGGGGGCTATACTTGCCAGTGACGATGGAACGGGCACCGCACAGACCATCTACCAGCCCGCTCCCAGAGTACATGTTGTAGATACAACCGCCGCTGGAGATTGCTTTGCAGGTGCTTTCACAGTGGCTTTGACTGAGGGGCAGAGCCTGGAGGACGCTTTACATTTCGCGGTATATGCCAGCGCGTTAAAAGTGACAAAGTTTGGGGCGCAGCCAGGTCTGCCCACACGAGCGGAAGTTGACGCATTTCTAGCGCAATGAATTCCCCTCTCGAGCTTTTAGCTTTGACAAGCCTGCCGAGTATGAGCTATAGTAAAGAGGAATAATTCCTACCAATTTAGTTGGTTTACAGTGTAAAGGAGCCAGAGACGATGGCAGAGATTAATGAAGCTGAAGTTATGGATGCATTACGTGAGTGTTATGACCCGGAGATTCCCGTCAACATTGTTGACCTGGGTCTTATCTATAATGTTGATCTCGATAATGATACAGATCACGTCGAAGTTACAATGACCCTTACTGCCCTGGGATGTCCTATGGCTGAAGATGTAATTAGCGAAGTCGAGATGCGTGTATGTGAAGTCGAGAATGTCAAATCGTGCAAAGTCAATATGACTTTCGATCCTCCCTGGTCGCCTGATAGAATGACCGAGGACGCCAGGTGGGAACTGGGCATGGTGTAAAGGCGGGAAAGCAGGAAATTCATCCTTTCAGGCTGAGTGCGGATGTGCTATACTACATCGAGTGCATAGCCACAAAATAGACCGCGAGATGTATGGTCAGATAGTGGATAGGTGAAAGAGATGGCATTCGAAGGACCACAAGGTGGTGACATTCGTGCAACGTTAGCGCTCAGCCAGGACGAGGCCCAGGCCGGGAGCAGCCGCACCCTTACACTTCCCGGGGGGCGTCGCATTACTGTACCTGTACGCGCAGGCATTCGCGATGGAGAAGAGATCCGTCTAAAGGGCCAGGGCGAGCCTGCCTGGCCAGGGGGCCCGGTTGGTGACCTGATCCTTACAGCAGCGATCACTCCGGCAGAGCAGTATCGTGGCCAACCGAATTTTGTGAATGACGCTAATTCTCCTACAGATTTCATGCAAGCGCCATCCTTCTCGCCAACAATCCCAACTCCTAATTATCCTTCGGCGCTTCCACCGTCCGTTTCAGCCTCCGATTACAACCAGGCCGGGTCACCAGGTTCAGTCTACCCAACCTACCCGTCGGCAGCATCGGGCGCGAGCTATCCCAATTATCCCGGGCAGATGCAGCAACAGGAGCAGCCTTTTCTCTACCAAAACCAGGCAACATATGCTGATCCTTCACAATACGCGGGATATCCCCCGGTAGGCCAGCAGATTCCACAGCAATTCACACCCCCGCCACCCAGGCGACGTGGACGTTCATTAACTGTTACGATCATGATCATCATCATTGTACTCTTCCTGCTTCTTGGGAGCGCGCTTCTCTACTACGTGGGTGTCTACCAGCCTCAAAAAATGCATGCAGATGCAACCGCTACTGTGAATGCCCAGATAACAGGAACTGCGCAGGCTAACGCCCAGGCTACCGCCAACGCATCGGCGACTTCACAGGCTGAGGCAAACGCTACTGTGACAGCCCAGGCTTCTGCGACTGCGGCAGCTTCTGCGACTGTCACAGCACTCCAGGCCATCCTCAGCCAGGCAACGAGTCGAACTCCAACACTCAATGATCCCCTGAGCGCTGCAAGCAGCAACAACTGGGATCAGCTTACGGCGTCAAATTCGACCGTAGGTGGAAGTTGTGCGTATACAGGAGGAGCGTATCACTCCAACATACCTAAGAGTGGCTATTTTCAACCTTGCTATGCTCAGGCCCCGACTTTCAATGACTTTGCATTTCAAGTGCAGATGACCATTACACAAGGCGACGAAGGCGGCATCCTTTTCCGAGCTGATCCCGTGAACTCAAAGTTCTATCTCTTCCGCATCAGCCAGAGCGGTGCTTATGATCTCTTCCTCTATGTTGATAACCAGGGTACCCACGCCAAGAACTTGTTAAGCGGCTCATCCTCACACATAAAACAGGGTCAGAATCAGACCAACACTGTTACGGTCGTTGCTCGAGGTGGCAACATATACTTCTACATCAATGGGCAGTACCTTGATAGTGCCAGCAACAATATGTTCACTTCTGGCAAGATCGGAGTATTCGCCGAAAGCAACACCAACTCCACGGATGTCGCATTCAGCAATGCCGAAGTCTGGCAACTGTGACTACTCCAGTTCATTTTGCTTTTTCTATTAAAGACTGTATGTTATACTAAGCTCAAGTGTATAAGTATCGTCTACGTACTATTGATCAAACAACAGGCAGGTGAACGATATGGCCTTTCAACAACCGCCAGGTGGGGACATTCGCGCTACATTGACCATCACTCAAACTGAAGCGACCAGTGGAACCAGTCGAATGCTCAATCTGCCCGGAGGTCGGCAAGTAACAGTTGCCATCCCTCCTGGAGTTCGTGATGGTCAGGAGATACGCATGCCAGGTCAGGGTATGCCCGCCTGGGATGGCGGACCTTTGGGCGCTCTCATTCTCACTATAGCTATTGCCCCTGCCGAATATTTTAACAGCCAGTCTTATGCGGCAGGCGGGACGGATTATCCTACTGACTACATGGCTCCACCACCGCCACCAATCAGTTCAACAACGCCAAACTACGTATCAGCTGGACCGGGTAGCGCTTACGCTAATTACCCGACGACCGCGCAGGAAGCTGGTAACATTTATCAAACCCAGGCCGCATACCCACAGTACACAGGGCCCCGGCAACCCTCACAGCCAGGTTTTGAGCCATCCACCGGGCCGAAGCCGAAAAAGCGGGGTATTGCGACAGGCGTGATAGTGCTGCTAATTGTGCTGGTATTGCTCTTGATTGGAGGTGGCGTACTTTTCGCTTATGTTGGAGTGATTCAACCGAACCAGCAACATGCGCAAGCGACTGCAACCGCCCAGGCATTAAACACGCAGGCTACAGGAACTGCCCAGGCCAATGCCAATGCAACGGCTGCAGTTCAGGCTACAGGTACCGCGCAAGCAGAGGCAACGACTACAGCTCTACAGAGCATCTACACGCAAGTCACCAGTGGCAACCCTGCGCTGAATGACCCATTGAGCGGCCAGGATGGTAACAATTGGGACGTGGGGACTGCGAATGGACAAGGTAGTTGTAAGTTCAGCGGAAACGCATATCATGCCGGGGCGCAGCAATCAGATTACTTTTATGCCTGCTTTGCCGAAACCCCAACCTTCTCGAACCTCGCCTTTCAAGTGCAAATGACGATTATTCAAGGCGATTACGGTGGCATTATTTTCCGCGCCGATAGCGCAAACTCGAAATACTACTACTATCGTATTGGCAAAGATGGAGCCTACGATCTCACTGTCTCTACCGACACGAGTTTTGCTCATGACCGGCTCTTGAAGAGTGGCAATGCTTCATCCATCATTAAGACCGGGCTGAATCAAACTAACCTGGTCGCTGTCGTTGCAAAAGGGAGCAACCTGTATCTGTTCGTGAACCAGCAGTATCTCGATAAAGTAAACGACAGCACTTACAAATCCGGTCAAATAGGGATTTTTGGAGGCGACTTCGCGAGCACCTCAGCAGATGTGACATTTACGAATGCGAAAGTCTGGACGATATAAGGAGAGTGAGTCAATGAGCGCGTTTGGCTGGGATCAGATGACTGATTGGTGGGACGAGAATATTGGCGATGAAGGTGATCTTTGGCATCGAGCGTTGATTGACCCTCCACTACTTCACCTTGTTGGTGAAGTAAGCGGGGTGCATCTGTTGGACCTCGCTTGCGGGAATGGCTACCTGAGTCGTCGTTTCGCTCGTCAAGGAGCAATCGTCACCGGTGTGGATGCCAACGCACCACTCGTCGAGCGGGCCTATAGGCGAGAGGAGCAGGAGCCACTCGGCATCACTTATTATGTGGCTGACGCAGCCCACCTGCAGATGCTAGAAGACGGCTCATTTGATCTGGTCGTCAGCAATATGGCACTCATGGATATTGAGAATGCCGCTGGAGCCATCCAGGAGATCGCCCGTGTGCTCAGGTCAAAGGGACGCTTTGTAGCCAGCCTGTCCCACCCCTGTTTCGATAAAGTTAATACTTCTGGGTGGGAGATCGACCACATCTATCCCGCCACCACCATCTGGCGGAAAA
>WNGD01001129.1_pt1 | contig 29534 bp, 29 predicted proteins | sample 5400671 | NCBI WGS metagenome assembly WNGD01 (sample SAMN13153369, study PRJNA577476) | soil metagenome | isolation source: 40 cm soil or saprolite under grassland replicate 2 | place: USA:California | collected 2016-06-15
TCGTCGATGGTGTCATTTCCAACCCATCCTCCAATCACGACCGAAGACGTGCACGTCACCGCTCGCGACATGCATCAGGATTCTCCTTACTAGCCGCGGCGCTGTCAACTCTTCGGTTGCTGTTTCTTGTTCTTCGGTCGTCTCTAACCGTTATGTTCGCGGAGTGACCGGTTATTCGTTAGGGGCGTTCGTCAAGTGAGCTGTTACGCTGGGGGAAGGTGATTCTGATCGCGTGACAGGTCTGAACTGGGATACCTGGTTGGTTGGGCCACTGTAAAATCCTTGCCTGGCAATGGGCCAAGCTACCACGCTACGGGGGTGAGGGGGCGGTTGAGGTTCGATCGTTCCCTGCCGAGAAGAGGCCATGTGTCTCTTGAGGCGCAAGGGCTCTCAGGTGAAGTAGTGAAGAACAACCGAAGACTTGACAGAACCCTAGCCGATGTTTAACCCGAGAGGAGGCTATGTTTAAGAGACGCAACCAGAACGCCTCTCAACACTGATACACTATGGAAGCATCAACAGTCACAACCCGACCGCAACCAAAGCTACACACTCTAGTCCATTTCGAGATACCTGCAACCGACCCCGCCAACGTAAGCAAGTTCTACGAGCAGCTTTTCAACTGGAAATTCTCTAAATGGGGAGAACAGGAATACTGGCTCATTGCACACAAAGACGCCCCGGCAAACGATTCCATTGGCGGACTCTTCAAACGCAACGCACCAAACGAGCAATTCCTCAACTATTTCTCCGTCAACTCCATCGATGAATCCGCAGCCAAAGCCACAAGCCTAGGTGCCCAAGTGGTCACTGCAAAACAAGAAATCCCAACAGTAGGATACTTTGCAGTTCTGAAGGACCCTGACGGAAACACCTTCGCCCTGTTCCAATCCGCAGGCGGAATGTAGCGCACAAGAACCTATCCCATTCTAACCCCCTCTTTTCTTTAGGCTCGAACGGAACACTGCCCGGATTACCCATTTCTTCAAGAACACAGACGGGAGCAACGACAGGCATCACTCAAACACACCCCAACATTTTTCACACCCCAACGAGCAGTATGCGCGGAGCGTGCGAAGGCGCAATCAGCCGAAGTAGTGCAGATTCAAGACTCCAACAGAGTCCGCATACTAGCGTTCATCAAAGCGAATCCTGGCACCCATCTGAGAAAGATCAAACGAGAACTCAACCTCGCCATGGGTGTCATCCAGTACCACCTGTACAGACTAGAACGAGAACGTAGCATACTATCGGTTCGCCACGGCCTCTACAAACGCTTCTATGCCGACAAAGCCCTTGGAGCGCAAGACCGCGAGATCCTGAACATTCTCTCCCAAGAAACTGAGAGAGATCTCGTACTCTACCTCATCAAGAACCCACTTGCAAGCCAGAAAGAACTCTCTGAATTCGCCCGAATCTCCGCGAGCTCAACAAACTGGCACATGGGAAGACTATCCAGAGCTGGATTCGTACAACCTAGGAGAGAAGGCGGGTTCGTGTTCTACACCGTTAGCGGAGACTTCGCCAGGATTCTAGCACTCCTGAGAAGCTACCACCCAAGAGTATGGGAGAGATGGGCTGAAAGATTGGCCGACCTGCTCGCGTAACCACGGTCTTGAGAAGTCGGGGATAGCGAGGAGAAAAGCGAAAAAAATGTCAGCATCTCCAACTGATCCAACAGACCTGCTAGAAATTGGTAGGGGAATCTTCGCACTCATCCTCTTCTCGTTATCCCTATACGCCTGGTCAAGGAGAAGACAACCAGCTCTGATTATGGTCGCAGCAGCATTCTTGCTTTTTTTCATGAAGACATTGCTAGACTATGTTCTACCTTCGACGACCGAAGATGTCGTCAGGGTCGGAATCGACTTCGTCGCACTAGCCTTGTTCTTCGTCGCAATAGTTGTCAGACCGAGAAGGGACCTCGGTAAAGGAACCTCCTGAGCTAGTTCAATCGATTCATGGGAGGAGCTAGAGTCTCCCGCACAAGTGACCGGACATAGACAACTGTACCATGACGCCTAATATCCCTCGCGAGTTGACGTTTGATCCTCAACCGAGGGAAATGCGAGTGCCCTCTGTCGGACCCTTCGAACTAACCGAGGTAGAGTTCATTGGGCTTGAATTCTTAAGGCAAGACGATGAGAGGCAGCTCAGAAAGACGACTCTGCGGGCAACGTGGTCTGGACGAGAACTCAGAGTCAAAGCCGAAGGCCCTGCAACGATAATCACTGATATCAAAAGCGAGATTGCTTCCCGGGCCCTGCCGTACTAGAAAAGCAGCTGGAACATCGAACCTAGAGGACACCGGGATCAAAGGCTCCAAGCAGTCACCGTTCCCTTAGCAGCGTATTTGCACGGACCCTCTTGAATGCGCAGTCAAATAGATGCTCTTGTTAATTGCTTGCTTGTCTGCCACAACCGTTTGGCTGAGTCATCATCATACGATTCTTGAGAAGACTTTGCCTCGTGCATCTTGGTGAAGTACTTTCCAGTCACGCCTCTCAAGTCGGGAGAGGTTGCCACGTAGAGAATTCTCTTGGCTGCGCTTTTGGGACTTATGAAAAACGGTCGCATTAGCCTGAATCCGAAGGTGACGAGGCCGTTGTTGTTGGCAAAGTTGGTTCTGACTACTCCCGGATGCGCACTATTCACGGTAACACCCGTGCCGTCAAGCCTCTTCGCCAGCTCGTGAGTGAAAAGTATCATTGCCAGTTTTGACTGGCCATAAGCATGCCAGCCCGAGAACTTCTTCTCGCCTTGGAGATCCTCGAAGTCAACCTTCGCGCCATTGTGGGCGTCCGATGAAACGTTGACTATTCGGGACGGAGCGCTTGCCTTGAGAAGGTCAAGCAGGAGGCTCGTCAAGAGAAACGGTCCGAGATGGTTAGTGGCGAAGGTCGATTCGAGACCGTCCACCGTCGTGATGCGCCTCGTCAGATAGACTCCGGCGTTGTTGACAAGCAAGTGCAGCATCTCATGTCTAGCCTTGAAGTCACTCGCTAACCTGCGGACAGAGTCCTGGGAGGACATGTCAGCCAGCATCAACTCCAGGTTCTGGTTCCCGCTCTTCGCGATAATGTCCGCTAGAGCGACCTCCCCTCTCTCCTTGTTCCGGGAGACGATTATGACGGTCGCTCCCATTCTTGCAAGTCCAAGAGCTGTGGCCTTGCCGATCCCGGAATTCCCGCCCGTAATGAGGGAGGTCTTACCGGTCATATCGACGATGTTCTCTGGCAAGTTCCACTGCTTAGACATGATCCGCAAGTCACTGATAAGGTCCTGAGCGCTCTATTAGTGCGGTTGATTTGATGCTTAATCACGATGTCAGGTGCGAATGAACTGCTGGCCCACCAACGAGCTATTTTTGGATCGTCTCTGAGTTAACTGGTGTGCTCGAGCTTGAGTAAAGCATGTTTTCTCTTGATACCCCAGCGATATCCGCGCAGACTACCGTCTTTGCCAATTACTCGATGACATGGAATCACCAGCGCAACGGGGTTGGTCGCGCATGCTCTTGCCACCGCTCGTGAAGCCTCAGGCTCGCCCAGCTCCCTGGCGATCTGACTGTAGGTGGTCGTCTGGCCGAATGGGATGGATTGGATTATCTTCCAGACCCGCGACTGGAAAGCTGTGGCCGTCACGTCGAAAGGAAGGTTGAGTGCGAGATGCTCCCCGTCAAAGTATTTCGCGAACGCACCAGTCCACTCTTCCATCGCCTCGTCATTCCGGCTCAAGATTGCGTGAGGATAGTCCTCCGCAAGAGAGCTCTCGACAAATCGATCTGAGTCTCCAATGCAGACACCGCACACACCTCTTTCTGTTGCGGCGACCAGCAGCCGGCCTATCGGAGAGTCGATGATGCTATATTGAATCCGTAAGCCTTCACCGCCTCGGCGAAATTCTCCAGGACTTACCCCGAATGCTCCCTGAACGTTCTCGTATACGCGACTTCGGGAAGAAAAACCAGCACTGTACAACGAGTCGTTCACAGTTTCCCCATTTCTTAGAAACCGTTTCATTCTGGCAAGGCGGCTAGCCTTGACGTATTCTCGGGGTGAGATCCCGAGAACCTTCTTGAAAGTACGCTGGAAATGATAAGGACTAAGGCCGACTTGACCACTGAGGATTGCGAGGCTAAGTTTTCCTTGAAGATTGGCTTCGATGTATCGGCAGGCTTGATCTACCAGTTTGGCTTTCGGGGACGGTCCTCCTTCGCGGGGCTGACAACGGTGACACGGCCGGAAACCAGATTGTTCGGCTTCAATCGTTCCAGGAAAGAATAGAACTTGTTGTTTGCTCGGACGCCTCGCTGGACACGACGGTCTACAATAGATCCCGGTCGAGCGAACGGCGAATACAAATGCTCCATCGAAACGGTCATCTCTAGATAGAACAGCTCTCCATTTTTCATCATCGGGCAGAATGTTATCTTTCTGCTCGAGGGCTCCATGTAGTTGAGCGAGACTCTGCTGGGAAGTCAACATGGCTCACTCATGGTCCTGACAAAATAAGTAGTTTGACTCCGAATCTTGCCTTCAATGTCTGAAGGATCGGGCAGATATACGTGAAGAAACACACCATTGTTTCTGAAGAAACCATGACTCGTCCTGATTGGCAGAAGAAAAAGAAGAAAATGGCGGGCAGAGAAGGCCCGAAGAGAGGAAAGAACCGCTAGAGAGGGCTCCCACCCTCTCCTTTGGAGAGAGGAAAGCCATTCGATTATCTTAGTTGGACTCTTACTACATTCCGCCCATCATGCCGGGAGGCATACCGCCACCCATACCCGGGGGCATTCCTCCAGGACCGCCTGGGCCTGGTGTGCTTCCACCCTTCGATGCGAAGACGTCGTCGACCCTAAGGATCATCGTCACAGCTTCAACCGCCGATTTGATCACCTGTGTCTTCACGCGTAGTGGTTCAACCACGTTCATTTTCAGCATGTCGCTTGCCTTTCCGGTCTGGGTGTTGACTCCGAACCACAGATTCTGAGCGTTGTTATGTTTCGATTTGAGGTCAACGAGTATGTCTATCGGGTTGATTCCCGCGTTCTGAGCAATTGCCACTGGTATGGATTCCAAGGCTTCTGCGAATGCCGTCACGGCGAGCTGTTCTCTGCCTCCGACTTTGATCGCGTACTCTCGGAGCCGCTTGGACAACTCTATTTCTGGAGAGCCTCCGCCAGCGACTATCTTTCCGTCTTCCACTGCGTTTCGAACAACGCTCAGCGCGTCATGGAGGGACCTTTCGGCCTCGTCGACAACGTGCTCTGAGCCCCCTCGTATCATGATAGTAACTGCCTTGGGGTTCTTCGCCTCGCGAACGTATACAAGCTTGTCGTCTCCGATCTTCACTTCTTCAACGACCTTGGCATAACCAAGCGCCTCTTTCGAGAGATCCCGTGTCGTTCCTACAACACTTCCGCCCGTGGCCTTTGCCAGTTTCTCCATGTCGCTGCTGCTTACATTCTTGACAGTGAGGATTCCTTTTTTAGAAAGGAGAGATAGAACCTCGTCATCGATACTCTTCTCGCTAAAGAGAACATTTGCGCCAGTCTTGGTAACCTGATCCGCCATGTCTCGGAGAAGCTTTTCCTCTTCCTGTATGAACTGGTACATTTCCTCCGGCTTGTTGATATTGATCTTCGCATCGGTCTCAGTCTTCTCAATCTCCAACTTCGCATTCAACAACGCTATCTTAGCGCCAGCGACGCTCTTCGGCATCTGAGAGTGAGAGACTTCCTTGTCGATAATTATCCCGTTCACTAGCTCGCTTTCCTCCAAGCTTTTTCCGTGCTTCTTCATCACCTTGACAAGATCGATATCCGCCTTTACCCTGCCATTGTTCTTCTCAGTCACCTGCATGACCGCCTCAACAGCAAGTTCGGCGAAACGGTTCTGAGAACCGAAGATACCTTTGGTGTTTAGGGAGGTCATCGCGACCTGCTTGAGCCGCACCTCGTCGTCAGGCTTGATAGCGATGGCGATTTTCTCTAGAATCTCCTGTGCTTTTCCTGCAGCGTTTCTGTAACCGTCGATGACGGCATTGGGATGAACATCCTTGTCAAGAAGAGTCTCTGCTCCGGCGAGCAACTCGCCGGCGAGGACTACTGCGGTTGTTGTTCCGTCGCCAACTTCGCTGTCCTGGGTTTTCGATATCTCGACTATCATCTTAGCAGCAGGGTTCTGGACGTCCATTTCCTTCATGATGGTAGCCCCGTCGTTTGTGATCACAATGTCCCCCATGCCTGCGACCAGCATCTTGTCCATCCCTCGTGGTCCGATGGTTGACCGGACAATTTCCGCAACTATCTTAGCGGCCATTATGTTGCTTCTCTGGGCGTCTCTTCCCCTAGACCGGGAGGTGCCTTCTCTCAGAATTAGAACTGGTGTTTCCGACATTGCTAATCAGATTCTGAATACGGGGTGAGTGTGCTTCCTAAGATAAACATATGCAGGTCAATCCTTCAGAGTGAAGAAGACGAGGTTCCAATCTTGAAGGGGTGCTGCCGGAATCTGGCCTTTCCAGGTTATTGGGACCCTGCTGAGCCATTCGATGACGGAACTGGATACTAAGATCGGAAGCTTTGGCGGAGTTTGGTTTCAAAAGTATCAAATCAAGCAGAGGCCAGCGAAGCTTATGACCGCCTGGTTCGGAATCTTGGCTGCTTTGTCGTGTCCAAAATGAGAATAGGGGTAAATGCGGACAAGATCATAGCCAGCAGCCCCAAAGATCTTGAAACGGCAAGGACTAGATATTATGATCGGTTAGCGACGCACTTTATGGAACAGATTGGTCGGAGAAGGTCCCGAGTGATTCTTGAGGCCGGATGCGGGAAAGGTCAGCTCACAATACCATTAATCAGTAAGCTTCCGAGAAACGTAAAGATGATCGCCATAGACTCGTCTGCAGGACCTTATGCGGGCTGGTTGAAAGAACTCACTAAGAAGCTACGAACGGAAGGATTTGAGGAACGGGTTCGCCTGATCAGATCAGATGCGAGAAGGATCAAGGGCGTTGGAGACAAGAGCGTTGACGTTGTAGTTTCGAACGAATTGCTATGCGACCTCCCATATGACTCGGAACTTGAAGAAGCTCTGGGAGAGTTTTACCGGATCCTCCGGCCTGGAGGCTTCATGATCCATGGTGAGTGGTCATCTTCCCCAGCAGCGGAGCCCCAAGCATTCCTCGTCGAACACTGGCCGTCTTGGACTCCGGATCAACTCTTTGCAATAATGAGAAAGTGCGGTTTTCATGACTTTCAAGTATCTTACTTCGGGACAACGATCCGCTTTGGATATGAGAATGCGGTTGAAGAGCTTCGAAGCTGGGGCGCCAACGAAACATTTCTCAAGCGATATGACAAGCTATTGAAGCGCGACGGGATCGAGCTCCCATTTGAGCATATAGTTCAATGCGAAAAATAGAATCTGCAGGTTTGAAACCTGAGGCTCCGCTCAGGAAAGTCTCCCACGAAAAACGGCTGGAATTGGCACGAAGGATCGCGTCGCGGCTAGTCGACACTTACAAAGACGCCGTCCTAGCTGTCTGCATTTACGCGTCCACTGCAAAGAATCTGGACCGTCCCTACTCCGACCTCGAAATATTCTGCGTGGTTACGGATAGTTTAGAGGTCAAGAACAAGCGCTATGTCTACGATGGTCTAATGTTGGAGATAGATTATTTCCAAGAATCAAACTTCCTCAAAGAAGCCGCACGAGTAGGCTGGGACTGGCCACTCGGGGCAGACCAGTTCCGGAACCGGATCGTATTGTTCGAGCGTCACAACTGGCTGAAAAAGCTGGAGGAGGCCGTCGCGCAGAACGATAGGGCAGATTTCACCGAAGAATTGCGGTGGGCCGTATTGACTGTGACTGAGTCTCTCGCCGCTGTCCGCAACGCACGCATTAAAGGCGATCTGCGAGACCTTAGAACCCGAGCGTTCTACATGGCCTGGGACGCCGCGAGGGTCGTATTCCTTTGTAACAGAAAGTATGTGCTTACGACGAGCTGGTTCTGGAAGCAACTATTCGAGTGCCAAGAACAGCCTAAAGATTTTCGAAATCTCATCGACATTGTCGCCGGCTTCACAGAGTCTACCCAAACAGAACTCGTCGATGCGACAGAGAAACTGTGGCTGGAAACGATAACGATGGTTCGGGCCCGCGGGTTTTCGATTGAGTCGATGGATATCATCGTGTGACCGACTGGCGGGACATCGCCCAAGTCAGCAAACTCGATGTCCGTAGCGATCGGGAGCAGCGAGAAAGGATAGATAAGACCGGTAATGGAGACGGATTCAGAAAAAACGTGGGTATTGAAGCCGATAGGGTAAGAAGCCCCACTTCTACTTCTTACTCTTCTTCTTTGGCTTACTAGGCGTACAAATTCACCTATTAGTTGACATATCATTGTTTACAATATAAAACTATTGTATTCTGGGTTAATTAGTCAAAACAGCCCACATTTCGGGCTAAAATCTTCGTAAATAACCTCTTTCTGCACTATATCACAGCGCAGATGCGTAAGCATCCGTTTCTCGACAAATATTGTACTTTGGAGGCGACCTTAACGGTCCTGGGAAACCCAACTGAAGAAAAGACGCACATTGAGTCGTGTGCCGAAAGGCTACGGGAAACGACGGCGGGTGGGCGCTCAGACTCAAGACAAACTACGGTTGGCTATTCTCTCTCAACCGTCTCAGCCACTGGAGCTTCTTCAAGAACTGATCCACAGAGAATGCATCGCTTTCCCTTTTCCATCTCGGCCATCAACTTCTCGCGGGAAATGCCCAGTGTGGATTCAAGCTCGACGATATCCTTCGGGAACGCTTGAGACTCCTCGCACTCGTTGCAGATCAAACCGCCACGTCATCCATCAATCTAGGATCGAATGAAGGCCTAGTTATACTCCTCTCCGAGAAACCGTTCACAAAAAACGCTTTCCTTGCCCTTCAAAAAGCAGAACTAGGCGACAATCAATAACCAGGACTGATCGAGTCAATCAAGAGCAGAAGATTCAGCAAGGATTGGAAAAAAGAAGGCTTGGGAATGGCGACCGAACTAGGAATGTTTTGTAACCAGGATTCTTGATAGAATCCGAGAAGCCCTTCCGAGACACCTAATCTCGTCGGCATCAAGTTGAGAAAGCAACTTGATCAGTCGTTTCTCACGTCGGCTCCGTCCTTCGTGGATTATTTTCGTCCCTTTGTCTGTTGAGGAGATTATTATTGAGCGCCTGTCGTCTCTATTTGCTTCTCTTCGGACCAATCCCTCTCTCACGAGGGCTTCGACGACGCGGCTCATAGTTGGCGGCCTAACCTGTTCTGCCTCTGCCAGCTCGTTCAACGAAAGTGGGCCACCGAATACGACAACTGACAGGGCCGAGGCCTGTGCGGGTCCGATTCCCATCGCTGAATCTTCGGTTCTGACATCACGCAGCAAATGGATCGCATTACTGTGGAGACTCCTCCCTACTTCTTCGAGGTTGAGTTCTCTAAGTTTCCTTGGCATATGAACACCATAGCTCGTTAGCATCTTTACCAACGTATATATATTAGCATGACTAATAATTAGCTATGCTAAGTATGCAAACCGATGAGTTTCTCGAATCAATCCAGAAAGGCAATCTATCCAGAATCAATCAGCTTCTCGAGACAAACCCTGGACTCGCAAACAGCAAAACGAAGAATGGCATTTCAGCCCTGCTACTTGCACTGTACCATGGGCGTCACGAAATCGCGCTGGTGATAGCCGCAAAGAAGCCTATGCTCGACATTTTCGAAGCGTCGGTTCTTGGGAAGCTTGAGCAGGTCAGGAATCTGATAGGCCGAGACCCCTCGCTGGTCAACTCTTACTCCCCTGACGGATTTACACCCGTTGCTCTAGCTGCCTACTTGGGCCAGAAGGACGTGACAGAATATCTCCTTGAGAAGGGTGCAAATGTTAACGCGATGGCAAAGAACGCGACGGGTTTTACGCCGTTGACGGGTGCAATAGCCAACAATCACGTGGAGATTTCGAAGATACTTGTTAAGAGTGGCGCCGATGTCAACCACAGGTACGAAGGTGGCGTGTCGCCCCTTATGGAGGCGTCCCTTAATGGAAACCTCGAACTCGTGAGATTTCTCCTCGAAAATGGCGCTGACTCCACAGCAAAGACAGCAGATGGAAAGACCCCGATGAGCTTTGCTAGAGAGAAGAATCACATCGAGATCATCGACGCACTCAGAAGACACGGCGGACACTTCTGAGGGTCTGACGAGCGCCAATCGTGAGCGCGTTTTTCATGCGCTGAAGGCTTTCCGAAGGTCTATAACCTAGTAAAGGGACTGGGAGAGTATCGCGGATTATAGGAGGTGTACTAGGCCGAATGAGTCGTGGTTCGTACGGTGGTCCCAGAACAATGCACAAAGTCGTCTGTTCTGACTGTGGTAAGGAGACTGAAGTTCCTTTCCAGCCAACAGAAGGTAGACCAGTTTACTGCAGGGACTGTTACCAAAAGCATCGCAGGTACTAGGACCCTCAGAAGGGAGGCCTAGGTACCCTTCCCCTATTTTTTACCGATACGTTTTTTTGAGCGACGGGAGATCTTAGACGTTTTCTTGGTACGAGGAAGATTCGGATTGTTCTTCGCCGGTCCGCTGTCCTTGTGAGAAGCTTGCTGTATGTTTTCGGTCGAAACATTCTTTCGTGTTACGTATAATCGAAAGAGACGGTTAAGTTGCGTCGGCATATAATCTAAGTAATCTATCTTGGTCATTGTAAAGGGGCTGTTACTAGCCTAAGCCAGCTTTCACTGTGGAGTCAGCCCTTCGTAGCCTGAACAGACATCTCGCGCCGATGCTGGTACCCCCAGACAATTGACATGAGCCTAGCAAAGCGAAAGATGCTCCGATAATGTCTAGATCGAAAGCGAAAAAGAGGGTTGAGAACCCTGCTAGAAAGAGCCCAACGAGGCCCACTGCGTCCCATCTTTCCATGCGCATAAAATCTCTTACCAACCTCTCCCCGAATCGAATTGCCAGGGCTCTGAGAATAATCAGGCCGACTACTCCGACGAAAACCTGATAGGTCAACTCGGAATAGTAGTTTCCGAACGTTAGAAGCAAGCCGACTTCGTCTCCGAAGAGCCCAGACCAAGGCCATAGACAAGTGCGTAAGCCCGGTCGAGCCTGTCGGTTCTCTTGCCCACTATCGCGAGCCAACCGGTCAGTGCAACAATTCCTATCCCGTACCAGAAATGATGGAAGTGTATCCCGCTCCCGACTACAACGCGGGTCGGACATGCGGTTGCGAACAGTCGCGATCCGAAAAAGCTCACCAAGAATGCGGCAATAGCTATGAAAGCCAACGTGTGTTCGAAGGGGATCTTCATGGCTCCTTTAGACATGACTGGCGATGGATGATCGAATTGCTTACCAGAAAGATATTATGGATGCCGGCTCTGTTAACTTGTCGTCGGATGCCTCCCATCGTCGAGGCGCAAGGCGGAACAGTTGAAGCCGTGAAGGGGAACCCGACGACGACGGCAATCCCAGGAGTCGATGCCCCGAAGCTAACTCATTCAGCCGCAGAGTTAACAGAACCTGGATGCCGCTAACTAGGTCCGCGATTACGGCCCTTGCATTTATGCGCCGATCTTAAATCTCGAACCGGCACGGTTTTGCGGGCGGGATTGCACGGTATTGGCTCCTCCTCTGGACATTATGCTTGCGAATAATCTCTGGGTCATCATTTGTGGACTTCTCGTTTTCATAATGACTGTCTCAGTTGGGTTCCTCGAGGTGGGAGAGCTGGGCAACGATATGGAGATCAGCCTCTTGAAGACGATGCTCATAACGGGCTCGGCCATTTTCTTTATGGCCTTTGTCGGCTTCAACACTGCCTTCGCCCCGACAATCAATGGGATTATAGGAAATCCGAGCTACAACGGATTCTTCCTCGGGGGTTTCTCCTCTGACGCGAATCAGCTGCTCACCGGGGCTTGGTGGTCTACTGCCGGACAGGGTCTGACAACAGGGACCTACTTTCTCTTCGAGACGGCCTTCGCATCTGTCACCCTAGCACTCGTGGGGGTCGTCGTCTTACGTAAGATGAAATTGCAAGCCTTCTTCGCTTACTCAATAGTGTACTTCGTTCTAATATGGAATCTCCCGGCGGCTTGGATCTGGAATCCTCAGGGATGGCTTGCTCGTATGGGCATGGTCGATTTCGCAGGAGGACTCGTAGTCCATGGAGCAGCTGGAGCCGCGGGGCTTGGAATTGTTCTTCAAATCTGGAGAGAAGAGCGGAAGAGGGGTCGAATCGAGAGCATTCAGGTACCGTACAAACTGAACAGCGGATGGCTGACCTTGTCGATCCTGCTTCTCTGGATCGGATGGTTCGGCTTCAATCCCGGTAGCGTCCTTGCATTCAACAACTCGGCCATGACTGTCGTCCTAACAACCTTCCTTGCCGCGGCCTCGTCTTTTCTCTCGATAATGTACTTCCGTTATCGTATGATTAAGAAAATGCCAGACCTGATCTATGCCACCAATGGGGTTTTGATGGGGCTCATCATCATTACCCCTCTCGCTGGCTTCGTTAGCCCGGGTAGCGCAGCTATTCTAGGACTGATCGGCGGACCCCTCTTTCTTGCCGGTGAGAAGTGGTTCTCGAAATTCAAATGGTTCTCGGACCCCATCGGCCTATTCCCAGGACACCTACTCGGCGGGCTGTTCGGCGTTCTGATGATTGCTTTCTTCACCCAGCGAACCTTTGCAATCGCCTCCGGAAATCCCGTGGCACCGGGAACGTCTCCGATTCCTGACGGACTGTTATTCGGCGGGGGACCTGCTGCCCTTCAACAGCTGGGGATTGAAGCCTTTGGAATAGTTGTGGTAATGGCTACCGTCTTCGTTCTATCCTACCTCTCAATTCGGATTATTGGCAGGGCGATGCACGGAATCCTCAACCGAGAAGAGCTGTAACAACTAAACATCCAAGAAACCAACCCCACTTCTTCCAAGATTTCCTTTCTATCGCAACTTCCTTCCGTGGCAAATCATTCTTTTTTCTGCGACTATTTTTTTTCGTAACTTTTCTTTTCCTGTAACTATTCCTTTCAGCCAACTAATCTGTGACCCCCCAAGGGTGGTCGATTTTCCCGCGCCCCGCCCTTCACGAATACGCGCCAAACTAGGACCCCATCCAGCCGTGCCTGGCGGTCTTATTGGAGGATATCCTTCCAGACCGAGAACCTGTCTGCTTCGAAGACAGCCAGGCCCCCGAGGAAAAAACTCTTCAGAACACAGGGTCCGAATGACTGTTCTATGAGATCTGAGAGTCGCCGGTTGGTTAACAGTTTCTCCCAAGTCGTGATGATCATCTTGAACGGGTTGCCAGGTGTCCTACCGCGAATCAAGACTCGAGCTAGAACGGGCATAACCCGTGAAATGTAGAACCCGATTAAGGCTCTCCAAAATCCGCTGTCAGGCTTGCCGATATCAACGATAGCGAGAGCACCGCCACGCCTTGTCGCACGCGCGAACTCTTCCAGACTAAGACCTAGGTTTACCACATCTCTCAGAGAGAAACAGGTAATCACAGCTCCCAGAGAACCTGGTCGGAAGGGAAGATTCTCCGCAACTCCGACTATCGGACAAAATCGGCGTGCAAGACGAGATCTTGCAAATCGGAGAAGGCGAATCGATGGATCCAGGCCGACAATTCCCTCGAAGCCATCCTCGAGCAACATGCGGCTGGAGACCCCTGGACCAGCGCCGGAATCCAAGACCCATTCTTTCCGATGAGATCGGAGAAACGCGACTGCTCTTCGCCTTAGAGGGCCGGCGAGCCCCAGGGATATCCACTCGCTAGTGGACTCGTAAATCGGCAAAGCGTCCTGAATAGCACGTACGACTCTGCTCCACTCGTCTCTAGTATTGTCCAGGGAACAAGTCCTCTGATTGGGTGATGCAAAATCCAGTCCTTATATAGCGCTGAGCCCAAAATCAACCTAGAGCACGCGGTCTGCGTGCTTGGGAAAATTCTCGAATGGAAGCATCTCAGAATAACCTGGATGTGTCAGAGAGCCTCGACCGCAGCTTCAACTTTTCGGAAGTCTTTCAGCTGGTCAAAAGATCAGTGAAAACGAGTATTGGTCGGCGACGCACAGGACTAATGCTCGGACTCGCGGACCTGCCTGACTACATTGGAGCATTCCATCAAATGGGGTCCAACTTCATCGTCATGAACAGAAGCCTACTAGACCAGATAACTCATCTGGCTAAGGACCGACGGTACATCAACGCCTACGTGTTTTACACGCTGCTCCACGAATATCTCCACACCCTTGGCTATGCGGATGAGGGTGACGTCCGGCGGCTAACGCGCCAGATCTGCGCTAGAATACTGGGACCCGACCATCCAGCCACGAGGCTTGCGGTTGATGGTCCGGCGGTGATGTTCCCGGAGATAACTTTCCAGCATCACGGGGAGTCAAGGTCGAGGAGATTGCCGAAATTCGAGATCGTCAGAGAATTCGAGAAGGAATACAGAAGCTACGTGGCTTAGATTTCTTCGGCGCCTCTCTCAAGCGTGGTCTTTTCACCCAGAAATTTCAAGAGTCCTTCGAGCTTCCAGTACGCTTCAAGGAATTCAATTCCTCGATGAGTTATCGAATAAGACGTATTCTCACCTGCAGCGAACATATTGCCCTCTTTTCTTTGATCCTGGACAAGTGTCGCCCAGGTGAACTGAACAAGGCAGCGCTTCAAACATTCCAACCGGCAAGGCTTAATCTCGGTCTATTGTGGAGTCGAACAGAAATGCCACATGAGCGCCATCGACGTCGCGTTGTTGGGCATAATCGCTGCAATCGTTGGCGGTCTCATACTCTGGTTCATATTTTACGCGTTTTCGGGTCAGACTAAGCCGCCATCTAATCTCACCGAGCAGACTCTCAAGAGATTGGTAGGATCGACTGGCCGTGCAACCTCTGACATCGCAGAATCCACGGGTACAGTGCTCGTGAACAGCGAAGAGTTCTCCGCGAAGACGTCAAAAGGAGTGCTACCTAGAGGGACTCAAGTGAGGGTTACAGAGACTGATGGGTTAACTCTATTGGTCGAGAAGGCGTAGACGAGATTTTCTAACCGCAACCGCTTGTGTTGCCGCAGTTGTTGCACTTGTAGCATGACCCTGCACGGACCATTATCATTCCACAGTTCTCACATGCGGGCGCGTCAGATTGATTGTCAAAGCTTGCGAGGGGTGCCGATAACTCTGGAGTCTCTTGCAGTTTCATCTCCGCTGTCATCGGAGCCGCGGTCTTTGCGCCAGTTGGGTCAACTAGCTTTACCTGTGTCCCGTTCTCCAGTGTTGTCCTTGCGAGTCCGAGAGCGTCCTGTTCTTCCTTTGGAAGGAATTTGAGACCGAGCCATCTGAAGATGTAGTCGACTACGGACTTGGCGAATCGGATATCTTGGTTAGTGGTTATGCCTGCTGGTTCGAATCGCGTGTGCGTGAACTTGTTTACGAGCACTTTCAATGGAACGCCGTATTGTAGTGCTAGGGAGATGGAGGTTGAGAACGCGTCCATCAGTCCCGATATTGTGCTTCCCTCCTTCGACATCACCACGAATATCTCACCGGGAGTGTTGTCATCGTAGAGGCCTACCATGAGATAGCCCTCGTTCTGGGCGATCGAGAACTTGTGAATTATCGCTTCTCTCTCTTCTGGCAGACGGCGCCGGAAGGGCTTGAAGACCACTTGCTCCTTCGTCTTCTCGATTACTTTGCTCTTGTCTTGGATCGTCGTAGTTAGAGGTTGGGTTCTCTTGGAACCGTCCCTGTAGATGGCGATAGCTTTCAGTCCCATCTTCCACGCGGTGACGTAAGTCTCGATGATCTCATCCACGGAGACATTGCCAGGCATGTTAACTGTCTTAGATATCGCGCCAGACACGAAGGGCTGAACAGCGGCCATCATCTTGACATGGCCCATATAGTGTATACTTCTCGTCCCCTTAGCCGGCTTGAATGCGCAATCGAAAACCGGCAAGTGCTCCTGTTTGAGATGAGGAGCGCCTTCTATTGTGTCGTGATCTTCGAGATACTTGAGAATCTCGCTAGCCTCGGTCTTGGAATAGCCGAGCTTCGCTAGCGCTTCGGGAACAGTGTTGTTGACTATCTTGATTACTCCACCTCCTACGAGCCACTTGTACTTGACCAAGGCTATGTCAGGTTCGATGCCGGTGGTGTCGCAGTCCATCATGAACGCGATCGTTCCAGTAGGCGCGATGACGGATATCTGAGCGTTCTTGAATCCAAATCTCTCGCCCAAGGAGAGAGCGTCATCCCAGGACTTGAGGGCAGCTTTCAACAACTCCTCGGAGATTCCCTCAGCAGGAATCTTGTACGCGTGCGCCCTGTGCATGTCGATCACGTTGAGGAATGGCTTCTCGTTCACAGCATACCCCTTGAACGGGCCAAGCCTCTTGGCTATCCGCGATGACGCTGCGTAAGCTCGACCCGACATCAGAGCAGATATGGCCGCAGCATAATTTCGACCCTGGTCACTGTCGTAAGGGAGGCCCCGCGCCATTAGCAGGGCGCCGAGGTTTGCGTATCCGAGTCCCAGCGGACGAAAGTCGTGACTGTTCTTCTCTATAGCAGGGGTCGGGTAGCCTGCGTTACTGACAAGAATCTCCTGGGCGCCGATTACGATCTCGACTGCGTGTTCGAAGGATTCGACGTCGAAGTCACCGTCCACGGCTCTGAACTTCATGAGATTCAGGGAAGCGAGGTTGCACGCGGAGTCGTCGAGAAACATGTATTCAGAGCAAGGGTTGGAGGCATTGATCCGATTTGTGTTCGGACATGGATGCCACTTGTTGACAATCGTATCAAACTGGATTCCGGGGTCGCCGCAGATGTAAGCAGCCTCGGCCATTTCTCTCATGAGATTCCGAGCTTTGTAGACGTCCGCGACTTGATGGTTCGTAATGTACCGCGTCTTCCATTCCTTGTCCTCTGTCACGGCGTGCATGAACTCGTCCGTGACACGGACGCTGTGGTTGGCGTTCTGGAAGAAGATAGAGCTGTAGGCTTCTCCGTCGACGGCTCCGTCGTAGCCGGCGTCGATTAAGGCCCAGGCTTTCTTCTCTTCCTTGGCCTTTGACCAGATGAACTCTTCAATATCGGGATGGTCAACGTTTAGAATGACCATTTTCGCGGCGCGACGGGTCCGTCCGCCCGATTTTATGACCCCTGCGAACGCGTCGAAACCCTTCATGAAGGAGACAGGGCCACTCGCCTTTCCACCTGTCGACAGGTGTTCTTTTGAAGAACGCAGGGATGAGAGGTTTGATCCGGTTCCGGATCCGTACTTGAACAGCATACCTTCTGTCTGGGCGAGCTGCATTATGGATCGCATGTCGTCCTGGACGGAATTGATGAAGCATGCAGAGCATTGAGGACGGTCCTCGACTCCCACGTTGAACCATACGGGGCTGTTGAAAGCGGCCATTTGATGGACGAGGATATGGGTGAGTTCCGACTCGAAGGTCTCGGCTTCTTCCTCGTCGAGGAAGTAGCTTCCTTTCTTCCCCCAGCGGGCGATGGTTCCCGCGACACGGCCTATGAGTTGTTTGACGCTGCTTTCTCTTCCAGGGGTCCCGAGTCTGCCGCGGAAATATTTCGAGGAGACGATATTTGTTGCGGTCTGGGACCAGAACGAGGGAACTTCGACGCTCTTTTGTTCGAAAATGACCTGTCCTTTGTGGTCGGTTATGACCGCGTCCCGGATTTCCCATTTTACAGCGTCGTATGGGTGGACTCCTGGTTTCGTGTAGGACCTTTGATATCGGAATTCTCCTTGGGGTACCTTCGGTATTTGTTGGATTTCCATTGTTCTTACCTAACTCCTATACTTTTTCTATCCCCGTGTTTTCGGAGCGAGAATCGCAGGAGTAGCTCCGTACCATCGTGTCCGCTAATTAAAGAGATTTGTACAGAATCGTATAAACTTGTAGTGTAACCCCGAAAATCCTCCCGGCATATATGCACCGTAGAGTGCAATGGTTTTCGAATAATCTATTCTTTCAGGCTGACTAGGACGCCGTCGCGGAGCGGGACGATTACTGTTGATAGTCCTGGGTATCCTGATACTTCTTTGTTGAACTTGATCATTGTCTGAGTCAGCTCGGATTTGCCGCCCTTTGCGACATCGCCGCCCCACAATGTGTTGTCGGCTATGAATAAGCCGCCTTTGCGGAGTTTTTTCACGCTGAGCTTGAACGCATCGATGTAGATGTTCTTGTCAGAGTCGAGGAATACCAGGTCATATTCGTCTTTGAGAGTTGGGAGGACGCGTAACGCGTCGCCTTTCAAGACTTTGATGACTTTTTCGAGCTTGGCCTCTGCGATATTCTGCTCGGCTCTCTTCACTCTTTCAGGATCCTTGTCGATGGTCGTGACCGAACCTTTCAAGGGGGTGACAGCTCGTCCAAGCCATATTCCGGAATATCCGATAGCGGTTCCTATCTCTAGAACATTCTTACTTTGGCTGCTGCGGGCGAGATTGTACAGGAACCTGCCGACCAAGGGTCCGATGATCGGGACTGCTCCCGAGTCAGCATCCTCTTCCATCTTCTGGAGCAGAAGATCTCTCGGTTGCGCGATGCGGTAAAGGTAATCATCGATATAGTCGTAAGTTATTGCCAAGATTCAACAGGTGGGACGAAACTCGGGCGGAGTTAAATAATCCTTTAGCAATTGGAAAATTGTTCAGACGACATTCTGCGTGATGTTGAATGACCGGGTTGTAGAGTGGTCTATGAGCGATCCTATGAAGAGAATCTCGTAGAGCTGGTAGCTTATGGTGAACCGGAGCTGGTGGTTTGCCGAGGTCTGGAAGTTGAAGAGAGTCGTAGCTTGTGCTGCTTCGGGAAAATTCCCTGAGGGCGCCCAGGCCGAGGTAGAACCGTCGTAGTTGTCTTGGATATGTAGGGCTGTGAGTTTGACCGTCAATCCGCGAATGTACGAAGGGAGAACGGTCTCGTTCAACTTGCTGACGATGAGTGAATATACGGTTGGGAGGGTAGTGCGAGGATATGTCAAGTTAGAGATGGAGAAGGCGAGGAAGACTTTGCCGTAGCCTGAAACCTCCAGGACGACCCAGCTTCCACGATTGGCGTATTGTGTCGATGAGAGATATTTGGTCCCGACTGGAGGGATCAGCACGGGAGTTGTGAACTGCCAGACGGCAATGATGACTACGATGATTAGGAGAAACGAGGCGAGAATCTTTCCTCTCGGACCCATGAGCGATAAGCCGGTTCAATGAGTAGCGGTTCACCAGCATGTTACTGGGTGAAGAATCGTACAGTTACAGTGCGATTAGTAGGACAAGGGAAATGATGGTGGAATTAGGAGCGCTCATCATTGCCTGGCGGACCACGACCAATGCTTCTTTGGTATGTATGGATGCATATTGTTGACGGGGCCTGGCACAAACTGGACGAGATATCGAAACAGTTGCGCATTCCAGGGAACGCTGTCTCATGGGCTGCAAAGTTCCTCAGCGAACATGGCATGGCCGAGCTAGGTTTCGAGGAGGACGAGATACGATTGCAGAAGGGCCATCCAAGGCTAGAGGATGTCGTGAAGACGCTGCATGGTTCTCCAAAGACTGACAGAGATTCTCCGGGGCCGAGCCAGCTCTCAACTGACATCTAAAGCGAATGCCAAAACGGCACGATTCGGACCGAATGGAACTGTGATGTCAAATCTTATTATCGCAACGAATCTTCGAGCAACCTACCCAAGTCAACGCGGTCGATGCTATTGTGAAACCTTCAGCACGGTGACCCAAGAATATTTCTCAAGGTCGGAGCTCGAAACAGCAAGCTGTCCCTGATTCAGACCGATCTTGTAGTCGATCGGATAAGACAGAAGAATGCGGGTCTGAAAATAGAACGGAAGATCATCGAGACTTCTGCCGATACGGGTAAGGGACGATCACTGTTCTCTCTAGAGCAGAGAGGAATATTCGACAAAGAAGTTGACCAAGCGGTCTCAGAAGGAAGAGTGGACTTCGCTGTCCACAACATGAAAGATGTGCCTGTTAACGATAGGAACACGCGACTGGTGATGGCGAGTGTTCCAGAAAGAAGTTCTCCGGCCGAAGTACTCGTTAGTAACGGGGACAGGCGGTTGAAGGATCTGGCTGTAGGTAGCAGTGTTGGGACAAGCAGTCCGATCAGGCTCGCTCAGCTTAGACATGCTAGGCCGGATGTGAAGCCGGAGCCTGTCTTTGGAGATGTGGAGACAAGGATCGAGAGAGTAGACAAGGGAGAACTCGATGCTGTAATACTGGCTGAGGCTGGGCTGGCGAAGCTAGGTATTGCTGAGAGGATCTCAGAACGATTGTCTATCGACGAGTTCATGCCTGCTGCGGGTCAAGGCGCTTTGGCTATTGTTGCGAGACGTGATAATCTGAAGGTCATCGAGGCGTTGAGGATGCTGGAGCATCTGCCTACTCGTGCGGAGGTGGAGGCGGAGAGAGAGCTGGTGCGGATTCTCGAGGAAACCAGCAAAGTCCCTGTCGGCACACTCGCCGCGGTGAGGGGAAACCAGATTCAGGTGAAAGCTTGTGTTCTCTCTGTGGATGGTAACGAAAGACTGTTTGCGACAAGATCCGGAACCACAATGGACGGAACAAAGCTGGCTCACGAGATTGGAGAGGAACTTCTCTCGAAAGGGGCGGGCAGGATCGGCGAGACTTGGCGAAACGCGCGTCGCTGAGGAAAAGCAATCGGGAATAGTCGCCAGATGATGTCTTCGTAGCGAGAGCCATTCGAGCCAAGTCTCGCGGAGAAAACACTTAGCAGCGCAACTTAGTCTACCATCGCTGGCCAGTACGAACTTTCCCTCATGCCGGGCAAAATCGCTGCGCAAGACCCCTTATTTCTAGAACACTCGCTGACTGGCATGGATAATGGCGAATCCGGTTGATTAGGACGTGGTCTGGGCCTTGGATCAGTCGGGGATTATCTGCGTTTCCAGTGTAGGCTCTGCCTTGAAGGATCAAGGGCCTTTCAGATTCGGTATCAGGGTGGATAATGAGTGATTTCCCAGGTCAAAGTGGGAGCATTTTCGTGACGCAAAACATTGTCCTTTTATCGGCATTTGTAAGATAGCTTACAGCTTAGACGCCCCCGTTCTCAACTTAGCTATTCGTAAGGCGGAATACCTCATCCTTGGTCTATGCATCTGGCTAGCCTGTACAGGTTATGGCTTAATATCAAAGAGGGACGGCCAGCCCTTTTGCGCTACTCCGGGATGTGTTCAAGTGCTAGTCAACATAGGTGTCAGCTACAGAAGAGCCCCGCTGTCAACACTTGACGCACTAACCCTTCGAGACCTGCCCGGATTCTACAACATTCTCGGAAGCATTCCCGGAATCAAGGGAGCGGTGGTGGTTGAGACCTGTAACAGGGTTGACATGTTCATCGACGCTGACGAAAGCGTCGAGGTCAACGAGAAAATTCTCTGGAACTGGGCCTTAGAAACCAAATTCAAACTTCACGAACTGCGTAGGCTTGCAGAACAGAGAACAGGCGGACAGGTTCTAGAATACCTCGTGAGCCTTGCATCGGGACTGGAATCCATGCTGGTGGGAGAGAGCCAGATACTCGGTCAGCTAAAATCGTCCCTGATAGAAGCACGAGGACTAGCCGCATCGAGTCCGACACTTTCCAAGACTTTCGAGATGTCGATTGCAGCTGGGACTAGGATCCGGGACCAGACTGGCATCGGTCAAGGAACAGTATCTCTCGGGTCCGCAGCTTTGAAGGTCGCGGAAGCAACGCTTGGAAACCTCGACCGAGTCAAAATACTGCTGCTAGGAACGGGCCAGATCGGCATGGTCCTGATGAAGGCATTGAAGTCTAGAAGAATCACCGACGTGACCGTTGCAGGCAGGACACGACAAAGGACCGAGTCGTTCTGCAGAACCTTCGGGGGCAAACCAGCTGACATCAAAAATGTCACTTCACAACTGGGACTCTTCCGACTGGTCATGGTCGCAACCAGAGCCAAAGGCTACTTGCTCACGAAGGAGATAGTTGTGCCTCAGCTGAAAGGCGATCATAGCCCGAAACTCATAATTCTGGACCTTTCGATTCCAAGAAATGTTTCGCCTGATCTGGAACAGCTCAAGGGTGTTGTGATCAGGACTATTGATGACCTTCGCGACATCACCGACCAAGCGGTGTCCGTAAGGAAGACTTTGGTCAAAGAGGCCGAACCAAAAATCGAGGAAGCCGCAGAGAAAATCTCGGCACTGCTACGACGCGAAGAGGCCGAACCGATGGTGTCGGACCTCTATCATCGAGCCGACAAGATTCGAAGAGAAGAACTGGAAAAGGCTCTATCCAAACTGAACCTACCCCCACATCAGCAGGAGGTACTTGAGACAATGAGCCTCTCACTCGTACGAAAGCTCCTAGCCCAACCAGTCGTCAACCTTCGCGAAGCCGCGAAAAAAGGCGACCGTAAACTGTTGACGGTTGCCGGACAGATATTCGAAGGAGAATAGGATACGATGAGCTTTCCCGCGCTGCGAATGCGCCGACTCAGAAGAACACCACTCATCCGGGAACTCGTAAGAGAAGTTAGACTCGACCTTTCAGACCTCATCCAACCGATATTTGTCGAGGAGGGTTTGAAGACCGAGGCACCAATCCGGTCTATGCCGGGCCAGCGCCGACAAGCCCCCGGGACTGTGGGCCGCGAAGTTGGAAGACTCGTCGACAAGGGAGTGAAGTCCATCATCCTATTCGGCCTTCCAACAGTCAAGGACGAGGTCGGATCAACTGCGTATGACCCGAACGGGGTGGTCCAGCGAACGATCCGCGATCTGAAAGCACAGTTCGGTGACGAGCTGGTTGTTTTTACTGATGTCTGCATGTGTCAATACACCAGCCATGGACACTGCGGGCTCGTCAATGATGGGCGAATAGACAATGATGAGACGCTTCCAAAGCTAGCTGACATCGCTGTAAGCCATGCCCGCGCCGGCGCTGACATGGTGGCACCGTCCGCAATGATCGATGGGCAGGTCAAGACAATCCGACAGGCGCTTGACGACAATGGATTCAGGGGCGTAGCTGTGATGGCGTATGCGGCTAAGCATGCTTCATCATTCTTCGGTCCGTTTCGAGAGGCCGCCTTCTCCACACCGAAGTTCGGTGATCGGAGAACTTACCAGATGGATTATTCCAATCCGGAGGAAGCGCTCCGCGAAATCGCCCTTGACATTAAAGAGGGAGCGGACATGATCATGGTCAAGCCCGCACTAGCTTACCTCGACATTATCTATCGTGCGAAGAAGAGATTCCGGATGCCTACTGCAGCCTACAATGTGAGCGGAGAATTTTCGATGATCAAGGCGGCTGCGCGTGAGGGATGGATAGATGAGAAGTCGGCGATACTAGAGGTTCTAACCAGCATCAAACGAGCAGGCGCAGACATGATACTAACATACCATGCCTTGGAAGCCGCAGAATGGCTGGACTAGATTCAAGATCCCAGCAGCTCTACCGGCGAGCAAGACAGGTCATACCAGGCGGAGTCAACAGCCCAGTGAGAAATTACTCGCCCTATCCTCTCTTCGTAGGTTCGGCCAAAGGCTCGAAGTTCAAGACAGTTGACAGCCAAGAATACCTAGACTACTGCATGGCCTACGGCGCGTTGATCGATGGACACGCGAACGCGGAAATCATTGAGGCAGTAGAGCAAGCGCTCGAGAGAGGGTCCATCTACGGACAGCCAACAGAGATCGAGGTTGAACTCGCCGAACTCATCGCATCGCTGATGCCATCAATGGAGATGGTTCGACTCGTCAACTCCGGGACCGAAGCCACAATGCACGCTATCCGGCTGGCGCGTGCGTTCAGTGGGAAGAAAAAGGTCCTAAAGTTCGAAGGGGGATTCCACGGGTCCCATGACTCAGTATTGGTGAAGGCAGGGTCAGGCGCCACCTTACTCGGAAGCCCCAGCTCCGAAGGGGTCTCGAGCGAAGTCGCCAAGAACACGCTTGTGAGCCGTTTCAACGATGAAAAGGTAGCTGGCAAAATTATTCGAGACCATTCGAGCGAGCTTGCGGCTGTAATTGTCGAACCTGTCCTTGGAAACATAGGCCCTGTGCTGCCGAACCCAGGATTCCTGGAAACTCTCAGAAAAATTACCGAAGAAAACGAGGTCCTCCTGATCTTCGACGAGGTGATCACGGGTTTCAGGCTATCGATAGGCGGTGCTCAGGAATACTACAAGATTCGCCCAGACCTAACAATCCTCGGAAAAATCCTGGGCGGCGGGCTTCCGCTCTCAGCCTTTGGTGGGAGAAGAGACATTTTGGAAAAGCTCGCCCCTCTCGGTCCAGTGTACCAGGCCGGGACCTACAGTGGCAATCCAGTCAGCGTGTCCGCTGCGCTCGCGACTCTTGAGTCATTGAGAAAAAGAGGAGGGCAAGTGTATTCCCGCTTAGAGAGGATGGGGGATGAGATGCGGCGTGGAATGAGCGATCATTTGGAATCGGCTAGGGTACCCGCGCAGGTCAATGGTGTTGCTTCGATGTTCCAGTTGTTCTTCACAGACCGTCCGGTGACGGATTATCACTCTGCAAAGTCGGCTGACATGCGCAAGTACGAGAAGTACTTCCATTCGCTACTCGCGTCCCGAATTTTCGTACCGCCATCGCAATTCGAGACATGCTTTCTCTCTACGGCACACAACGAAGACGAATTAGAGGCTACCCTCGGCGCGATCGGCGCAGCAGTGAAGACCCTGTCACGGTGACCTGCTATACTTCTCAAAGTAGGTACTAGAGGAAGCAAGCTCTCTCTCGTTCAGACGGAACTAGTTGTAGAGAGCATTCGACAACGGAATCCAGGTCTAGAAATAGACCGTGCGATCATCACTACCGCGGGTGATGCTGATCAGCGCACACCGCTCTTCTCGCTCGACCAGAAAGGAATCTTCGAAAAAGAAATCGACCAAGCAGTCCTCGACGGCCAAGTTGACTTTGGAGTTCACAGTATGAAGGACATACCTGTCTTCGACAAGAACAGCCTGCTCGTGATCGCTAGCGTTCCCGAGAGAGGTTCTGTTGCTGATGTGCTCGTCAGCAAGGGAGACAGGCTTCTCAAAGATCTAGAAGAAGGCAGTAAGATAGGGACGAGTAGTTTGCTCCGAGTCGCGCAGTTACGACGAATGAGACCTGATCTTGATCCGGAGCCTATTCGGGGAAATGTTGAGACGAGGATACGGAAGGTTGACAGTGGGGAATTTGATGCTGTTGTACTAGCCGAGGCGGGGCTGGCGAGGCTGGGAGTAACAGGAAGGATATCGGAGAAGCTACCGGTTGAAGATTTCATGCCTGCACCAGGGCAGGGAGCACTCGCCGTCGTTGCCCGAAGCGAAAATCCGAAGGTCATTGACTTGCTGAGGAAGATCGAGCACCCTCCGACGAGGGTGGAAATTGAGGCTGAACGAGAGCTGGTACGTGTTCTCGAGGGGGGTTGCAAGGTTCCTGTGGGAGCTTTAGCTAGAGCTGATGGCGACCGGATCCGGATAGTGGCCTGCATTTTCTCGATCGATGGCAAGGAAAAACTTCTCGCGGAACGCGCGGGACCCATCCAGGACGGTGTAGTATTGGCGGGAGAGATTGGGGAGGAGCTAATTGAGAGGGGAGCGAAGAGGATCGAGGAGAGCTGGAGAACTGTCTACGTCTAGGACGCTGGCTAGGAAGTCCATCGCAATAACTCGCCCCCTTGGCCAGGGAGAAGAGACATCTATGTTTGTACGAAAGCTCGGATGGAACCCGTTCATCGTCCACGCAGTCGAATTGAAACCTCTGGCACGATCAAGTATCCTCAAAGAGTTCTCGAGAGCGATCGGCGAGGGTCCAATTGACTGGCTTGTCTTCATGAGTTCGACTGGTGTTGACGCATTCTTTGGCGCGCTGGATCCTCACTCCAATAGTCTCCCTAGGGGGGCAGGTCAACCTAGAGTGATTGCGGTGGGACCGATGACCACCGAGGCACTAGTCAGACATGGTGTTCAAGGCGCCGTGGTTCCGGAGAAATACAGTTCTGGTGGGATAATCGACTACTTCTCTAAGTTTGAACTTAGAGGATCTCGAGTAGTTCTGGTCAGGTCTTCAGCTGCGGACGATCACCTTTCAGTATCCTTGACTTCGAGGGAGGCTTTTGTAGAGACGATTACTGTCTATCGATCGACTGTTCCAGCGAATGTTGAGAGCGTACTGGATTTTCTCGCTGGACTTGAGAAGGGACAATTTCAGGCTGTTCTGTTCACTAGTGCGGCTTCAGCTTCCAACCTTTTCAGCATAGCCGAACGCGAGAATCCGAGATCCCTACTGATCCGCCTGATGAGATCAACTCTTGTTGGCGCCATTGGTCCTGCAACTGCCGAAAGGCTTCGAGAGCTAGGATTAGACCCAAGCGTACCAGAGAAGTATCTTGTCGAAAACGCGATTGATGAGCTCGTGAAGAAGGCCGAAAGGACGATTTGACCGAGAAATCTGAGCGGAGAACATACTGGAGGGAGGTGCTTTCGAGGAAGGTCTCCCGGAAATCACTGATGCGACGCAAATTGCGTGAAGCAGTCCCCACTTTTTCGAGGAGACGATTTTCTGTCCGGCGGTGATAATGGGCAAATCAGGCCATTCTTAGCACAAATCAACCTAACTCCGAAGCGAAACTCGCCGCTATTTCAGCCAAACACGAACGATTCTCAGGGGAGAGTTTAGACCGGGTCCCAGATCCGCGTTCAGGCTTGATAATGGGCGATTTCTAGGGTTGGAGTCGAAGCAATTTCGTGACGCATAATACTGCCGTTCTCAGTGTGATTCTTAGCCAGGCTTAAAGCCGGAAGGGCATTTTCTCCAACCTTAAGGTTGACACATTATGCAGTTCAGACCTTTAGGACACACGCGTGAATCAATTCCGGTCGTTGGGCAGGGCACCTGGGGAATCGGGGGCGAGATGAGCCCGGACTCCTCTCGAGACGACGCTGGCATACTAGCTCTCAGACTCGGCTTGGACCTTGAGATGAAATTCATAGACACGGCAGAAATGTACGCGGCCGGTCACAGTGAGGAAGTCGTAGCCCGAGCTCTTGAAGGGCGCCGTGACGGGGTCTTCGTAGCCTCAAAGGTTTCTCCGAGACATTTCGCGTACGATGATGTGTTGGCAGCGGCGAAGAGGAGCCTGAAGAGGCTAGGACTGAAACGGATGGACCTCTACCAGTTGCACTGGCCAAACCCGAAGATTCCCCTTTCAGAAACAATGAGAGCGATGGAGAAACTCGTCAGTGACGGTCTTACCCGATACATCGGCGTGAGCAACTTCTCCGTCGAACAGATGCGAGAAGCCCAGCAATCGCTATCTCACGAGAAAATTGCCTCCAACCAGGTCGAGTTCAGCCTAATCGATAGAAGCGCAGAGGCGAGAATCCTACCATACTGCCAGAAAGAGGGCCTCACCCTAATCGCGTACAGTCCTCTGGGTCAGGGAAAAATTCCGAGAGGACGAGGATCCTCGTTCAAAATCCTAGACGAGATAGCAGGGAAATTGGGTAAGAGCAGAAACCAGGTTGCGCTCGGGTGGGTTTTGCAGCATGATTCCGTTGTTGCAATACCTAAAGCGGCGGACCCGGAACACCTCAAAGAGAACGCTGAGGTCGCTGATTGGAAGCTAGACGAAGAAAACTATCAGAGACTAGCCAAGGCGTTCTCTTAGGGAATCCTCGGGTTCAGACCCTAGGCTGTTACAGTCTCCCTTGATAGAAGGGGTCTCAGTCTCGATGCTATCGCGTCAATGAATTCCGGATCGTCGTTGAGCGAACCAGTTCGATTAAGTCTCGTACCTAATGACGCCGCGTAACTCTTCGCCTCTATGTCCAGATCGTAGAGTATCTCAAGGTGATCTGAGACAAAACCCACCGGGCAGACCAACAATTCGCGGAATCCCTTACCCGATAACTCAGCTATCTTCTCCTTGATGCTAGGTCCCATCCAGGATTCGATAGGTTGCCCTGCGCTCTGGAAGGCGAAATCCCAGGACCTGATTCCCGATTTGTTGGCAACGAACTGGCTAGTTTCTTGAAGCTGGCTCCAATAGGGGTCGTCGTCGGCGACAAACTTCTTCGGGAGACTATGCGCCGTGAACAGGACGACCGCACTATCTGGGTCATCGAACTTCCCGAGGCCGTCACGAACCCGTCGCGATAAGGCGGAAATCAGAGATTGTTGATCATGCCAGCTCTCAACCATGGCGAACGGAACTCGTCTCCCTATACTGGCCAAGGATCTCCTGACAGCGTCCGAATATCCGCCAATGCTCAGCCTAGAGTAATGGGGAGCGAGCGCGAGTCCGACGATACTTGCAGAGCCATCACTCACAATTTTCTCAACGACATCTTCGATGAAAGGGTGCCAGTGCTTCATTCCAATGTAGACCGGTGAATCGAGTCGCTCAGATTGGAGCCTCTCTTCCAATGCTTTCGCCTGCTTGAGAGTTATTTTCAGGAGAGGGGTCTGGCCGCCGACTTGGCGATATCGTTCTTTCAATCGCTCAATCTCCTCGGGGGTCGATGATCTTCCTCCTCTGACCTGTCGTAGGTATTCTCCGACCTCGTCCAGAGAGTTGGGGCTGCCGTAAGCCATCAGCAGAATTGCGGAATGTTTGTCCATGAGTCTCGACGCCTCTAGCGTTTGGTTCTGGTAGTCCCGTGAATGAATTGAACCAGATTCTTCACGTGTTCAGGCGGTGTATCCGGAAGGACTCCGTGACCGAGGTTGAAAATGTGGCCGAGACGACCGCCGATCCTTGCAAGGATATCATTGGATCTAGCGTGGACAAGCTCGTTCGCGCCGAGAAGGATTGCGGGATCGAGATTGCCCTGGATGGCTACAAGGCCGAGAATAGCCCAGGCTTCGTCTATCGAGATTCTCCAATCGACACCGAACACGTCACCGCCAGCCTCCCTCATAGCCTTCAATATCCCGGCAGTTCCAACTCCGAAGTGTATTCGAGGAATACCACCCGGTTTCAGGCGTTCGAATATTTGCTTGTTGAATGGGAGCACGAATTCTTGGTAGTCGGATGGCGAGAGACAGCCAGACCAGCTGTCGAACAGCTGCACGGCGTCTACGCCTGCTCGGATTTGAGCTAGGAGATAATCGGAGACCATACTGGACAACTTCGCCATCAGCAGCTTCCACGCCTCAGGCTCAGCGTACATCATCCTCTTGGTTTTTGTAAACTCCCGAGAGGGGCTTCCTTCTATCAGGTAGGAGGCGAGGGTGAAAGGTGCTCCTGAAAACCCGATTAGAGGCGTGCGTCCATCCAGCTGTTGGATGGCCAGTTCAATCGCGTCCGTCACGAAAGGCACGTGATCCTTCGGAGAGAATTTTCCAATCGTTTTCACATCCTCCATTCGTCCGATCGGTTTCTCAACTAC
>WNGD01001950.1_pt1 | contig 29533 bp, 25 predicted proteins | sample 5400671 | NCBI WGS metagenome assembly WNGD01 (sample SAMN13153369, study PRJNA577476) | soil metagenome | isolation source: 40 cm soil or saprolite under grassland replicate 2 | place: USA:California | collected 2016-06-15
TCGACGTGCCGGACGCGGCCCTCTCCGACCGAATCGAAGACACCGTGGACTACCGCGCCGTCGTCGCCTGCCTGCGTGAGGTCTCCGAAGGCCGGCAGTTCCACCTGCTGGAAGCCCTGGCCGCGGCTCTTGCCGACGCGCTCCGCGAGCGGTTCGACCTCGAGCGCGTCCGCGTCCGCGTGCGCAAGCCGGAGGTCGAGCTCGAGCTCGCTTGCGAGTACGCCGCCGCTACAGTCGAGCGGTCTTGATCGCGAGCGCGTAGGCGGCGTCGCCGACGTTCTTGCCGAGGAACGCGTCGAAATAGACGTAGGCACCCGGGCCGGCGTTTCGGACCGAGACCCGCTCGAGCGCTTTCCCCGGCTTGACCCCGGCCACAATCAGGTCGCGCTTCAGCGCCTTGCCCTTCTCGAACACACTCTTCGTCTTCGGGCCCCAGACCGCGACGTTGACGTTCGCGTTCGGCTTGAGCGAGAAAGTGACCTTGCTCTTCTTCGGGACCCATACCCGGTAGACGTCCTCGGGATCCTCGCTCGAGTCGAGCCGCGCACTGAGCGCGGTGCTCCCGTGGCCCGCGGCGGTCAGCGGCGCGTGGCCCGAGTGGAAGAGGCCCTTGGGCTTGACGAGGAAGACGTCCTCGTTCGGCTCCTGCGGATCGACGGCGGGTGCCTTCGAGTTCGTCGCGGAAGGGATGTTCAGCACTCCGAAGCCGGTGTCGGGATCCCAGCCGGCCGGGCCCACGTCTCGCGCAGTCCAGCGCATCAGGTCGAAGAGCTGCGTGTTCTTGAGCGTGGGCCGGCTCGTCCAGACTGCTGCCGAAGCTCCCGCCACGAGCGGTGTCGCGAAGCTCGTGCCGTCGACCTGCGAGTACCCATCCGGGAAGATGGATCTTGGGATCGCGGCAGGGATGGACTCACCCGGGGCAGCGAGATCCATGTACGGCGAGCGGTTCGAGAAGGAGCTGACGGCGTCGGTCGGCCCTGTGGAGCCGACCGTCAGCACGTGGTTGTAGCTCGCCGGATAGTCGAGCGGATTACCCTTCTCGCGCTCGTTCCCGGCTGCAACGACGACGAGCGAGCCGCTGCCGAAGGCGGCAAGGACGGCTTCTTCCTCGATCGGGATGTACTGGCTTGCACCCAGGCTGAGATTGATCACGCTGCGCCCGCGGCCGATCGCAGCCACGAGGCCGCGCACCTCGTCGCCGACGGTCAGCTGGCCCGCTGAATTCGGGCTTGCATCCCAGGCCTGCAGCGCAGCCTGAGGGTAGACGCCGACGACGCCCACTCCGTTCGTAGGAGCTGCAGCCACGGATGCGACTGCGGTTCCGTGGAACTCCTCTCCGAGGGCGCTGATGTCTTGGCCGTTCAGCGTCGAAGTGTTCGGGCGGCTCGAAAACTCCTCGTGGGAGGTGTCGAGGCCCGTGTCGATCACGGTGATCGGAATCCCCGGTCCGGGCGGGTCGACCTGGTCGGCGCCGATCGCCGGGATCCACCACTCATACGGAACGAGTGGGTCGGTGAACTGGTTGAGCACGTGGTCGGGCCGAAGCGGGTAGTCGGGCGTGACCGAGCGCACCAGGTGCGCTCGGATAAGGAAGGGGACGAGTGCCTGTGCCCGGCGGCTCGAGAGCCGCCAGAGTCGAAGCTGCGGCGCGATCAGTCGTGCTCCGGCATGGGCGAGCGCTGGGATCGCGAGGCCTCCACGGGTGCGGTCGAGCTCGATCAGGGTGCCCGAATACCGGTCGAGCGCCTGGAGCCCGCGTTTCCCGGGCAGCGGCGCCGGCACGATCGCATGCCCGAAGTACTTCACGGGCGCAGCTGCGGCCGCCGGGGCGGCGGCGGCACATACGAGCACGGCAAGGACGAGCGAGACCCGGCGCATCTGACGAGAGACTACTCGCAGATCGGCGGATGGCCAAGAGGGAGAATCGGCGAGATGACGCGCGCCTACGTCGGACTCGGTTCGAACCTCGGTGACCGAGAGGCGTCGCTACGCGCAGCGGTCGACCTGCTCGAGGCGAATCCGGAGATCCAGATCGTGGCCGTCTCCCGTTTTCGCGAGACCGATCCGGTCGGGCTCGTCGACCAGCCGCGCTTCCTGAACGGCGCGGTTGCGATCGACACGGAGCTCGCCGCGCCGGACTTGCTCGACCGGCTGCTCACGATCGAGCGCGACCTGGGTCGCGAACGAGGGGTGGGCCCGCGCTGGGGCCCGCGCACGATCGATCTCGATCTCTTGCTCTACGGGGATGAGACCTTCCAGCGGCCGGGCCTCACGGTTCCGCACCCGCGCCTGCACGAGCGTCGCTTCGCCCTGGAGCCGCTGGCCGACCTCGATCCCGCGCTCGTCGTTCCCGGTCGCGGCCCCGTGGCCAGCCCTGCTCGCAGAGCTAGAATGAGTGGGTGGCCCTCCCGGCAACATTCGGCGGCCTCCGGAGCGCGAGAAGGCTGCGCCATCCGTCGTCCTCACTCGCGTCCATGCTGGCTAGCATCGACGCTCCCTGCGTCCTAGCCTGGCTTGCTTCTCGCATCCCAGAAGCTCGCCAATGTCACCGGAAGGACCACTGACTATGTCGCACCTCGACGAGCTGGACGAGTTCGAGGCAGAGCTCGAGCTGCGGCTGAAGAAGGAATACACCGCCGTCTTCGGCCTCTTTCGCTATTGCGTGCTCACGCAGGATGCGACCTACCTCTGCAACAAGCTCGACCTCAATTACGTCCCCCAGCCCAGCTACCCGTTCTTCCATCTGAAGATGGAGGACGTCTGGGTGTGGGACAAGAACCGCCCGACCCGGATCATCCCGCGGGCCGAGGTGTACACCTCGAGCGACGTCACGGTCGAGGAGCTGCGTGGCGACGGCGACGAGCCGAAGCTGACGGCCGAGGCGCTGGCCGAGCGGATCGGTCAGCCACTCGCAGGCGACGACGAGGCTTAGGAAGCTCGCAGAAACCGCTTGAGCACCCAGCCCCCGGGTGGGAGGATGTCGTGAAGGAGGCTTCGATCCGACAACACGACACGGAATCAAGCTTGGGCGGCGCGGGCCTGCAGGCGGCCGAGGCTGCGCCCGCACAGTTCGGCGGTGCCGTCCGCGCGGTGCTCGAGCTCCAGCGTGCGGCCGGCAATCGCGCCGTTGGCTCGCTGCTCTCGCGGCGGCAACGAACACCCGTTCGGCTCCTGCAGCGCTGGCAGGACCAGCCCAGCGCGCAGGCCGTGCTCGACGCACTCGAGACGGCTTCAGTCGACGAGCTACGCGGAATGCTCGCTGCCCTCGACCATCCCGCTGTCACCGACGGCCGTGTCGCAATGCAGCTGCCGGGCTTGTCGACCGGGATCGCCGTCGCCGACGCGACGCTCCTCCGCCAACGCGTCGCGGAAAAGCTCGCCCACCGGCTGATGGGGGAGCTAGCCAGTGCCAGGGCACCTGCGGTCGCGAACATGGAGACGCTTTCGGGTGCCGCGCGTCGGCAGGCGATGAACGACCTCCACACCGCCGAAGTGCCTCGCCTCGCAGAGCTGAGGAGCCTGACGGGCGGCGAGCCGAACCGCTGGCGCCACCCGGATCCCATCGTCGAGGACGCAATCCTCGCGGCGATCCAGCTCGAGGCCGTCTACCGGGCCGAGGGGCAACTGGGTCACGTCACCGAAGCCCACACGGCGGCCGCGGCCGCTTGCGGCATGAGCATCACCGACGACTGGTGCGGCTTCTTCGTCGCGACGGGCTTCATGCAGTCGGGCCTCGACCAGGACCTGCGCGCGGGTTTCTTCCACACCGAGAACGTCGTCGACTACTTCCGGTACGACTATGCGCGGGTGAACCTCTCTCGGATCAAGAAGTGGATCTGGGCGGAGGAGGCGTGGCACGACATTCGCACCTACCACGAGCAGCGCGGGTCGGTGCGCCAGTGGATCGACGCTCAGGGGATCTCCTCTTCCGGAGGCGCCGGGCTCGACATCCGCTCCGGCGACGTGGCGCTGATCGACAACCGGGGAACCGAGCGGCCCGACCACATCGTGATGGTCGACTCCTACGACCCGACGACGCACGCGCTCTTCACCATCGGCGGCAACGACAGCGGGTACACGATCGATCCGAACCCGGCGCATCCCGCGCCAGCGCACGAGTCGGCGGCTGACCAGGCCAAGCGCCAGTCCCTGGAGGAAGGCACCGGCCAGCAGCTGACGCCCGGCACCGGCGCTGGCGTCGGTTTCGGCGTACAGGATCTCGGCGCGCAGCCGGCTCCGGGGCCGATCGACGCTTCCCACGGCGCCTCGGGCCGGCCGAGGGCGCGAGTTTTCGGCGTCGGCCGGCCCTCGGTCGTCGACTTCGAGAATCACTACTACGACGCGACGAGCGTCCAGCATCCGCCCGCAGCCGCTCCAGCTGCTCACTGAGCCCTGGCGGCTGCTGGAGAATGCCGTCGATGCTGCTCGCGATCGACGTCGGGAACACGCAGACGGTCTTCGGACTCTACGAGGGCGAGCGCCTGGCCGAGCACCGCCGGATCGCAACCGAGTCGCAGCGGACCGGCGACGAGCTCACTGCTCTCCTCCGGAGCCTGCTCGAGCTCGACGCGGTCGACGGGATCTGCCTCGCCTCGACGGTGCCGCTGCTCGTGCGCGCCTACGAGGAGGTCGCCGCCGGCGTCGAGGTGCCGCTGCTCGTCGTCGAGCCGGGCACGAAGACGGGCATACCGCTTCGCCACGACGCTCCTCTTGAGATCGGCCCGGACCGGATCGTCAACGCCGTCGCGGCGAAGGAGCGATACGGCTCTCCATGCATCGTGGTCGACTTCGGCACCTCCACGAACTTCGACGTGGTCTCCGCTGACGGGGAGTACGTCGGCGGCGTCCTCGCGCCGGGGATCGAGATCTCGATGGACGCCCTGTTCGCGCGGGCCGCCCGGCTGCTGAAGGTCGACTTCGTCGAGCCGCCGAGCCCGATCGGGAAGACGACGGCGACAGCCCTTCAGTCCGGGCTCGTCTATGGCTTCGCAGGCCAGGTGGACGGGATCGTGGAGCGGATTCGCGCGGAGCTCGGCGACGGTGCCGCGCCGGTGATCGCAACAGGCGGGCTCGCGGATCTGATCGCCCCGCACGCGAAGACGATCGAGCGCGTCGACCCCTTTTTGACGCTCGAGGGCCTGCGTTTAGTTTGGGAGCGGAACGCGTGATCGACCTGACCCCGTAAGGGCGCGGAGATCTCGGACCCCTTCTCGCGCGCGAAGTGGAAGGATGAAGGACGTGGCGGCGCTGAGCCGGGCTCCGCTCGGCTCAGCCGGTGCGGCCAGGATCGAAACCCGAACGCGTTCAAGTCGTCATGGCTCGGCGGAGCCGAGCCGGACTTGAACGAGGAGTCATCCGCCGCCGTAGATCGAGATCGGCAGGTCGAGCAAGATCTCGTCGCTCAGGGGCTGCTCCACCTCGAGCCGGGCGAGCACGTCGGTGGCTCCCGGCGCGGCGGCCAGCAAGCGGCGCTCGACATCTGCAAGCGTGTCGAGTTGCACGAGCTCCTGTTTGAACGGGCGCGGGAAGCGGCCTCGGCCCAGATACCAGCCGTAGAACTTCTTCAGGAAGCCGTGCGCCCGCTGTTCGCCGAGCTCGCGAGCGGTCTCGCGCATGAAGAGCAGGAGCTCGGCGACGACCTCCTCGCACGACGGTTCCGCCGGCTTGGCGTCGATCATCTCGCGCAGCGCCCACGGGTTCCCCTGAGCCGCGCGCCCGACCATCACCGCCGCGGCGCCCGTTGTCGCGAGGATCGCCCGCGCGCGGGCCCGCGAGGTGACGTCGCCCGATGCGATCACGGGCACGGCAACCCGATCGACGAGCTCGGCCGTCAGCGCGTGGTCGGCTTCGCCTGTGTACATCTGCTTCGCCGAGCGGGGGTGGAGCGTGAGCGCCCCTGCTCCGGACTCGACGAGTCGCGGGCCGACCGCGAGGCAGGCCCGCGAGCCGTCTTCGAGGCCGCGGCGCATCTTCACGGTCACGGGAACCGAGACGGCCCCGGCCACCGCTTCGACGATCCTGCAGGCGCGGTCGGGATCTTCGAGCAGCGTGGCGCCCGCCCCCGTCTTCGTCACCTTGCGCACCGGACAGCCGAAGTTGATGTCCACGACGTCGGCGCCGGCGTCCTCGACCATCCTCGCCGCCTCGGTCATCACCACCGGGTCGGAGCCGAAGATCTGCACCGCGAGGGGGCTCTCCTCCGCGCTGATCCGCAGGTAGCCGAGGGTGCGCTCGTTCCCGTGCGAGAGCCCGGCGCAGCTGACCATCTCGGAGCAGACGAGGCCCGCCCCGAAGCGGCGTCCCTGGCGACGGAACGCCTGCACGCTCACGCCCGCCATCGGGGCGAGCACGAGCCGGGTCGGGATCTCGACTGGCCCGATGCTCCAGGGGGTGCGGAGGTCTACGTGCACAACCGCCAAATGCTAGATGAGCGGGCTTGCGGAACCGGCTTTTCGCAGGTAACATCCGCGCCCGCGATGGCGCCTCTGCGCCGCGCGTTTTTCTTTCAGGAGGGGTGTTGTGAAGGAAGTAATTCTTACTCCCGAGGGCCACGAGAAGCTCAAACAAGAGATCGAGCATCTCTCGAGCAACAAGCGGCGCGAGGTCGCGGACCGCATCCGGATCGCACGGGAGTTCGGCGACATCGCCGAGAACGCCGAGTACGACGACGCGAAGAACGAGCAGGCGCTGCTCGAGCACCGGATCGCGACGCTCGAAGAGCGGCTTCGGAACGCGAAGGTGATCGACAAGAAGCAGATCGCGAAGGACGTCGTCTCGATCGGCTCGCACGTGAAGCTGCGCGACGTCGACGCCAGGCGCACGGTCGAGTACCACATCGTCGGCTCCGCGGAGGCGAACCCTGCGGAGAACAAGCTCTCGAACGAGTCGCCCGTCGGCAAGGCGATCATCGGCCACAAGAAGGGCGAGACGGTCGAGGTCTCGGCTCCGCGCGGCTCCTTGAAGTTCAAGATCCTCGAGATCAAGGCCGCTTGAACCGAAGAAAGTCCGGCGCGCTTCGCGCGCCATGACGACTTTCTTCGGTGAATCAGCCCAGCTGCCTCTCGAGCGGAGGCGAGCAAAGCCCGCCTCCGCGGCCTTCGGTGTCGCGCTGGGAATCGGAAATCGCGGCCGGCTGGCTGATCTGGGCAGACCGCCCACTAGACTCGCGCGGATGCTGCCGAAACGGTTTCCCGACCGGGAGCAGGTCTCAGTGGTCCGCGAGGAGGCCGAGAGAGCCGAGCCAGGCGAGACCTTGGACAAGGACCTCGCGGTCGCCGGCCGCGTCATGGCTCGGCGCGACATGGGGAAGTTGATCTTCCTCGACCTCGTCGACCGCAGCGGTCGGATTCAGCTGCTCGTCGAGCCCGAGAAGGTCGGGGAGGTCGACGCCGATCTCGGTGACATCGTCGGCGTGCGCGGTGTGCCGATGCGGACGAAGCGGGGCGAGCCCTCCCTGTCGGTGACCCAGTTTCAGCTCCTGGCCAAGATCCGCCGGCCGCTTCCGGACACCTTCCACGGGCTGACCGATACCGAGGCCCGCTATCGCCGCCGCTACCTCGACCTGATGATGAACGAGGAGACCCGGGCCGACTTCGAGCTACGCACGCGGATGGTGACGGCGATCCGCCGCTATCTGGACGGCCAGGGCTTCATCGAGGTCGAGACGCCGGTGCTGCAACCGCGTTACGGCGGCGCATTCGCCGAGCCTTTCGTCACCCACCACAACGAGCTCGACCGCGACGTCTACCTCCGGATCGCGACCGAGCTCTACCTCAAGCGCTTGATCGTCGGTGGGCTCGAAAAGGTCTACGAGCTCGGCAAGGACTTTCGGAACGAGGGTGTCTCCTTCAAGCACAACCCCGAGTTCACGATGATCGAGTGGTACGAGGCCTACGCCGACTACCGGGACACGATGGCAAGTTCGTCGACGCTCTGGAGGAGCACGGCCTCTGGACGCGCGACGAGGCGGAGTTGCGGAGCCGCCTCGAGGAACGGAACCTCGATGTCTCGCATGATCGAACCTGGTCGCAGCTCGTCGACCACGCCTTCACGCACTACGTCGAGCCGACGCTCGTCCAGCCGGGGATCGTGCACGACTATCCGATCGAGCTGTCGCCGTTCGCGCGGCGTACGGACGATGACCCGTCGCTCGTCGAGCGCTTCGAGTTCTTCGTCGGCGGCTTCGAGCTCGGGAACGCGTTCAGCGAGCTGAACGACGCGGACGAGCAGGCCGAGCGGTTCGCCATGCAACAGGCTGAGCGCGCGACGGGGGACGAGACGGCGGAGGAGGGCGATCCCGACTACGTCGAGGCGCTTGCGTACGGCATGCCGCCCACGGGCGGGCTCGGCTTCGGGATCGACCGCCTGGCGATGGTGCTGACGGGCCGGGAGACGATCCGGGACGTGATCCTGTTTCCGATCCTGCGCGAGCGGCCATGATCGACGCCGCGAAGCTGGACGAACGAGTGTCGTATAGGCATGCTTCCCCGTTGATGCCTGGCCGGGGGTGCTAGTGGAAGATCAGGGAATCGCGAACATCCTCTGGCGTGGCAGGTACCTGATCCTTGCCTCGCTCGCGGTCTCCGTGGCCCTGGCAATCATCGTCACCAAGACGTCGACGAAGGCGTACGAGGCCGCAGCGATCATCCAGGTCAGCTCGGTCAACACGCCGGGGAACGGCGCGACGGATCCCTTCACGCTCCAACAGGCGAGTCAGGTGCTCGCCAAGACGTACGCCACGCTGATCGTCGATCGCAGCTTCCTCGAGAAGATTCGACCGAAGGTCGCGAGCGGCCGGCTCAGTGCGGCGACGCTCCAGGAGCGCGTGAGCGCGGAGGCGATTCCGAACACCGCGCTGCTCCAGCTCAAGGTCGACGGCCCGTCTCCTGGCGTTGCACGCCGGCTGGCGAGCGAGATCGCAAATGCGTTCATCACGAGCATCCAGAAGGGAGCAGATCTGAGCACCACTCGAGACCGCCAGGCGATCCAGGCCCAGATCGCGAGCTTGAGCAACCAGATCGAGGCGATCGGCACTCCGAGCACTCCCGCGAAGACAGAGCAGCGCGCATCGCTCAGGGCAGCGCGAAACTTCCTCACCCAACAGCTCGCGAACCTCGTTGCGACTGGGATCGTGCGAGGTGGCAGCGTGAGCCTCATCGCCCCGCCAACCGGCTCGTCCTCGCCGGTGCGCCCGCGACCCCTGCTAAACCTCGCCGCGGGTGTTCTGCTGGGCCTGCTAGCTGGCTTCGGTCTCGCCTGGGTGCGTGCGCGTCTCGATCGTCGTCTGCACTCCGCCCAAGAAGCGGAGAAGTTGCTCAACGTGCCAACACTGGCATCGATTCCGATCCGCAAGCGCTTCTCGCACGACGACCCTGTGCTGGGGGAGTCATTCGACGTCCTACGTGCGAATCTCGCGTTCCTCTCACTCGACCAGAAGTACCAGATGATCACCTTCTCCAGCTACAACCCTCGCGAGGGCAAGACCTCGACCGTCGAGGGGCTCGCCTACGCGGCGGTTCGCGGAGGAATGAGCGTTCTGGTCGTCGACGGCGACGTGCGAACGCGGACGCTCTCCACTCGGCTCAACCACGGCGACAAGCCCGGCCTGACGAACGTCGTCGCCGGTCTGGCCGAGCTCGACCAGGCGATAGTCGAACTCGAGCCGGGCCTCTCGCTCCTGCCGTCAGGCCCTTCACCCCCGAACCCCCCGAGCCTGCTCTCGAGCGGCCGGATGCGCGACCTGGTCGCCGAGCTCAAAAAAAAGCACTCGCTGATCATCGTGGACTCTCCGCCGGTCGCGAATCTCGCGGACGCGTCTATCCTTGCGGCCCTCTGCGACGGCGTCGTCTTTGTCGCCCGGGTTGGAGTGACAAACCGTGTGGATCTTGCCGCGGCTGTCGCAACCCTCCGACACATACCCACTCCCGTGATCGGAGCTGTGGTGCTCGAGCCGCGGACATTCGATGAGACGTATTATCCGGCCGCGACCAGCCGCCGGCGTGAGCCCCGAACCGCTGTCTCGCCCTGAGCGCGCGAGTCCGCTATCTGTTGTGGTCCGGCGCTCTTCTGGCGCCGCTCGCGTTCTTGCCCCTGCTGCAGCAGCCGGTTCTGGCTCTCGGCATCGGCACGCTCGTAATCGTCGGAGTGCTGGCGACACGCTCAGTTGCCTATCCCGTTGCGCTCGCGGCCGCGCCGGCAATCCTGATCGGTCTGATCGGGCATAACCCATTCCCGAACGGTGCGGTCGCGTTCTTCATGTTCGCCTGGACCGTCTTTGCGATCGTGTTGGCGGTGATGGCCGACCCCGCGGCTCTGTCCAGGCGGGCGCTGGCGTCACCGCCGGTCATCTTGACGATCGCGCTGGGGGCGTGGATGCAGATTCGCTTGGGCGCCTCGCCGGATGTCCAGTACGGCAGCTTCAAGCTGAGGCTGTTCGTCGCGCAGAACCTCACGCTCCTCCTCGCCGGCGTCGTGATCGGTCGACGGCGCCGCGACTTCGATCTCTTCGCGACACTTCTGCTGATCACCGCCGCGGCGAGCGCCATCGTGCTCGCGAAACAGCTTGCGACGGGCCAGGCGCAGGCGACACTGGGGGGCCGTTTCTCGCTCTACGAGGCTCAGAGCCCGATCGGCCTTGCGCGAGAGGCCGCGACCGGGTTGATCGTGGCTGCCTTCATGCTCCTTTCCAGGCGTCCCATCCCGTTGAGGCTGCTGGCGCTTGCCGGCGCGCCGGTGATTGCCGTCGCCTTTGTCGCCTCGGGGTCACGCGGTCCCGTGATCGGCCTCGTCGTGGGCTTGCTCGTCCTGCTCGGGCTCACGCTACGAGAGGCCGGTACGCGAAGCCGCGTCCTGCTGGTCGCGATCGGCGGAATAGTCGCGGCGATTCTCGTCACACAGCTCGTGCCGGGCCAGGACATCACGCGCTCGTTCTCGTTCCTGTTCGGAAGCAGCGGAGGACTGTCTTCGAACGGGCGATTCGCCCTGTGGCGGCAGGCCTGGGACGCCTTCCTCGCCCATCCAATCCTGGGGATCGGCACTGGCGGTTTCGGGCAGATCGATCCCGTCGAGCTCTATCCGCACAACCTCGTGCTCGAAGCCGCCTCCGAGCTTGGTCTCGTCGGCCTCGTCATCGTCGTCGGGTTCGTCGTATTCGGAGTCATCACCCTGTTTCGCATCAGGAAAGGCGCGAATTCCCTCGACCGCATGCACGCCGCGCTGGCGGCAGCCTTGTTCGCGGCGGGATTCATGAACTCGCTCATCTCGAGCGACTTCGCCGGGAACAGCGCTCTCTGGCTCGCGGCCGGACTCGGTCTCGGGATCTGGGTCCGCTCGAGCGCTCGTGAACCGGAGGCCGAGCCGGTCGAGGTTCCGACTGAGCGTCCCTCGCCCGGGCTCAGACGCGCCGAGGGCTGAGCTCGGCCCTGCGTCTCGCAACTACGGACTCATAGACGGCTTCGTATTGTTCGACCATCCCCTTGACCGAGAACTCGCGCTCGGCGAGCCGCCGCGCTTGCTCGGCAAGTCGGCGGCGAAGGGCGGCGTCGTCCAGGAGTCGTCCTAGGGCTTCGGCGAGGGCTTTCGCGTCACCGTCGGGGACGAGTAGGCCAGTTTCGTCGTCTCGCACGATGTCGAGCACTCCCCCGACTGCCGTTGCCACTACGGGGCAGCCCACGGCCATCGCTTCGAGCACGACCAGCCCGAGCCCCTCGCTCGCCGAAGTCATCGCAAACGCGTCCGCTGCCGCGACGATCGCGACCGCATCCTGACGCGGGCCCGTGAGAGTCACCACGCCGTCCAGGCCGAGGCGCTTCGCGTGTTCGCGAAGGTTCGGCTCGAGGTGTCCGTAGCCGATCACGAGCGCGCGTAGTCGTGGTCGGGTTTCCCGAAGCAATGCGACCGCGTCGAGCAGGAGGCCCTGGTTTTTTTCCTCCACGTACCGCCCGACATTGACCACGAGCTCGGCGTCCTCGGCATCGAATTCGCGTCTGATCTCCGCCGGCTCTCGAGTGATATGAACCTCGATCGCGTTGAACACGGTCGCGCTTCGATCTTCGGGCAGTCCTGCAGCGCGAAGGTCCCGGGTGACAGTCGGGCCGATCCCGACGACCATGTCGGACGACGCCTCAAGCAGGCGGACGGCGTTTCGGGTCCGCTCCTCCTGTACGCCGTGATGCGTGGTCACGATCGCCGCGTCCCGCCTTCGCGTAAGCCGCCGCGCAATAGCCGCTGCCGCGGCCGCCGCAGGATTGTGGGCATGGATGACATCGGGACGCTCGTCGCGAAGGACGCGCGCGAGTGCGACCAACGAGCGCGCGAAGCGGACAGGAGTGCGCGGCGCGGGACGCGGAATCACGCGGATCTCGACGCCCGCCTCCTTCAGCTCGTGCTCGAGTGGATCCCCGCCGGTGTAGCCGGCGGCGCCGGCCGAACAGACGACGATTCGCTCGACGCGGCCTGCCAGGCCAACGCTCAAGGTCGTCGCTACCCGCTCGAGGCCTCCGAAGGCGAGTACTGGGATTATCTGAACGACGCGCAGGCGCTCGGGCAAGGCGGATACGACGGCGGACGTATGATGGAGCCGAGTCTAGCCGCCTCCGTTCGCCGCGCTAAGGGGTGCCGGCGGCCCGAGGGAGACCCGCCCTGAAGATCGCCTACGTCTGCTACTGGAACCTGCTGTCGAAGGACGGCGTTGCCGAGAAGATCGACGCGCAGGTCGCGCGCTGGGAGAGCGCGGGCCACACGGTCGACGTGTTCTGTCTGTCGCGTGGACCTGCTCGACAGGATCCGACTGGACGCGCCTGGATCCGGTTCCCGTTCGCGACGCTTCCAGGACGGGTAAGAGCAACCAAGAGCCTGGTCGAGACTGTGCGTGGGGCTGCGCCCGATTTCGTCTATTTGCGGTACGACCTGTTCGTTCCGCCGCCGGTCTCTCTGCTGCGGCGGCATTCCTCCGCCGTAGAGGTGAACAGCGATGACCGGCGCGAGGTGCGCCTTCGGCGCGAGCGCGCGGGTCTTTCGACTCTTTACAACGAGCTCAATCGACGCGCGCTGCTCTCAAGCGTCGACGGCATCGTCTGCGTCACGAACGAACTGGCCGAGTCGCCTCTTTTCACGTCATTCGGCAAACCAACTGTGGTGATCGCGAACGGCGTCGATCTCGACCGGATCGCCCCAGTGCCGCCGGCGCGCAACGCGCGGCCGAGGATCGTCTTCCTCGGTTCCCGTCGGCAGGCCTGGCACGGCATCGACAAGATCGTTTGGCTTGCCGGCGCGCTCCCGGATGCGGACTTCGAAATCGTCGGTTACGAGCCCGAGGACATGCCGCCGGGGCTTCCCCTGAACGTGCGTGTTCATGGGATCCTCGCGCGGGCCGACTACGAGCCTCTTCTCGCCTCGTCGGATCTGGCGATCGGAACTCTTGCGTTGCACAGGAAACAGATGACGGAGGCGTGTCCCCTGAAGGTTCGGGAATACCTTGCGTACGGGCTTCCGGTCGTGGTCGCGTACGAGGACACGGATTTCATCGGGGAGGACGACTGGTTCATGCTCCGCCTGCCGAATACGGAGACGAACGTGCGAGACTCGGTCGCCGAAATCAGGTCGTTCTTGGACGGCATTCGAGGCAAGCGCGTCCCGCGAGATGCGGTGCAGGACCGGATCGGATCTCACGCAAAGGAGAAGCTCCGCCTGGAGTTCTTCCACCAGCTTGCGACGGCTCAGCCAGCCGCCAGCGCGTCCTCGTAGAGGCCTCGCGCACGCCGCGGCACTAGCAAGCTGTTGTGCCAGAGCAGCGTGAACTCGCCATCGAAGAGACGGCACCGGCGTCTGAGCTCTGCGATCTCGTCCAGCATCTCGGCCACGGAGAGTTCCATGTATCCATACAACGTCCGGTCCATGACGATGAGAGGGCGCTCACGAAGACGAAGCGGAGTGTGCGTGCGCAGGTTGAAGACCGGGTATTCGAAACAGACGCCACAGCGGAAGCCCGGCCGGTCAGCGAACCCAAGCGTGGAGTCGTATTCGAGGCCGGCGTCATTCCAGTTCTGCCAGGTGGTCGGGTTCTCCCAGCGCAGGTAGTGCTGCCGCCCGCCCCTGATCGGCTGCTCGATCCCCTCCTCGTCGCAGACTCGGCGAAGCGTGGAGAGTTCCGCCTGCGTCCGCACGGGGTCCTGAAAGGTGTCGTAGCTCGGATGAAGCCCGATCTCATGCCCGCGTTGGTCGATGCGGCGTAGAAGCCCTCGAATCCAGGGGTCCTCGATGGAGTAGGTGCCGTCGAGCCGGGAAGTGCCGCCGGCCATGAAGTAGAAGGCGCTTCGAAGGCCGAGCCGCTCGCTCAGCCCCATGATGAAATCGAAGGTGTTGCACGGGTCGGAATCGTGCTTCCCTCTCTTCTTCTGGGCGAAGGACGTCAGCTGTCTGACGGCCAGCGCCGGATCGCGGCGACGGGCGATGTCTCCGACGGCTTTTCGGGCGGCATCCTTCAGGGCTTCCGCTGCACAGAGCGGCGAGTCGACGTCGTGAGTAGGCCGGTCGCGGAACTTCCTTCGACGCCGGTGTAGGCGGGGCCAAAGCCGCTCGAGGGCCCATGAGAGAACCTCGACGTACTCGTTCACGAGCGGGCGGCGGAGGAACCCCGCCTGCTCCGCGAGCGATTCGGGCGCGGGAAACCGTCCATGAACGTCGCGCTCGGGGACGGACAGCTCTTCGTAGCGAGTGAGCATGAAGAAGGCGCTCCCGAAGACGTCGAGCCCGAGCGAGAGCTGCTCTGCCGACTCGAGCAGAAACGGCGACTGATGAGGGCCAACGCGGTTCCCAAACAGGATAGGCAGCGAGGGTGAGACGAGGCGGCTCGAGAGCTCGGTCGCCGAGAGTTCCCACCGGTCGAGGGGGAGCTCCGGCAGGGCCGCGAGGGTCAGCCACTCGTGTTCGCCGATGCGAAAGAGGCAATCGGCGACGAGCAGACGCCGCTCGGGGCCTGCATGCGGCAGGGTGATCTCGACGTCCTGGCGGGGAGTCTCTTCGAGGGAGCATTCGAGCCCGAGGAACTCCTCCAGCACGAGGCGAACGGCGTACTCGCGTTCCGGGCCGTAGCCAGGTGGATGAGCGATCCTCAGCACTAGCCGACGTCTTCGGTCTCCGACCGGCCTCGGGTGGCCGCGAGTCCGCGGAGGCGTCGAAGCGCCGCGGGATAAACGGCGAAGTCGGCGCGCGTGGGTACGACCAGCGTCCGGACGGGAATCTTGGTGACTCGACTCAGGACGATCAGAGATGCGAGTCCGAAGACGACGTAGGAAGCGACAGAGGCGATCGCGGCTCCGGGAACACCGTAAGGCGGGATCAGGACGAGATCGAGCGCAACCGTGACGACTAGCGTGATGCCGGCGAGTATCGATGCGATTCCGGGCCGGCCTCTACCACGCAGGTCCCCCGCTACGACCGTTCCCGTGCCGAGGAACCACATTCCGGGCATGAGGATGAACATTGGCACTAGTGCCGGCCGAAAGGCCGATCCGTATCCGTAGAGCAGGGCGAGCGGGGCAAAGCCCGCGTTCGCAACCGTTGCAACGAGGGCGAGAATTCCGTGGTGGCGCAAAGCTTTGATCGTCGTCGCGTCGGCCTCCTCGCCCTCGTAGTGAGCAACGAGGGGCAGGATGCTCGACTGGAAGGCGAGAGCCAGCGTGACGACGAGCTCCGCGAGGATCGCCGCCACGACGTAATAGCCGACGCTGGCGAGTGGACGGAAGAACTGGAGGACCAGAACGTCGAACCGGTAATTGAGGAACTGGATGATCGTCCCGACCTGCACACGAACGCCGTAGCCCACTGTGTCGAGGAAGTGACGCAGATCGAGGCCGGGACGCGATTCGGAGAGAATCGGAGGGAGGGAGCCGACGATCATCACCAGCGACGCCGCGGCGATGGACACGAGTCCTCCCCCGACACCGAAGCTGAGAACGCCGAGGAGGACGACGACCGTGATCAGGGTGGCGACCTTCGATGCGACGACGAGTACGTTGTAGAGACCGAACCGCAGCTTCCCCAGCAGCTGGTTGTGCGTCGTCCAGTCGAGGAAGGTGAGGGGGACGAGCGCGGCCGCCAGGACCCAGAGGTCGCCGCCTCGATCGTGCGAAAGGAGATCCGAAAGCGGTTCACGCAGGAGCCAAGCCGCCGGGATGAAGACCGCGGTGAGGACAGCCGTGAACGCGAGGGAGTTGCCGAGGAGCACGCCGCTGCGCGCGTCGCGCTTGCTCGCGTAGTACATGATCGCAACCGGCAGCCCCAGTCCGGCAATAGCGACGCCGACCTGAGAAGCGGCGAACATGATCCCCAGCAGACCGCGATCCGAAGGACCGAGCCAGCGCGCGAGCAGAAGAGAGGAGGCGAAGCCGACCGTGAGGCTCACGGCCGAGCCGATGATGTTGAGGGCGACCGACCGTGCCAGCATCTGTCCCGATCTTGACTGAGTCCGTTGCCGAGCGCCTGAAGCTTCGCCCCCGGGCCTTCTACGTCGCCAAGGCCGCGGTCGTGCGTGCGCGATCCATCCTGTGGCTGCTGCGCTCGAGCCGGAGCTCAGGACCGCTCGGTCTGCGGATTCTCTTCTACCACCGAATTTCGGACGAGCAAGACGAGCTCGCCGTCACGCCGCGCCGCTTTCGGGAGCAGATTGCATTTCTCGCCGAGCATGGCTATCGCGCCGTCAGCGTCGCCGAGGCCGCCGCGCTGATTCGGGCGGACAAGACGCCCGAGCGCGTTGTGGGAATGAGCTTCGACGACGGCTATCGGGACATCGTCGAGAACGCGATGCCCGAGTTGGAGCGGCACGGGTTCGGTGCGACCGTCTTCGTGGCCACCGGCGTGGTCGACGGCACGTCCCGGTTCGAGTGGTACGAGCGGCAGCCGCCGGTCCTCGCCTGGGACGAGATCGTCCGACTCGCCGACGCCGGGACGTTCGAGTTCGGAGCCCACACGGTCAGTCACCGGGACCTCCTCGCGCTCGACGACGAGGGTGCCCGGTTCGAGATCGAAGAGTCGAAGCGCGTGCTCGAAGAGCGGCTCGGCCGGCCGGCCGAGACCTTCTGCTACCCGGCAGGGCTCTTCGCGGAGCGACACGAGCGGTTGGTCGCGGGGGCCGGGTTCACGTGGGCGACGTCGTGTGAACCGGGGGTGAACTCGATCCGCACCGACCCGTTTGCGCTGCATCGCATCCAGGTCGACCGGCGCGATACCTTGCTCGACTTCCGCGCGAAGCTCGCGGGCGGTCACGACCGGTCCCTTCCCCTGCGGAACCTCTACCGCAACCGTCGCTACCGACCCGCCGTGCCGGAGCGAAATCCCGACAAGCCCTTCTAGCGAAAGCGAACAGTGAGCCGGAAACGGCGCATGACGAGCCGGAACCGGTGCATGCGCACGATGGCGAGCCGGGCCGCCCTGCGAGTCGCATGCGACGACAGGACGGCGAGTTCGCGGCTCGACGCTTTCACGCGTGCAGAGACAGTGGCCGCATTGCCGGCGTTGTCGGTTGCCGTCACGATGATCCTGTGCCAGCCGAGGGTGAGTGACAGGGCGCAGGAATACGGCGCGACGAGGTCGAGGCACACGAGCTTCCCGTCAACCGAGAACGAGACCGACCTGATCCCGCTTGCATCTGTGGCCGTCGCAGTCAAGACCGTCGAACGGGCGATGGTCGAGCCGTCATTGAGCCCGGTGACCGCGAGCGCCGGTGGAGCGGCATCCCCTAGCGGAGGCGGCGGCGGAGGCGCCGGCGCCGGCGATCCTGAAGCCTCCTCAGCGCCCATGTCGGGCGCAGCGCCGCAATAACTGTAGAACGAGGACGAGCAGTCGCCGACGAAGGAGACGGACGCGTCGACGGCTGTTGTTCCGCCGTCGAGCGCCGGCGAACTCCCGCCGGGGACAAGAGCAGCGTCGAACAGCGGATCGCCGACTAGATCGCCGGCTCCGTGGCCGCTCGCGCTAGCGTACTTCGATAGCGTCGTGTAGTCGGTGCCGTTGTAGTTCCAGCGCTCGACCCCGGAATTGCCGTCCCAGAGGTTGTTGTGCTCGGAGAACCCGCCGCCCGGCAAACCGTCGACCCAGAGTCCGTAGTAGTGCGTGCCGGTGACAATGTTGTTGGCGAGCTTGATGAAGCCTGTGGTCGCCTGCGTGTGGATGCCGCGGCCCGAGTTGGCCGGAGAGCTCGTGACGATCGTGTTGTTGGCGACGATGAAGTTCTCGACCGTCGGGACCGGTCCCGAAAGCCGATCCAGCTCGATGCCCGTGACCGTGACGTTCGAGATCCGGTTGTAGGCGATCCTCGACGTGCCCTGAACCAGGTCGTAGTTGCTCCAGACGATTCCAAAGGGCCCATCCGAGAGCACGTTCCCCTCGGCGATCGTGTTGTGGGCCCGAAGGGACAGTCCGGCGCTCGGCTGCGCTGCGTCTGCTCCCCAGCGGCGAATAGTGTTGTTGCGCAGCGTGACGTTCGTTCCCTTGCTGTAAACGCCGTGCTTCGGATAGGCGTACGTGGCGTCGAGCCCGCTGTCGAGGATCGTGTTCCCTTCGAACAGAAGGTCGTTGCCACCGATCCCGTTTGCCGTGGCCGGATCGAAGATGAGGATGCCCGAGTCGCGCGTGTAGCGAATTAGGTTGTTGCGTACGGTCCAGCGTTCGTCGCCGTGATTCGAGAGCATCAGGCCTTGGATGACGTTGAGGAACGAGCAGTTCTGGACGACGATGTCCTTGGCGCCGGCTCCGCTACTCGAGGTACCGACACCGCGCGCGCTCGCCGTCTGCCAGTTGCCGGTATCGACGTCGAGGTTCTCGAAGGCCAGCCAGCTTTCGGAGCGCAGCAGGATTCCGCCCTGCAGGTTCGCCTTCCCGGTGCCGTAGCTGGCGAACGTGATTGGCGCATCGGGTGTGCCCGAGCTCGACGGTTGGAGCAGTCCGCCGAATGACGCTCCGCCTTCGAAGCGAACCGAATCTCCGGGGGCGAGCGATGTGGTGTTGACCTTCGCGACGCTACGCCAGGCAGCTCCGGTTGAGATACCGGAGCTCGCGTCGCTTCCTGAAGCGCTCACGTAGTAGACCGTCGCCTGGGCGAGGGACGGCAGGACGAGAGCAGCGGCAGCTGCGACGATCGCGGCAGCGATTCGCACCCTCTGGGGATCGGAAGCCGCCGAAAGGAACTAATCCCCCGATTAGGTCTGCATCGAGCAGGTTTTCGGTAGGAGTCGCTAGGCGGTGAGCGTACGCCAGAGCTGTTTCGTACGGACATCGAGCGGCTGCTCCGGGCTCCGGCGAAGACCGACGCGGCGAATGCTCTCGCGCGTGTGGTCGGCCACGAAGCCGACGGCAGCGCAGCCGCGGAGCGAGGCGACGTTGTCGGCCGCGACATACGTGATCACGGCGCGCGCCCCCTCCTCCGCGGCGATCTGGAGCAGCTGTGCCATCCCGTCCGCCATCACGCCCATCCGCCGGAAGTCCTGGAAGGTATAGGCGCCTTCGAGCATCGCCTCGTCGGTTTCCAGGCGTGGGTAGCGACCCGGAGCATGACTGTGCATCCGGTCCTGGTCGGCAGCCCGGACGAGCCACTGAGCGTAGACAGGAAGGCCGTCCTGCTCGGCGGCGTACAGGGTCTGAACACTGGCCTCGCAGAGCCCGATGCGCAGCAGCAGCTCGATGTAGTCAACTCCGTGAGCGCGTGCGCGTTCCTGCGCGAATCCTCGAAACGTCTCGGTCGATTGCGGCTCCATCCGGACCTCGACCTTCGCCTTGCGAACGGACGGCAGCGACTCGAGCTCGCAACGAAGGCCGAAGAAGAGCTTCGTGTACCAGACCTGCTCGACAAAGGTTCGCCCGGCAAGACCTGCGCCGATGCGGCGGAGGTGCCGTGGAGCCCGCAGTGGCGAGAGAAGGTTCACGGTCCGAATGCTAGGCGCGCGGGAGATTTGGCGGGGCCGTCGGGCGGCCGGGGCTATAGTCGGGCCGATGGTAGTCACGGCGGGCCCTGTCGAGCTCGCGACGCTGGCCACGCAGGAAGAGCTCGACGCTCTCGCGGGCGAATGGGACGACCTCGTCCGCGCGATGCCGCGGCCGACCCCGTTCCTCCTGCACGGCTGGATCAGCGAGTGGTGGCGACACTATGGAGAGGGCGCCGAGCTCGCGCTGCATGTCGCGCGCCGCGGGGACGCGCTCGTCGGCGCCCTGCCGCTCTTCACCCGCAGACGAACCGGCGGTCTGCGGATCACGGAGTTCCTGGGTGCTCACACGTCGGCTCTCGCGGATCTCTTGCTCCTCGATCCGAAGGACGAAGAAGCGGCGCGCGGGCTCGCCGACCGAGCCGCGGACTGGGGGCAGGATCTCGCCGATCTCTTCGGGCTGCCGGCGAAAAGCCGACTGGCCACGGCTCTCGGCGCCGAGCGGCTCCGGCTGATCGAGCGGGTCGAGGCGCCGGTTCTCGATCTCAGCGCAGGCTGGGAGGCCACGTACAAGCAGAAGACCGACTCGAAGAAGCGAAACCTGCACAAACGCCGCCGGCGGCAGCTCGGCGAGCTCGGACATCTGGAGGGCACCCGCGCGCGGACCCTGGACGAGCTCGAACCGGCGCTCGAGGACGCGTTTCGGCTGCACGAGCTGCGGTGGGCCGGGCGGCCCGACGGGTCCGGGTTCGCGACGGAGACCGGGAAGCGCTTCCATCGCGCTGCGCTGCGGGAGCTCGTGAAGCTCGACGCGCCCCGAATCGTGACGCTGAAGCTTGATGGACGCCCGATCGCGTTCCATTACTACTTCTCTTTCTGCGGGCGAATGTACGTCCACCGGCTCGCCTTCGATCCCGAGCTCAGTCGCCTGTCTCCGGGGCTTGTGAACACGCTCGACGCGCTCGAGGCCGCGGGGGACGAGGGCCTACAGCTCGTGGAGTTCCTCGGCGGCGCCGAGCGGTACAAGCTCGAGCTCTCCGACCGGCTCGAGCCGCTGTATCAGGGCCTCGGCCTCGCAGCGAGCGGGCGCGGGCGAGCCGCGTTGGCCACCAGGCTCGGGATGGTGCGGCTGCGCCGCCGGCTGAAGCGATCGCCTACATTGCACCGGCTGTACCTGAACGGCTTCGGCTCGCTCCGGCGGCTCGGACGCGCGCGCCGGACCGGCGCCGCGTAGATGACGGCTCCTGCACGCCGTGGGCTGCTGGTGCTTGCGTACCACGCGATCAGCCCGAGCTGGCGGCACCCGCTCTCTACGACGCCGGAGGCGTTCCGGTCGCAGCTTGCCTTGCTTGTGGCGCGCGGTTACCGAGCGGTGACTTTCAGCGACGCAGCGAGGAGCCCTTCGCGCGAACGGCGTGTCGCTGTGACCTTCGACGATGCCTTTCGCTCGGCGGCAGTGCACGGCAGGCCGATTCTCGACGAGCTCGGTTGGCCGGCGACCGTGTTCGTACCGACGACGCCGGTCACCACCCGGGAGGCGATGCACTGGCTGGGCGGGCAAGGCGGCGAGGTGGAGTCGATGACCTGGGACGACGTCGAAGAGCTCGCAGCGCACGGCTGGGAGGTCGGCAGTCACTCCCGGACGCACCGGCTGCTCTCGGAACTACCTCCGGCGGAAGCGGCCGAGGAGCTCGCGGGGTCCCTGGAGGAGGTCAGCGGGCACGTCGGGTGCTGCGATGCGATCTCGTACCCCTGGGGAGAGGTCGTCCCTGCCGTCGTCGAGGCTGCAAGAAGGGCGGGCTACTCGACCGGCTCGGGTCTCGGGGGCCGGTTCGGGTTCGGCGATCCGATGCGCGTGCCGCGTGTCGCGATCGCGGATGCTGACGGAACCGGGTTGCGCTTCCGGCTCAAGATCTCCCGGCTCTTCTGGCGGGCTCGCGCCACCCCGCCCTGGGCTCTCGTCGAGCGTGCCAGACCGGCGTCGAGCCCCGCGAAAAGCGCTGCGCAGTCCTCGGCTAAGGTGGGAACCGGGTCGTGCTAAGGGAAGTGAGAATCGCAGGCGTCGCCGGGGCGGTTGCGGCCTCGACCGCAGTGACGGTGTTGACGGGCAGCGGTGCCGCTGCTCGGGCCGCGCGCGTCTTGGTCGCGCCGGCGGCGGACACCTACGTGACCGCTGCGCGGAAGAAGCAGAACTTCGGCGCTGCGAAGACGCTCGTCGCAGGGCCTGGGTCCCGAATCCGTATCTTCATGCGCTTCGATCTGCGGCAGCGAGATGCGAAGGTCGTGCACGCCACATTGAGGGTCTATGCGCAGAGGGCTTCGAAGAGCGCTGTCACCGTCAGCGCGGTCGCCGACTCGCTGTGGGCCGAGCGCTCCGTCAGCTACGCGAGGCAACCCAAGGCGGGCGGACGGGTCGCGCTGCTCCGAAAGCTGCGCCGCGGCTGGAACTCGGTCGACCTGACGAAGGCCGCGCGCGGCCGTTACCTTGTCAGCCTCGCGTTGAGCGCTTCGAAGGGCCGCATCGCGCTCGCGAGCCGCGAGTCCGGTGCCCATGCGCCCCGGCTCGTCCTCCAGACGACGCCGGTTGCCACCGCTCCGATGGTTGCTGCCGGAGACATCGCCGGGTGCGATACGACAGGTGACGAGGCAACCGCCGCTCTTGTCGACACGATGCCGGGCACCGTCGCGGCGCTCGGGGACCTCGTCTACGAGAATGCGACCGCGTCCGATTTCGCCGCGTGCTACACGGCGAGCTGGGGCCGCTTCAAGGCGCGCACGCGCCCGACCGCCGGCAACCACGAGTACTTCACGCCGGGCGCCGCTCCGTACTACGCCTACTTCGGCGCCGCCGCGGGCGATCCCTCGAAGGGCTACTACAGCTACGATCTCGGCGCCTGGCACGTGGTCGTCTTGAACAGCAACTGCGCCGCGTTGGTCGGCGGTTGCGACGACAACTCGCCGCAGGTGAGCTGGCTGAAAGCCGACCTGGCTGCCCATCCAAGGTTCTGCACGCTTGCGTACTGGCACCATCCGCGGTTCAGCTCGGGCCTGATCGGCAGCGACGACGGCATGGACGGCTTCTGGGACGCCCTGTATGCGAGGCGCGCCGATCTCGTCCTCGTCGCGCATGACCACGACTACGAGCGCTTCGCTCCTCAGGCCCCGAAGGGCAAAGCCGACCCCAAGCTCGGGCTGCGCGAGTTCGTCGTCGGCACGGGCGGCAGGAGCCACTTCGTCATGGGAGCTCCGATCGCGAACAGCGAGGTGCGAAACGACAACACGTTTGGCGTCCTCCGCCTGACGCTCCATGCGGCGCGGTATGACTGGCGGTTCGTGCCGGTCGCCGGAGGGACGTTCACCGATTCGGGCTCCAGCCTCTGTCACTAGGGGCTCACCGAGGTCTTCACTGACGGACGCGGTCTCGTCTCTCGTAGCGACGGCTGACGACGCCGCGCCGGAACCCGTGCTCGTGTTCGGTTCGCTCCCGCCGGAGGGGCGGGATCTCGACCTGCTCGCCCGGCCTGCCGCGGAGGCGGCGATCGCGGAGGCCCTCGCAGGCCGAGGACTCCTTCGCCGTGGTGCGCAGTGGGCACTCTTCGCGGGTGGCACGGCCTTCGGTGTCGAGCTCATCCCGGCCGAGTCCTGGGGGCTTCCCGCGGACGAGCTCGAGCGCCTGTTCGCCGAGGCGACTCCGCTTCCAGGCGCGCGCAAGCTCGTCGAGCCTGCGCCGCACCACGCGCTGCTGATCGCCGCCCGCACGCACGGGGGTCGTCTCGACCCGAAGCTGCGGGCCCGGGTCGCCCGCCAGCTCTCGCGGGACGGCAGCGCGTGGGAAGCGGCTGAGGCTCGCGCCGCTCACTGGCGCGCTGAACGAGCCCTCGCCGCTCTTCGTCGCACGTACGAACGTCCTGCGAGTGAGGTTCCGGCTCGCTTCACGCTTGGGAGGGTGGGCCGGGCTATCTCGACCGCGCGCAGCGGCCACGTCGTCGCACTCTCGGGGCTCGACGGCGCGGGCAAGAGCTCTCAGGCCGAGTCGATCGAGCGGGCGCTCGCGCAACTCGGGATCCCTGCGGCGGTCGTCTGGACGCCGTTTGCCTCGAACCGGTCGCTGCGGTTGCTCGCTATGCCGGCGAAGCGGCTGCTCGGACGCAAGAGCGGGGACGCCGCCGAGGCTCCGTCGCTCGTCGCCCGGCCCGGAAGCGACCGCGCCGGCGGTGGTCCCCTCGGGGCGCTCGTCGCCCACGGCTGGGCCACGGTCGTGGCAGTCGCGAACGGCCTAGCCCAGCGGCGCGCAAGCCTGCCGCACCTGCTCCGTGGCCGGGTCGTGATCTTCGACCGGTACACGCTCGACTCCGCCGTCCATCTGCGCTACCTCTACGGCGAGGCGCGCCAGTTCCGCCTCCAGAATGCGCTGATCGTTGGGCTCTCGCCAAAGCCCCTGCGCGCCTATCTCCTCGACGTGGCGCCCGAGACTGTCGTCGCCCGGAAGGCGGTCCAGTACGAGCTCGACCACGTCCGCCGCCAGGCCCGCCTGTACCGGGAAGAGCAGGAGCAGCGCGGGGTCAAGCGTCTCGACGGCGAGCGCCCGCGCGAGGAGCTCAGCGCCGAGATTCTCGCCGACGTCTGGTCTGCGCTCTAAAAGGGCCGGACGTTCCGCAGCTTGCCGATGCTCGTCAGCAGCGGGAGCGGATCGCGCACGGAGAAGACGGCGTGGACCGTCCTGCGTCTGGGAACGAGACCGCGCAGTGCCTCGCCCGGCCGTCCGCGAAAGAGGACCCGTACGAGCGCGCGGATGTCCTTTTCCTCGGCGCGGTAACGGACGCCAACCTCGTACTCCGGCACGATCGGGCGGCGGCCGAGCAGGAGATCGAGCCAGATCGCCGGCAGGTTGAGCCCGGCGGCGGTCGCCAGCGCCAGCGAGCCGTACATCCGCGGGTTGAAGTCGATCAGGTAGTCGACCCCCGTGCGGTCTCGGATGAACTGCAGCTGGAAGAGCCCACTCCAACCGATCGCCCCGAGCAGCCGAGCGACGGCGGCTTCGAGCTCCGCCTCTCGCGGCACCGTGACCGCGTAGGCGCTGATCCCGCAGTCCGGGGGCGTGATCCGCAGGGCGACCTGGTGGAGAGCGCACACGAGCTCGCCTTCCCAGGCCGCACCGGCGACGGCGCTCAGCCTGCCCTCCACGAAGGGCTGGACGAGCCAGCGCGCCCCCGGAAGAGCTGCGGTGACCTGGTGCAGCTCGTCGAGGTCGTTTACCCGGCGCACCCGTCCGTGCTCGACACCCTCCGGAGTGAACGTCTTCGTGCGGACCGGCTTGACGACGGCGGGGAACTCGACTCCGCCGTCCAGGTCGGCGGGGCCGATCTCGCGCGTCGGCGGGATGAGCAGACCGGCGGCGGTGGCGAGGTCGGCGAGCGCGCGCTTGTCGGTGGCGAGGGCGACGGTGTCCGCGCTCGGCGCTCCGACGGCGATGCCCTCGGGAAGTTCCGCGCGCCCGTGGGCGAGCGCGACGAGCGTGTCTTCCGAAGCCGGAAGGATCGCGACGACGCCGAGTTGCTCGGCCGCCCTGCCGACTTCGCGGATGAAGGCGTCGTCGCCCGCTGCCGGGCGCGGGACATCGATCACGCCGGCCGCGGCCCGCGAGCGCGCCGCGTACGTGTTCCTGCGCGCGGTCGCCAGCCACGGGACGGCTCCCGCCTTGCGAAGGGCCCGGAGCCCCGCGAGCGCGCTGTAATGGTCGTCTGCGGCGACCAGCACCGCGGGCGCGGTGGCCTCGGCTTCGAGCGCCTCGGCTACACGCGAAGACGTGAAGTGCGTCCCGAGCACGTAGCGGGCTAGCGGCCCGAACTTTCCTTCGGCCGGGTAGCCGACGAAGAACAGCCGCCGGTCGCTCGAGCGGAGGTAGCGGTCGAGCACCGGCCAGCCGCCGCTCACGGCGACGCGGGAGCCCAGCTCGGGCGCGATGAAGTCGAGCCGGTCGAGCGAGAAGCGGAAACCCGTCGAGACGACCACGTCGTCCACCTCGCGGGTGGAGCCGTCACTCAGCTGCAGCCTGATCGTGCCGTTCGTGGACTCGACTTCCTCGACCGTCGTTCCTTCGGTGATCCGCACTTGCCGCTCGGCGTCCTCGCGGATCCACGGCGACCCGCCCGCACGAACCGTCCTGCGTGTGATCCGGTGCCTGAGCCCGGCCGGAAGCGCCGCCAGCAGGTCCGGGGCCAGCGCAAGCCGGTTCAGGAGCGGGGGTCCGTAACCAACGGCCGGATACGCGAGGCGGTAGATCCTCTGTGCAACCGGGCCGCGCGGGTTCTGAGGCTCTCTGTCGGCGAACCAGTGGAGCTTCGACCGGACGACGAGCTCGACCTCCGCGCCGGCCTTCGCCGCCATCCACGCGCTCTCGATCCCGCCCTGGCCGCCGCCTACGACGAGTACGCGCTGATCCCGGTACCGCGCGAAGTCGATCCCGTCGACGGCCACCTGAATCCGGTCACCGCGCAGGCGATCGAGCGGGGGCGGGGTCCGCGCGAAGGGCGTGATCCCGACTGCGAGCACGACGTGGACCGCCTCGAGCTCGTCCCCAGTTTCGGTCCTTAGGCGGAAGGCGTCGCCTGCCTGCTCCAGCGAGACGACCTCCGCCTCGTCGAGCTCCGGCACGAATCGCTCGCGGAACCAGTCCGCGTAGCGGAGGAACTTCTCGAGCGGAATCGGTTCCTCGCGCTCCTCCCCGAGCTCGCGCGCCCAGGCGTCGATCGATCCGGTGCCGTCCGGCGCCGAGATGGAGCTCTCTTCCCAGGCCGAGCGCAGCAGCATCTGCCGAGGCATCCGGGTCCGCCAGGTCTCCATCGGTGCACCGAAGACCCTCACGCGCAGCCGCCGCGCAAGATGAGCGGCGACCGAGAGGCCGAACGGCCCCGCTCCGACGACCGCGACGTCGATCCGCTCGGCCACGCTCAGATCTTCGCAGAGGCCCGTTCGGCTTCCGGCGCGGGAGCGGAGAGTCCCCGCCGCTCGAGCTCACGCCGGTAGAGCTCCAGGTGCCGACGCCGGAACTCGTCCAGGCCGAAGCGCTCTTCGAGGCGGTGCCGTCCAGCCTTCCCCAGCCGCCGACGCAGCCGGCCGTCTGCGAGCAAGCGCTCGAGGGCATGCGCGAGCGCGTCGATGTCGCCGGGAGGGACGAGCAGTCCTGTCTCGCCTTCGACGACGAGCTCGGGAACTCCGCCGACCGCGCTTGCGATCACAGGCAGCTGTGCGGACATCGCCTCGAGCACCGAGACCGGCAGCCCCTCCGAACGGCTCGAGAGAACGAAGACTTCGGCCCCGGCAAGGAGGGCGGGCACGTCGTTGCGCTCCCCCAGGAATTCCACGCGTCCGGAAAGATTGTGCCGGCGAGTCGCCGCCTCGAGCGTCGATCGATCCGGTCCATCTCCGACAAGCTGACCCACAAAAGGACGGTCGAGCTTCGCGAAGGCCTCGATCAGCGTCCCGAAGTCCTTCGGATACTTGAAGCGCCCGACGGAAACGACGCGCGCCACCGGCAGCTCCCCCCGCTCGAAGACCGGAGCGGCCTCGACGGCGTTGTGGACTACCACCGTCCGCTGCGCGGCGCACGTTCGGGCCGCGAGACCGACCGCCCGTTCGTTCTCGGAGACGCAGATCGCGAGCGTCGTCAGCGGCCGCATGAGCCTCTCGGCCCACAGGAACAACCGGCCGGCAAGCCCGCGGTGGGCGGCGAACGCCCAACCGTGGACGGTGAAGATGCGGATCGGCACTCTGGCCAGGAAAGCGGCCACCCGTCCGAGCACGCCTGCCTTGGAGCTGTTCGCATGGACGATGTCCGGCCGCACCTGCCGGCAGAGGCGGAAGAGCTCCACGAGCCCGAGGAGGTCGTGCCAGGGATGGACTGCCCGGCGCACGTGCCGGAGCGGAACGAAGCGAAAGCGCGCCGAACGGGCGGCGGCCTCGACCGGTCCTGGTCCGTGGGCGGCGACGGTCACGTCGAGACGACCGGCGAGCGCGGGCAGGAGGAGCGTGACGTAGGTCTGGGCGCCGCCGACCTCGGCGAGGGTGACGAGAATCAAGAGCCGGGGCCGCTGGGACACGCCTGTCGAAGCCAAGCGTAGCCGTCGGTCAGCAGGTCTCGTAAGCCTTCGGCGACCGCCTCCGGGCGGCCTAACCAGCCCCGGAGGCCTCGAGCGCGATGCGGGCGCCGCGATTGTGCTCGACCACGTCCTTCAGGATCGAGTCGAGGTTGCGGGTCGGGGTCCAGCCGGTCGCCGCGCCGATCTTGTCGATCGCGGGCTCCCGGTGCAGCGTGTCCTCGATCCCGAGCCCGTAGACCTCGTCGTAGGGGATGAAAACGACCTCCGAGCGTGACCCGGTCAGCTCTCGAACCCGCTCTGCGAGGTCGACGATGCGGATCCGGTCGGTCGAGCCGACGTTGAACGCCTCGCCGGAGAGAGACGTTGCGCTCATCAAGCCGAAGAGCGCCCGAATCGTGTCCGCCACGTGGCAGAACGAGCGTGTCTGCGTTCCGTCGCCGTGAATCTCCAGCGGCTCTCCGGCGAGCGCCCGCTCGACGAATCGTGCGATCACCATCCCGTACTGCCCGCTCTGACGGGGTCCGACGGTGTTGAAGAGTCGGGCGATCACTGCGTCGAGCTTTCGCTCTTGATGCCAGGCGAACGCCAGGTGCTCGTCCATGGCCTTGGAGTCGGCGTAGAGCCACCGCTTTTCGGTCGTGGGGCCGTAGATGCGCCGGTCGTCCTCGCCGAGTGGCCGTTCCTCGCGGTGGTCCCCGTAGATCTCGGAGCTCGAGGCGATGAGAACGCGTTTGCCGAAGCGCGCGCAGTGCTCGAGCACGTTTTCCGTGCCCTGGACGTTCGTGACCATCGTGTGCACCGGCTGCTCGACGATCAGGCGGACGCCCACCGCGGCGGCGAGGTGGTAGACGACGTCGCACTTGTGGACAACCTCGCTCACGACCGACGGCGAGAGCACGGAGTCGACGACGAGGTGGAAGTCGGTCCGGTCGCGGAGGTGCGCGACGTTGTCGAGCGAGCCTGTGGAGACGTCGTCGAGGACGAAGACCTCCCAGCCGTCCGCGAGCAGGAGCTCGGAGAGGTGCGAGCCGATGAAGCCGGCACCGCCGGTGACGAGGGCTCTGCGCGCCATCACGAGGAGCGTATCGACCGCTTCGGCAGGTTCTTCAATGCCTGGACAATCCGGGGGTCGCGCGGGTCGAGCCTACGCGCATTCAGGAATGCGGCGCGGGCCCGCTTTGGCTGCCTAGCGCGCAAGTAGGCCTGGCCGAGGTCGAAGCGCAGCTCAACGACGCGCGGCTCCTTGCGCACCGCCTGCTCGAGCGCCGCGACCGAGCCCTGGGCGACGTAGGGGTCGACGGAGAGTGGGTCGAGGCGCTTCGCCCAGCGGAAGTCGCGCCGGTCGGTCAGCCTGGCCGAGAGCCAGGGCGGGACGAATGCGACCACCGCGACGACCACCGTGAGCGCCACCGCGGACAGGGCGGCTCTCGGTGCGAGCGGCCGCCGTTCGCCGCCCGAACCGCCTCCGCTGAGCAGCAGCCAGAACGGCAGCCCACACGCGGGAACGGTCCAGATCCAGTC
>WNGD01005194.1_pt1 | contig 29511 bp, 31 predicted proteins | sample 5400671 | NCBI WGS metagenome assembly WNGD01 (sample SAMN13153369, study PRJNA577476) | soil metagenome | isolation source: 40 cm soil or saprolite under grassland replicate 2 | place: USA:California | collected 2016-06-15
CGTCCGGGCGGTACCAGTGGGCGATGCCGTTCAGGGCCGAGAGCAGGTAGGTCGCCGCGAGCTTCGGGTCGGCCTCGCCCTGGGCCAGCTCGCCGGCGGACCTGCCCTCGGCGAGCACCCGCTCGAAGTGCGCCTGGTAGGCGTCCCGGGCGAGCGCCACCTGTTCGCGCCGCGCGGGACCCAGGAAGGTCCACTCGAACAGGAACACCTTGGCCTTGCTCGGCGCCTCGGTCACCACCTGGAGGTGCGCCTGGATCATCGCGCGCAGGCGCTCGGGCGCCGTGCCGGGGCCATCGGCCAATGGGCGGACAGCGCCGTGGAAACGCTCGCTCGCCTGCTGGACGATCGCGGCGAGCAGTGCCTCCTTGGAGAGGATGTGCGCGTAGAGGCTGCCGCCCTGCAGGTCGAGCGCCTTGGCGATGTCGCGCATGCTGGTGGCCGCGTAGCCACGTGCGGCGAACAGGGCACTGGCCTCGTCCTCGATCTGTTCCCGCCGGGTCCGCATACGCTGGGCCTTCCTAACAACTGTTTGTTAGGAGAGCGTACCCCATCCCGGGGCCGCTGACACCGGGGAATCAGGCGAGCCGGCTCGGCGTGCCCGCCCGATCCGGGACCGGGTCCAGTTCGAACCAGACGACGTGGCCACGGCGCCCGCCGCTGGTTCCCCAGCGGGTGGCCATGGCGTCGAACAACTCCAGGCCGCGGCCGGTGAGGGCGTCGGGGAAGTGGACCCGGCGTCGCGGCGCGCTGGAGGAACCGCTGTCGTGGACCTCGACGCGTAATCGGCCCGAGCGGTCGGTCTCGCAGACGACCTCGAAGCTGCCCCCCTCGTCGCCGGAGGCCGAGTGCAGCAGCGCGTTGGTGACCGCCTCGCTCACCAGCAGGACAGCCACGTCGCACAGGGGCGAAGCGGTTCCGAGGAAGCCTCCAACCAGGCGCCGTGCGGCGCGCACCTGATCAGCGCGTCCCCGGAAGCGCCGGCGAACACTCGCCGGTACCGACCAGGTCGCGCTTGGCCGATCCCCTTCCATCGCCGCGCGCGTTCTCCTGACTTGGAAGGCGGTAATGCGTATGTCTCTGCGAAGGCGCAGTCCCCATCCAGAGCTGCCGTACCCATCGAGCGCCGCCTCTCAAACTCCTCCGTTGTACCGATCCGGCGGGATGGGGTGGCCGGGGACGCTGGTGTCGGCCAGTTGACAGCCCCGGCGTCGCCGCGCAGGCGGTCTTTACCGTGTCGTGACGCGCAGGGTTGGAGCATGTAGCTGGCAGGAGCTGGCTGGCGACCCCGGGGAGCGGACACGATGCGCAACAGCGGCGGGCACCACCAATTCGGCGGCGGCTTCGGCTGCGGCCACAGCGACGGGTATCACCAGCGCCACGACCACCCGTTGCCACGGGACCAGCGTGACGGACGTTCGCGGTTCGCCATCTTCTTTGAGCCAGAACCGGACGAGGTGGACGGCACCCGGACCCGGGTGCGTCGCCGCCGCAACCCGCAGCTCCCCCGCCGGCGCTCGTAGACGCGGTCGAAGTCAGCCGCGCTTCCTGGCCGCCGCCTGTGCGGTTGCCGTTGGCTTCGCCGCCTTCGCCGCCTTCGCCGCCTTCGCCGGGGCCTTCTCGATCCAGCGGCCGACCTTGAAGGCTGACGGGCACAGGTCGGCCAGCTCGCAGCGGTCACAGCGGGGGTCCTTGGCGGCGCACACCTCGCGGCCGAACCAGATCAGCCGGTGGGAGAAGACCGTCCAGTCCGCCTGCGGGAGCAGCCGCATCAGGTCCCGCTCGACCTTGACCGGGTCGCTCTCCCGGGTCAGGCCGAGGCGGCGCGACAGCCGCCCGACGTGGGTGTCGACCACCACGCCCTCGTTGCGGGCGAACCAGGAGCCGAGCACCACATTGGCGGTCTTGCGGCCCACCCCCGGGAGCTTGACCAGGTCCTCCATCCGGTCGGGCACCTCACCACCGTGATGTTCAAGCAGATACGCGGCGGCGCCCTGGACCGACTTGGCCTTGTTGCGGAAGAAGCCGGTTGGGTGCAGGACCTCCTCCAGCTCTCCCCGGTCGGCGCCGGCCAGGTCGGCGACGGTCGGGTAGCGGCGGAACAGCTCCGGGGCGATCTTGTTGATGGTCACGTCGGTCGACTGTGCCGAGAGGATCGTCGCCACCAGCAATTCCCACGCCGAGCCGTGGTCGAGCGCGGTGGTCACGTCCGGGTAGCGCTCAGCCAGTCGTGCCTGGATCTCGCCGCAACGGGCGGCCTTGGCGGCCTTGGACTCGCGCCGGCTGATCCGGGTGGCGGCGGGTGCGACGTCGGCGGCCGTCCCGGGTTCGGGTTCCTGACCGGATCGCGGACCGGATTCCGGACCGGATTCCGGACCGGACTTCGGGGTGGAGGACGGCATGGCCCGATCCTATCGAACCAGTGCCACCAGTGCCGCTTGAGTAGGGCGCGCCGGCTGCCGAGAAGTGAAGCGGACGATCACGTCCGGACCGTTATGAGGAACGAGGAAGAGGAGCCGCCGTGACCGAGGATCCCTTCACCGGACGGCTGCAGAGCGAACCGCTGGTTGGCCTGCGGGCGTTGCGCGAGGCGCTGCGCGAGGAGGAACGCCAGGTGAGCTATTGGCGCCGCCTGGTCCAGGGCCGGCTCGACCTGGCCCGCACCGCCTTGGCCGGCGGCGAGCCGACCGCCGAGTTCCTGGCGATCACCGCCGCCACTCGCGAGCGGCCCAGCGAAACCCGGGCCCGCCGCTCACCCGCGTTCACCGGCAGCCTCCGGGGCCGCGAGAGCCCGCCGGTCGGCGACCTCGGCCGGCTGTGGGAAACCCCGATGCCCTGGGACGACACCGAGCAGCTCACCGCGATGACCAATGCTCTGGCCGAGGCCGAGACGGCGCTGTCGCTCTACCGCCGCACCCTGCACCAGCGCATTGACGCCTGCACCGCTGAGCTGGTCGGGCGGTACCGGCGCGACCTGAAGCAGCTTGACCGAATCGTGCCATAGGAGCCTGCTGAGGAAACGTCGCCGCCCGGTTGCGGAGGCGTTTCCAAACAGTAATTGCACCTCCCTTCACAAACGGGGCGTTCCTCCGTACGCTCTGCTGTAAGGGAGGTGCAGTGGGATGGGAGTAAGCGTCCGGTTCGGTGCCCGCCAGGTCGGGCGAGTGGCGCTGGTCGCGAGCGGCGCGGCCATGGGCACGCTGATGGCAGAGGTGTGGGCGGCGACCCGGCACCGCTTCCTGCCAGCGACCCAGCCGCACGAGATCGACTGCGTGCTCGGCCCCGAGGACGGGGAGCCGCTGGTCCTCGCGGTGCTGGGTGACAGCTCGATCGCGGGGGTCGGTGCCGACTCGCCCGAGACGACCCTGACCTATGGGGTCGCGAAGGTCATGGCCGAGCGGTACCGGGTCACGCTGCACGCGCTCGGCGTCTCCGGCGCGCGGCTCGCCAACGTGGTCACCGAGCAGCTCCCGCAGCTCGCCGAGATCGACCCGGACGTGGTGCTGGTCTGCGTCGGCACCAACGACATCACCCATTGCACCCCGATGCTGGAGGTCCGCCGCCAGCTCCGGCTGCTCGCCAACGGCCTTGAGACCGTGGCCCCGGACGCCGTCAAGGTCGTCTCCGGCTTACCGCCGGCCGAGACCTCGCGCGCCTTCCGCTGGCCGCTCCGCAACGTCCTCGGCACCTGGGCACGCGCCTACACCCGCCTCTACAAGGCCGAACTGGAACCCCACGACATCACCGTCCTGGACATCGCCAAGGTCACCCGTGCCGCCTTCCACAAGCGCCCGGAGATGTTCAGCGACGACTGGTTCCACCCCTCCAGCACCGGCTACGCCTTCCTCGGCACCCTCTACGGCAGCGCCGTCCGCGAGGCCCTCGACACCGCCCGCGAGCGCGGCGCCGCCGCCCTCCCCACGGCCACAGCCGCCGAGGACGAGCCGGGTGCCGCGCTCGCGGGCGACCTGGCTGGGTAGCACCCCGACCGGGGCTCAGCTCCCGGCGCGGATCACGAAGCGAGGGGTCACGCCGAGGAGGCGCTGGCTCAGCGGGAGCGAGAGCTGCTGGATCCACTCGACGTCGCGGAGGCGCTCCAGGCGGATGATTCCCCAGCCGGCGCGTTCGACCAGGCTGACGAGCTGGTCGGGGGTGACGCCGCCGGAGAGGGGAAGCTGGGCGAGGACCGCGGGGTCGTAGTGGTCGTGGTGGTGGTCTGGCTCGCCGCGGAGGCGGCGCAGCAACTCGCGGGCGCGGTGGCGGACGGCCTCGACCGGGTCGGCGTTGCCCCACATGCCCTCGAACAGCACCAGGCGGCCGTCTGGCGCCACCGCACGCCAGGCGGCCAGGGCCAGGCCCGGGTCGGGGAGGGTCCACAGCAGGTGCCGCTCGATCACGGCGTCGAACGGGCCCGGCGGCGGCTGGTCGGCGCCGCCCTCGACGCACTCGATCGCCAGACCCTCACGGCTGGCGGCGGCGCGCAGCCGTTCCAGCATCCCCGGCGACAGGTCCAGCGCTGTCACCTGGTAGCCGAGCCGCGCCGCCAGCACCGACAGGAACCCGGTGCCCGCACCCGCGTCGAGTACCCGCCCCCCACCGGCCGGGAGCAGCCGAGCCAGCGCGCCGCTCCACGCGGCCCGCTCCGCCCCGGTGGCGGCTCCATGGTCCGGTGCGCGGTCATACCCCTCGGCGTCCGCGTCCCAGAAGTCCCGTACGGAGTCGACGACGTCCACAGGCACCCATCCCTCTCAGCTCATCTCAGCTCATCTCAGCTCATCGGCGTCCGAAGATCCTGAAGTGGTTGCCGACGCCGGCGATCAGCAGACCGATGACGACGCCGCTGGTCCATTGTGCCGCCGACATGACCCCGGTGACGGCCAGCGTGAGGTGGGCGAGGACGATCAGGATGCCGGCTCCGATCGCGACCATGGGGGCTTTCTTCGAGTTGGTGGCGGGGGTGCTCATGCGGTCTCCTTCCGTTGGGGTTGCGATGCGATGCCGCTGGTCGGGGCGAGGGCGCCGTCGCGCCGGATGGTGAGCTCGAAGACGGGATGGGAGGCGGCGGCGCTGGTGAACTCGTCCAGCGACCCACCCGGCGGGACGCCGAGGGTCTGCCGCAGCACGAAGCCGGCGGCGGGCCTGGTCAGCCGCGGGCCCAGGACCTCCTTGAGCACGGTTCCGGCTGCCCGCTGTGACAGCTCGACGGCGGTGAAGCCGTAGCGGCGGCGGCCTCGCGCGAGGGTTCCCTCGCCGGCGGCGCGGAGGTTGCGCACCCAGCTCGCGTTGGCCTCGTGGGTGGCGACCAGCCAGTGGCGGCCGTCACGCTCGAACAGGTCCACCGGGTTGGTGCGGGGCAGGCCGGTGCTGCGGCCGCGGACGGTCAGCAGCATCATCGGGCCCATGCGGACACCCAGCCGCAGCAGCCGCGGGATGGTCCTGCCGACGATGGAGAGAACGGTTCGCTGCAGCCCGCTGCCGCCGTGCCCATGCTCCTGCGTGTGCGGGGCAGCGGCAGCGGCAGCGGCTCCCGCTGGTGGCCGGGTGTGGGCGGCCTTCAGCGCGCGGACTGCGAGCGCCAGCAGCGCCGCGGCGACGATGACGGCGGCCGCGGCGACGATTCCGATGATGAGGTACATGATTCCGGTCCTTTGCACTCATTCGGTCAGGGGCTTGGTCAGGGGCTTGGTCAGGGACCGCGCGATCAGGTCGATCTCCCCGCGCCGCGGCCGCGGCGGGCCCGTCTCCCGGTAGAGGTAGCGCTGGTAGGCGTCGTCGTGGCAGAGGCTGACGATGATCGAGGCCGCCGTGCGGCACTCGGCATCCGGGGCGACGCGGCCGAGGTCGCGTTCGGCGAGCAGGTACCGCTCGACCACCCGGGCGGGGTCGCTCAGCGGGTCGATGCCGGCCATCTCGCGGCGCACCGCCTCCAGCAGCTGGCTGTTGGAGAACGCCGCCGCGAAGGCCGGGACGAGCCGGTCGAGCACGGTCGCGGCCTGCCGGACGAAGTAGCGCAGGTTGTGGGCGACGGTGTACTTGCCGGCACGCGACGGGAGGCTGGCGACTGGATCGCTGAGCTTGGCCGCATACCACACGATGGCCTTGGCCAGCAGCTGGGTGTGGTTGTCGAAGTAGTTGTAGAGCGTGCCGCCGGCGACCCCGGCCTCCTCAGCGATGGCGCGGGTGGACGCCGCCGCGAGTCCCTTGCGGTCGATGACCCGGTGGGTGGCCTCCAGGATGTGCTCCCGGACCGCCTCCAAGTCGCCGTCGGTGGCGGCCAGGACCGGGGCGGCAAGGGGTCTGGGCAACGGCCTCACCTCCTTTGCGAACTGTTCTGAACGATTGCTCATAACTACACCGCATATTCTGGGCGTTCGCTCATAACTTTGTCAAGCATGGGCCCTCACCTCTTGACATCGTTATGAACAACCGCCCAGAATGGCTCCCATGAGACTACATGAACAACTCCGAGAGCGCCGGGGCATGGCGCTCACCATCGTGGTCGGCGCGGCGGCCGTCGCCGTGCACCTCTGGTTGATCAGGGCGGCCATCCTGGGCGCACGGCGGTGGCTCATCAGCCCGGTCGTGATCGGGGTGGCGGTCATCCTGGTGCTCGCGCTCCACGGCGCCGGGCTCCGCCAGCTTGTCAGGCGCCTGCGTCCACACCCGCACGGTCACCAGCATAGCCACGACACCGGCCACCGGATCGACTCGGCACTGACCGCGAGTGCCGAGGGCATGCGAGCCCTCAGGATCTCGCTCGTCGTCCTCGGGGCCACCGCGGTGGCGCAGTTCGTGGTGGTGCTCGCCTCGGGCTCGGTGGCGCTGCTGTCCGACACGATCCACAACTTCGCCGACGCGCTGACCGCCATCCCGATCGGGATCGCGTTCCTCGCCGGGCGTCGCCTCCCCAACCGCCGCTACACCTACGGCTACGGGCGGGGTGAGGACGTCGCCGGGCTCTTCGTCCTGCTCGCCATGGCCCTCTCCGCGCTGATCGCCGCCTACGAGGCCGTCGATCACCTGGTGAACCCACGCGACCTGCGCAACCTCGGCTGGGTCGCGGCGGCGGGGATCGTCGGCTTCATCGGCAACGAGTGGGTCGCCGCCTACCGCATCCGGGTCGGCCGCCGCATCGGGTCGGCCGCGCTGCTCGCCGACGGCCTCCACGCCCGGACCGACGGGCTGACCTCCCTGGCGGTCGTGGCTGGCGCGGTCGGGGTGGCGGCGGGCTGGCGAGCCGCGGACCCGGTCGCCGGGCTCGCCATCGGCATCGCGATCATCGGCGTGCTCCGCCAGGCGGTCCGTGAGATCTACGGGCGCATGATGGACCGCGTCGACGACCACACCGTGCTCCACGCCGAGGAGGTCATCCGGCAGGTTCCCGGCGTCGTCTCCCTCGACCGGCTCCGGATGCGCTGGGTCGGCCACGACCTGCTCGCCGAGGTGGAGATCGCAGCCGACGCGTCCCTGTCACTGCCGCAGGCCCACGACCTCGCCGAAGCCGTGCGCCATCAGCTCCTCCACCAGGTGCCGCGGCTCGCCGACGCGACCGTCCACGTCGGCCACCAGCCCACCCTCGGCGGCGACGCGCACCGCGAGACGTCGCATCACTTCAGCCAGCGGCACTGAGCGGCTGGCGGCCCGCCGCCTACGAAGGCTGGGGCGGCGACGGCGAGGGCGCGGCCTGGTTGCCGCTGGGGTCGGGCGCCGGTTTGGGCCGGCGGGGCGTTGTCGGCGGGGCCAGCAGGACGGCGAGGACCAGGGCGGAGCCGAGGCCGAGGGTGATGGTGACGACCGCGCGGGTGAGGTTGGGCGGGAACGGCTCGGGGATCTGGGAGCTGTCCAGGACGCCGACGTCGGGCAGAGCGCCGGCGACCGCCAGGAAGATGCCGGCGATCAGCAGGTAGGTGTTGCCGGTTTCGAGGGCGTCCGGTGAACCGGAGCCGTTGGCGGTTCGGCCGCGCAGGAGCCGCCAGATGGCGAGGCCGGCGACGACCCAGCCCGCGAGGGGGGTGGCGTTGCTGTAGAGCTTGGTCACGGTCGAGGCGGTGGAGCCGAGCCAGCTGCCGGTGGCGTGGACGACGTCGGCGGCGACCGCCAGGACCGTGGCGGCGATCAGGGCCCGCAGCCGCCAAGCACCGCCCCGGCGGGCGGCGAGCAGCACGGCGGCGCAGAGCAGGACGGCCGCTCCGATCCAGGGCCAGGGGGCGGGGCCGGGGACCCAGGCGATCTCGCCGGAGACCACCACCGTCTGCGAGCCGACCCGCAGGGGCACGCGCCACTCGGGCACGACCACCTGCGTCCGCCCTCGATCCGCTCGGACGGCGGGCGGCTCGCCCGGTCCGGCCCAGTGGCTGCGGTGGTCGTGCCAGATGGCCACGGGCCTGCCGGAGACGCGGCGCCACCGCGGCGGCGCCGACGGGTCCAGGCCGGAAGGCGGGCGGGTCTTGGGCGGCAGCACGCTGCGGTTGGACCAGGTGCTCGGGGAGCGCTCGTTCTCGTCCACGCCGGACGGCCCGACGCGCAGGTAGGGCTCGTTGTCGTAGCCGAGCACCAGCACGGCCTGGCCGCTGTGGTTGATCAGCTCCAGCTTGCCGCCGGCCTCGACCACCCGGACGGTGAGGCCGGGAACCGCGGGGTTGATGGCGAGCACCCGGGTCCGGTAGTTGCCCGGCTTGGCGCTGGTCCCGATGACATGCGCACTCGCGGGCGTGGCGCCAGCCATTGCCAGAACCACGGCCAGCAGCGGCGCCAGCACCAGCCGGCGCCGCCACTGGCTCCGTCTCAACGCGCGGACCTCCTCACCAGCCACCGGCCGACCACGATCACCATGATGATCGCGTACACGACCGCGACGATCAGCAGGACCAGGACACGGCGGCTGTGGCCCTGGCTCTGGGCGGCGGTTCCCGGGGGGACAGCGACCAGGACGTAGCCGCCGCCGGAGACCGGGGCGCTCACCTGGTGGCTGCCGGGCTGGGTGGTGCTCCGCTGGCGGGTCCAGGCGTGGCCGTCGGGGGAGGTGAGCACGAGGTAGTCGAAGGGGCTGGCCACCGGGACCGAGAGCAGCGGGTAGATCAGCGCCACCTGACCCTTGACGATCGAGGCCGCCTTCCCGGAGGGCTGGTAGCGCGCCTGGATGCGGTAGGCGTTGCCGGCGGCGATCAGCCCGGACGGGACCGGTGCCAGCTTCGCCGGGTCGAACGGCTGGATGGTGATCGTCGCCGACTGCTGGCCGGCGCTGGCCGCGACCGCCCCCTGGTCGAACACCAGGCTGAGCTGGCCGTCGTCGGTGCCGCTGGCGCTCACCTCGGAGCCGCCGGCGCCGAGGCGGATGGTCGCGTGGCCGCTGCTCGGCGGCTTGTTGCCGCTGGCGAACTCCGGCGGCGGGCTCACCCAGCGGTAGGGCGGCGGCGGCGCCAGCCCGTCCAGCAGCGGCCGGCGCGCCAGCGGGCTCAGCGCGCCGCTGAGCGAGGCGCCGGCGAGGTAGGCGAGCACCAGCACCGCGCCGGTCCCGGCGAGCAGGATCCGCCGCCCGCCCTCCCCCCGGAGGTTCATCCGTCTGCCCGTCCGGCCGCTCATGCGGCCATGGGGAGCGGCCGGAACTGGCCGGTCGCGAACGGCGGCGGCCAGATCACCTGGCGGCGGTCCACCGCGGTCCACTCCCAGATGACGCTGGTGGCGCGGAGGTTCACGGTGGCGTCGGGCGTGCCGACCTGGCCGAACCGCAGGCCGCTGCCGTTGGGCAGGGTGCCGGTCGGCAGCCGCAGCGCCCGTGCGGCCCTGGCCACCTCGGCCGGGCTGTCGGAGCTGGCGGAGGGGAGAGCCCAGTGGAACAGCGCCCAGGCGCCCGCGAAGCCCGCCAGCGCCGCCGCGCTCATCTCCTGGTGGTAGGCGGCGCGGTATTCCCGCTGGGCGGTGCTCAGCAGCTCGCGTGCCTGCGGGTTGAGGGCCTGCTGGTTGAGGGAGTCGGCGTCGGGCTTGTCGGAGGCGAACAGGCCGACGGCGTCACGGCCGAGCGCCGCGCCGAAGGCCAGCATGCAGTAGCTCGACGAGGTCCCGATGTTGGCGACCAGGTGCAGGTGCTGGCGCACGGTCTCGCGCCGCAGGGCGATGCCGTCCTTGATGTAGGCGACCGCGAACAGCACGTCCGGCCGGGTCGCGGCGATCTGGTGGACGACCTGGCTGGCGTTGTAGCGGCGCGGGTCGTAGCGCACCGTGCCGGCCTGGGTGTAGTGGCGCTCGCGCAGTTCGCCGGCGGCGCCGCGGCTGACCGCGTCGCCGAAGGCGTCGTCGACGGCGACCACGGTGTAGCGCAGCTTGGACGGGTCGCGGTGCAGGCTCGGCGCGATGTGCTCGGCCACGAACTGGATGGCGGAGCGGCCCAGCACCGCCCCGGAGGGCGCCACCTGGAACACCAGGTCGCCCTGCTCGTCGGTGGGCAGGAACAGCTCGCCGACCGCGCCGGTCTCCCAGAACAGCATCCCCCGGGCGCTGGCCGCGGCGGCGGCCGGGGCCGAGATGGTGCTGCCGTAGCTGCCGGCCACCAGCCGGATCCCCTTGCTGGCGAACGACTGGATCGCGGCGGGGACGGCGCCGGCCTCGGGCACGTCGAGGGGGACCAGCTCGATCGGCCGGCCGGCCACCCCGCGGGTGTTGTTGGCGAGCTTGGCGGCGAGCTGCGCCCCGCGCTCCTCCTCCAGGCCACCGGGGCCCTGCGAGCCGCTCATCGGGTACATCAGCCCGACCCGGACCGGCGGGCCCGCTCCGTTCCTCGCGCCGGAGCCGGAGCAGGCCGCGGCCGCCAGCGTCACGGCCAGCGCCGCCGCCAGCAGCGACGCGCCGCCACGGGAGAGGTTCAGGGGAGCATTCACCGGATGATCACCGCCAGGAGATTCGCCGCGGCATGGGTCGCCGCGGGCACGGTCCACCGCCCGGTGGCCGCGCGCTGCCAGGAGAACAGCAACCCCGCACCGAAATCGACCGGCAGGGCCGCACTACCGTAGAGCGGAACGTGCACCAACGCGAACGCGGCCGCCGACCCGACCACCGCCAGCGGCACGCTCCAGCGCGCCAGCCAGCCGAACAGCACCTGCCGGAACAGCGCCTCCTCGGCGACCGCGGCGAGCAGGTCGAGCGCCAGCGCCGCCGGTGCCGCACCACCCGGCAGCGCCGGCGCCGGGCCCGCCAGCAGCGCCGCCAGCCCGACCACCGCGATCCCGGCGGCGAGCACCGGAAGCACCGGGAGGGCGCCGGGCCGGGCCTTCTCCCCCCGCGGCTCAGGCAACCGGACGGGCAACGCCATCACGTCCAGGCTGAGGTACCCCGCCGCCAGCAGCGCCACCCCCCCGCGCGGGAGCGCCTCAAGCGACGGCCGTGCCAGCAGGAACGCCACTCCAGCGGCGAACACGACAGGCGTCACGACCGCACCTGGAACGCCGTCTGGGCGAGCACCCTCGGGTCGAAGGGCAGGTGGTCGGTGGCGACGAACTCGACCTGCAGGACGTGGGTACCGGGTTTGAGGCTGGGGATCTTCTGCTCCAGGCCGAAGGTCATCGAGACCAGCTGGCCGTCGAGGCGGACGTGGACGTGTCCCCGGTCGGGGCGCAGGTCCTTGCTGACCACGGCGACGATCTTGGCCCCCTGGAGCCGCAGCTTCAGGTCGACAGTGGTGCCGTGGACCACCTGGCCGTCGCGGGGCGACAGGATGCTCAGCTTGGCGCTGGTCGACGGCCTCGGGCCGAGCGTGGGGGTGGTCGTGGTCTGACCGCCGCCGGAGCCGGACCCGGACCTGCCCCCGCAGCCGGCCGCGACCAGCGCGACGGCGACGGCGAGGGCGGTGGTGAGCAGGAGGCGCCGGGCTCGGGTGCGCTCCCCGTTTCCTTGCTTGGTCACTGGATCACTTCCTGGAAGCTGGAAGGGAGGGCGCCGCCTGCCTTGGCGGTCGCGTTGATCTGGAAACGCCAGGCGCCGGGGGTCAATTTCAGGCCGGTGGCGGCGAGGTGCCCGGCGCCGAAGCGGATCAGCCTGAGCGTCTGGGGGACGCCCGCCGGGCTGGTCGCGGTGACGGTGGCGCCGGCGACCGGCAGCTCGCTGCCCGACGCCGTGAACCAGGTCATGTGCAGGTCGTTGTCGGGGCCCGCCTTGCCGGGGTCGAGGTAGGCCTGGATCGAGGCGCCGCCGGGTTGCGGGACCTGGTAGATGGTGGGCTGCCCGGGTTGCCGCAGCACCTGGACGCCCTGCTGCCCCGGCGGCGCGGGCGCCTGCCGGACGGGGACGGTGAGCGACACGGTGAGGGCCTGGCCGCCGAGCTGGACCAGCGCGGTGACGCTCCAGGACCCGGCGATGGAGAGCTGGCCGCCCTGCCCGCCCCAGGCGCCGGCGGCGCCCGCCTGCTGCTTCAGGTCCAGGGTCGCCTCGCCCACGTCGGGCCGGGACGGCAGGGTGAAGCGCAGCGAGACCCGCGCGGCCGTGACCGGCTTGCGGCTGTCGTAGTCGACCACGCGAGCCTGGAAGACATTGATCCCGGCGGCGCCGGGGGTCGCGGTCAGGGTGAGGCGCACGCTGGTGGCGTAGTCGTTGCCGGTGACGCTGACCTGCGCCGGAGCCCGCGCCTTGGTGGCGGTCACGTAGGACGCGGGCGGCAGCTCGCTGAGCAGCGCGGCCACCAGGCGCAGGACCCCGGCCGCGCGGCCGCCACCCGAGCTGGCCGAGCTGGCCGGGGCGCCCGGACCGCCGGCGGCGTCGCCGGGAGCGGTGCCAGCCGGATTCGCCGGGAGGGTGCGACCGGGACCGCCCGCCGCCGGGTTCCCCACCGGGACGCCGACACGGCTGGCGGCTGCTGGGTTGGCGGCCCTGGTCAGGCGTGGCACCAGGATGAACCGGTTGGCGGCGCCGAGGGCGCCCACCACCGCGAACAGGCCCACCTTGAGCAGCAGGGTGTGGCCGAAGCTGGTGTGGAACAGGCCGGACCAGCTGCCGGTCTCGGCGACCGCACGGGTCAGGCCGGTCGCCGCGACCACCAGGATCGCGGCCGTTGCGAGCCGGGAGAAACGGGCAGCGGCACTCGCGGGCGCGGGGGCGCCGCGCAGGCCGAGCAGCAGCCAGGCGAGACCGCCGATCCAGACCCCGACCGCGAGCAGGTGGGCCCACTGGACCAGCAGGTCGAGCGGTTTGCTGGAGGCGTGGCCGCCGTCGGCGTGCAGCAGCATGGCCGCCGCGGCGCCACCCCCCAGCAGGGCGAGCGAGGCGGTGCGCCCGCGCCCGACGCGGTCCCTGAAGCGGAGCAGCAGCGCCACCGCCGCGACCACCACCACCAGCGCGGCGGCCTGGCCGAGCAGCGCGCGGCCAGTCGGCGAGGAGAGCAGCTTGCCGAACGACACGCCAACCCTCGACCGCTCGGCCGCGACCTGGACGACCAGCCCGGCGACGGCGGCGGCGAGCGCGCCGCCGAGCAGCCACCGGGACGGCGAGAAGGTCCCCGCCGGGCGGAACACCAGCAGCCCAGCGGCAGCCGCGCCCAGCAGCACGATCGTCCCCGCGTCGAAGAAGAAGCGGCCGACAATCGCGATCCAGTCGGGTGGCGGGCCGGTTGAGACCGTGCCGGCGTTGGCCGCTGTCGGGGCGGCCACGCCGATCCCGAAGGCGAACGACCCGGCGGTGACGTGGCCGTCGGTGCGCGAGACCGTCCGCCAGGTCACCGTGTAGGCGCCCTTGCCGAGGGGGCCGAGTGGCACGGCCAGCTGGAGCGGGTGTCCCGGCACCAGCTGGGCGCGCCCGCCCTCCACCGGACGGCCGGTCGAGTCCAGCACGTGGACGACGGACAGGCCCGGGTCGGGCCGTTCGGTGAAGGTGAGCAGCACCTGCCGCGGCGCCCGCTCCAGGTCCGCCCCGGCGGCCGGGTCCGAGGAGCGCAGCAGCGCGTGCGCGCTCGCCGGCAGCGCGCTGGCCAGAAGCCACAGCCCGGCGAGGACCAGCAGCGCCGCGGCGGCGAACGGCGGGCGCAGGAGGAGGCGAAGCGGGCGCCGCATCGTCCTACGCCTTCTTCCGCCGCAGGCCGAGGCCGCCGAGGGCACCGCCGGCCAGCAGGCCGACGACGCCGACCACGATCCCGACGACCGCCAGCGTCTTGGCGCTGTTGGCGGCGTCGTGGGCGCTGGCCGCGGCGCTGGTCAGGCGGCCCGTCTCGCGGTCGAGACGGGCGGCGACCTGGCCGCTGGTCGGGTCCTTGGCCGGGTACTCGACGCCGGAGGGGTCCTTGACCTCGTCGAAGCCGGTGGGCGAGGAGGTGAAGGACTGGTCGACCTTGCGGCCGTGGATGGTGCCGGTGAAGTGGAAGGTGTACTTGCCGGGCTCGGTCGGGAAGAACCAGGCGCGGTAGTCGCCCGGGGTGCCGTCCCCGCCGACCTCGAAGTTCGGCTCCATGGCCAGCTTCATCGGCGGGTTGCCTCCGGTGCCGACCTCGACCTGGAGGCTGTCGCCGAGGTCGGTGACGGGTTTGCCGTCCTTGGACGACAGCAGCAGCTGGACGCTGTTCTTGTCACCGATATAGGGCGGTTCGTCGCCGAAGCCGACCTCGACATGGAAGACGCTGAAGTCGCGCGCCTCATGCGCGAAGGCCGGCGTCGCGGCCAGCGGGACCAGCAACGCGGCGACGCCGATCGCGGCGGCGATGGGCGCGAGTCTGTTGATCACGTGATCCCCTTCTCGTTGTCCACTGCGACACCTGGCGCGCTGCCAGGTACCGCGCCCTGCGGGATTCCGGGGTTGCGGGATTACGCGACGACTGGCGGGGCGCGGCTGCCGAGCGAGCCGGCGTGGCGGGAGGAGGCGTGGAGCCTGGGGACGGGCCGGTGGTCGACCGCAGTGCCGCTGGGGCGGGCGATCAGGCGGGCGAGGGCGCGGCCGGCTGCCTCGGCGGCGTGGCTGAGGAAGGCCAGAGCCAGCGCGACGGCGCAGGCGACCAGGATCTGGACGAGGATGCCGATCGGCAGGACCCCGTCGTGCAGCACCCCGGCGATCGGGGCGCCGGCAGCGAGCCGCTCGACGACCTCCTGGACCGCGTAGATGGAGATCTGCAGCAGCGCGAGCCGGAGAGCGAGCCACTCCAGCCGCTTCGGCCGTGCCAGCGGGCCACCCGGTGCAAGGGCTCGCGCGGAGCGGCGGAACCCGCGCAGGAAGTGGCGCGCGGCGGTCGAGACCAGGGAGATGACGCCGAGCACTGTCGCGGCGGCGACCGCGGTTGGCCAGTAGCCGTGACCACTCTCGGCCAGCAGCAGCGCCCGCGCCTGCGCCGCCGGGACCGTCAGCAGGTAGGTCAGCGCATGGCCGGCGACCGCCGCGGCGATGGCCGCGGCAGCGAGCGGGAGGCGAAGGGATACCCCGGGTGTGAGACTGCGCCGCAGCGTGGGTGGCCCGGCGGGGTCCCAACCTCTGCTACGAACTCCAAGTCGCGAGGTCGGGACCCCGCCGGGCCTACGGTGGTTCCCGCGGCTCCGGCTCCGTCTCACAGCTCACCCCTTGGGAGATCGTACGTGGTCAGGCGCTAAACCGACAGTTCCAGCGATCGTAGCCCGCGCAGCACGAAGTGGTCGCGGTAGGCGGGCTCCGGACCAGCCAGCTCCAGGCGGGGGAAGCGGCGTAGCAGCGCGCCGATCGCCACCTCGCCTTCGAGTCGCGCCAGGGCGGCGCCGAGGCAGTAGTGCATGCCGGCGGAGAAGGTCAGCTGCCGGTTGTCACGACGGCCGAGGTCGAGACGGTCGGGATCGGCGAACACCGCCGGGTCGCGGTTGGCGGCGGCGAGGACCACGATCACCTGCTCGCCCTTGCGAATCGGGGTGCCGGCGACCCGGAGATCCTCGGTGGCGATCCGGGAGGTGACGTGCACTGGCCCGTCGTAGCGGAGCAGCTCCTCGACCGCGCTGGGGCCGAACGAAGGGTCGCGCCGCAGGCGCTCCAGCTGGTCGGGGTGCCGCAGCAGCGCCCACAGGCCGTTGCCGATCAGGTTCATGGTGGTCTCGTGGCCGGCGAGGAACAGCAGGATCACGATCGCGAGCAGCTCCTCGGGGTCGAGGCGGTCGCCGGCCTGCTCGGCGGCGATCAGCGCGTCGAGCAGGCCATCCTCGGGCTGCTCGCGGCGCTGGTTGATGAGGGTGATGAAGTACTGGATGAAGCTGGCGACCGCTTCCTCCCCCCGTGCCCAGCTCTCCGGGTCGACGTCCAGCTCGCCGTCGAGGCGGCGGGTCGCGTCGGAGGCCCAGCGGCGGAAGGTCGCCTGGTCGGCGTCGGCGGGCACGCCGAGCAGCTCGCAGATGACCGCGACCGGCAGCGGGTAGGCCAGGTCGCCGATGACCTCGAGGCTGCCCTTGGCCTCGGCCCGGTCGAGCAGGTCGCTGACCAGCTCCTCGACGCGGGTCCGGAGGCGGCGCACGCGGGCGGGGGTGAAGGCGGCCGAGACCAGCGAACGGATGCGGGTGTGGTTGGGCGGGTCGAGGAACAGCAGCACCTTGCTCTCGACCCGTCGCGGGCCGGCGATCGGCTGGGCGTCCGGCGGCAGGTGCGCGGGGTCGGCGCTGAAGCGGGGGTCGCGCAGGACGGCGGTGGCGTCGGCATGGCGGAACACCGTCCAGTCGCGGGCCCCGGGGAGGCGGTGCACCGGGTCGAGCTGGCGCAGCCGGTGGTAGATGGGGTGGGGGTCGGCGCGGTACTCGGGAGCGAACGGGTCGATGGCCGCGACGTCGCCGAGCGTGGAGAGCGCGAGGTCCATACGTCACCTCCGGGGTGCAGCCCTGCCTGGCCAGTGAACACCCGCGGGGCGCTGACCTCAAGCGGAAGCCTCGCTCGCCGCATATACCATTGGGGGGTATGGCGTCGCCGTCTGAAGCGGTCGAAAGGCAGGGCGGGAATGGTTCGAGGCTACAGCGACCACAAGGACGCGGTGCGGCAGCGGCTGCGCCGGGTGGAGGGCCAGGTGCGGGGGCTCCAGCGCATGGTGGAGGAGGACGCCTACTGCATCGACGTGCTGACGCAGATCTCCGCTGTGACCCGGGCACTGCAGGCGGTCGGGCTGGAGCTGCTCGGCGATCACCTGGGCCACTGCGTGCGTGAGGCGATCGCCGGCGGCGGGCCCGAGGCCGACGCCAAGGTCGCCGAGGCGTCCGCGGCGATCGCGAGGATGGTGCGTTCGTAACTGAAGGCGGCGATCGCCTGGGCGACTGGGCACCGCTGAGCACCCCCCAGGCCCCTGTGGATAACCGCCACAGACTCATCTCGCCCGGCCTACCATGAGATGCCGGCCGTGAGGATCGGCCGAGGGGAGCAAGGGCGAAACGATGGTGGGGATTGTGGGGCTGCCGCTGGCTGGACCGGCGCCCGGGGCGGTGGTGCCCCGGCCGACGGTTGGGCACCTGCTGCTCGGCTGGTCGTTCGATCCGCTGGTGGCGGTGCCGTTGCTGGCGGCGGCCGCGCTCTACGTCCACTCCTGGCGGCGGCTCCGCGCCCGGGGGCGGCGCTGGCCAACCCAGCGGCTGGCCTGCTTCCTCTGCGGGCTGGGGGCGATCGCGCTGGCGCTGCAGTCGCCGCTGGAGGGCTATGACACCGTCCTGTTCTCGGTCCACGTCACCCAGCACCTGCTGCTGGCGATGGCGGCGGCGCCGCTGCTCGTCCTGGGCGCGCCGATCACCATGCTGCTGATGACCGTTGGCACTCCCACCCGAAAACGGGTCGTACGGATCGTCCACAGCCGCCCGATCCAGGTCATCGGCCACCCGCTGATCGCCTGGGTGCTGTTCACCCTGACCCTGTACGGGCTCTACTTCTCGCCGCTGTTCGCGGTCACGCTGCGCAACCCGTTCGTCCACGACCTGATCCACCTGCACTTCATCCTGGTCGGGCTGCTGTTCTGGTGGCCGGTGGTGGGGATCGACCCGACCCGCTGGCGGCTGCACCACCTGGCCCGGGTGCTGTATGTGTTCCTGATGGTGCCGTTCCACGCCTTCCTGGGGGTGGCGATCATGGGCAGCGGGCACCTGCTCGCCCCCGCCCTCGGCCAGTTCACGCGCGACTGGGGGCCCGCGCCACTCGCCGACCAGCAGGCCGGCGGTGCGATCATGTGGGGCGCCGGGGACGTCATCTCGGTGGTGTCGGTGATCGCCATCCTCGCCGCCTGGGCCCAGCACGAGGAGAAGGTGGCTGCCCGCGAGGACCGCCGCCTTGCCCGCGCCCGCGCCGCGGCAGCCGCCGCCGCGGCAACCGCCGAGCGGAACCAGCCGTGAACACGGAGGTCGAGCAGGCCGCGCGGCTGGCCAAACGGAGCCGCGGCGCGGTGGTGCTCGTGCTGCTGGTGGCCGTGCTCGCCTTTGGCGTCGCGAAGGCCCGCGACACGGGCTCACTCCGCCTCAAGCCGCTGGTCACGCCCACGCACGCACTCGCCGGCGGTGACGGCGAACTCCTCGGCAAGGCGTCGGCTCGGGTGCTGGTGGAGGAGTACGGCGACTTCCAGTGCGCCCCCTGCACCACCTTCGAGCAGCAGGCCGGCCCGACCCTCCAGCGGCTCGCCGCCCAGGGCACGATCCGCTTCGTGTTCCACCCGGTCGCCTTCAGCGGGACCGACGCATCCCGCGCCGCCGCCGCCGCGACCTGCGCGGGCGACGAGGGGAAGTTCTGGCCCTTCCACGACCGCCTCTACCGCGACGCGCAGCAGGGGCAGGACGGCCCGGGCACCGACAGCAAGGCCAACCTGATCGCTCTGGGCGCGCAGGTGGGTCTCACCGACCAGCGGTTCACCACCTGCGTCCAGCACGGCACCTACGAGCCCTGGGCGCGCAAGCTCACCGTCGACGCCACCCGCCGGGGCGTGAACGGCGCCCCGGCGGTCTTCGTCAACGGCAGGACCTCCACCGCGTACCTGACGCCAGACGGCCTGCTCACCGCGATCCAAGGGGGGTAGGGATACCCCGGGTGCGAGCCTGCGCCTTGGCGTGGTGGATCCGGCGGCTCCGGCTCGCAGCTCACCCCTACTGAGGTGTCGAGTGTGGTCGTCGAGTGGGGTCGGGGTGGTTGCTCTAGGAGGGCGTGGCTTCGAAGCCGACCGCTTCGACCGGGTTGGCCAGCTCGCCGAGGCCGTTGATCGCGATCCGGACGTGGTCGCCGGACAGCAGGCTGACGTCAGGCGGCGGGACGATCGAGGTCCCGGTCAGCAGCACCGCTCCGGTGGGGAAGCGCAGCGCGCGGTACAGCCAGCCGACCAGCTCGCCCGGGGTGCGGCGCATGTCGGCCACGTCGCAGGCGGCGGCGAACAGCTCACGCCCGCCCCGCTCGATCGCCAGGCTGATCCGCATCTCCGACAGCGCGGGCGCCTCCGCCAGCGGCACCAGGCACGGTCCCAGCGCGCAACTCCCCTCGTAGACCTTGGCCTGTGGCAGGTAGAGCGGGTTCTCGCCCTCGATCGAGCGGGAGGAGAGGTCGTTTGCGGCGGTGTAGGCGACGATGTCGCCGCGGGCGTCGGCGACCAGGGCCAGCTCCGGCTCGGGCACGTTCCAGTCGGAGTCGGCCCGGACCCCGACCGGTTCCCCCGGCCCGCGCGCCGTGCCCGGCAGCGCCTTGAAGAACAGCTCGGGACGGGCGGCCGCGTACACCTTGTCGTAGGCGTCCAGGCCGCCGGACTCCTCCAGCCGCGCCTCACGGCTGCGCCGGAAGGTCACCCCCGCCGCCCAGACCGGCTGGCCCTCCACCGGTGCGAGCAGCCGCGCCCCCGCCGGCGCCGGCTCCCCCGAAGCCGCCGAGTCGTCGAGCGCCTCGACCAGCACCCGCCCGAACGCTCCCGGCGGCCCGCTGAGCAGCCCGTCCAGGGTGACCGCCGGATCCAGCAGCCGGGCCGGGCCGCCGCCGGCCGGCCCGGCCGCCAGGCGCGGCCGGCCCTCCATCAGAATCCGCCACAACGCCATCCCGCTCCGCCTCCTCAGCCCCCGGTGAGCGGCGCGATCGTGATGGTCCGCGTCGACGTGTAGAACTCGCGGGCGGCCTTGCCCTGCTCGCGAGGGCCGAAGCTGGAGTCCTTCTCGCCGCCGAAGGGGGCGTGGAAGTCCACCCCGGAGGTGGGCGCGTTGACCCGGATCAGGCCGGTGTCCAGGTTCGCCGCCAACCGCAGCGCCCGGTCCAGATCCCTGGTGAACACCGAGGTGACGAGGCCGTAGCTGGTGTCGTTGGCGATCCGCACCGCTTCGTCGGCGTCGGCGGCCTCCAGCAGCACGCAGAACGGCCCGAAGATCTCCGTCTGCGCCAGGCGGTCATGGGGTTGCAGGTGGTCGACCAGGGTGGGGGCGGCGAACCAGCCGTCCAGGTCGGGCTGGTAGCCGCCGGCGAGGATCCGGCCGCCACGCCCGGCGGCCTCCTCGGCGACCTCCACCACCCGGTCGCGGTCCGGCTCCGCGATCAGCGGCCCGACCAGGGTGTCCTTGTCCCGCGGATCACCCAGCTTGAGGGCCTCGCAGGCGGCGACCAGCGCGTCGCGGAACGGGCCCGGGTCGCCGGCCACGATCACGCGGCTGGTGGCGGTGCACTTCTGGCCGGCGTAGGCCATCGCCGACCAGGCGATCATCTTGGCGGCCGGTTCCGGATCGACGTCGGGCAGCACGATCGAGGCGTTGAGGCCGCCCATCTCCGCCTGGCTGGGGATGCCCCTGGCAGTGGCCTGGGAGGCGACCGCGTGGCCGACCTCGACCGAACCGGTGAACGAGACCAGGTCGGCCTGCTCGATCAGGGCCCTGGCGGTGTCGCTGCTGCCGGGAACCACCTGGAAGAGCCCCTCCGGCAGGCAGGGGCCGAGCAGCTCGCCGAGCCGCAGTCCCAGCGCGGTCGCGGGTGAGGCGGGCTTGAGCAGCACCCCATTGCCGTAGGCGAGCGCCGGCGCGGCCTTCCACAACGGGATCGCGAGCGGGAAGTTCCACGGCGTGATCAGCCCGGCGATCCCGCGCGGCCGCCGCCGCGACAGCAACAGCGTGGCAGGCCCCGCCGCCGGATAGGTCTCGCCGTCCGGATCGAGCACCTGCTGCGCGAAGTAGCGCAGGATCCCGACCCCCCGCGCGGTCTCCCCCGCCGCCTCGCTGACCGGCTTGCCGACCTCCCGCACCATCAGCGCGGTGATCTCGTCGGCAGCCCGCCCCAGCGCGTCAGCCGCCGCATGCAACGCCTGCGACCGCTCCAGCGCGGGAGCCGCCGCCCAAGCCCGCTGCGCCCCCCGCGCCGCCGCGACCGCCTCAGCCACCCCAGCCGCGCTCACCTCCTCCACGGCCACCACCAGATCGCCGGGACGTTGCGGCGAGCGACTCTCCAGCATCGCGCCGTTCCTTTCGTCGGGGGTGTGAAGGCCATGCTACAAACCCTCCCGCCCTAGCAGGAACGGCTATCTGTCGCCAGACCACCCGCTGACGCGTTCAATGCGGACCGCGATGACGGGCCCGTCCGGAGGCGGCAGGTCGGCACGGTACTGCGGGTACTTCACGCACAGCAGCTCGATCGGCCCTCGCATCGTGGCCTCGTCCTCCAGCACGCGGGCGCTGCCGTCCACCCGCACCCACCACAGCCGCGACCAGTCGGCCTCGTAGTGATCGACCAGGAAGGCAACCTCCGGGTTCTCCCGGATATTGCGAATGCGGCGCAGGTCCGCGCTCCGCTTCGGCTTGCGGTCCACCGCGACGTACAGCGAATCGCCCTCCACGGCGAACACAGCGGGCACCAGATGCGGCCTGCCCGCACGGTCGGCGGTAGCCAGCCGGCCAACCACCGCAAGAGCAAGGCGCTGCCGGGCGTCGTCCTCGCTGAGCCGCACGTCGCCCCCTCTCCCCGCCAAGGCTCGCCGTCAGAAACCGGTGGTGCACCAGGGCACCGGGTTGCTGGTGAACATGGCGTCGGCGCGGAGCAGCGCGCCGGGGGTCAGCTCCGCCACGCGGCCGGCGCGGGCCATGGTGGTGAAGCGGGTGCCGCCGAGGTAGGCGGACCCCAGTTCGACGACGCTGAGGGCGAGGTCGGGCGGGGCGCTGGCGGCGGGCTGGCAGGTGGCGCCGTCAGGGCCGGCCTCCAGGCGGAAGCGGCCCTGGTTGCGGGGCCGGACCGGGTCGCGGACCTCGATGACCAGGGTGTCGCTGGTGGCGTAGCGGCGCGCGGTGAGGGCTGCGGGCAGGTCGAGCAGCCGGACCCAGAGGAAGTCGCCGGTCGCGGTGACCCGCAGCCGGCGCGGGTCCGCCAGCAGCCAGCGCAGCGGCTCGTCAGTCGGGCGGAGCTCGAACTGCACCGTCGCGACCAGGTCCAGGTCGAGGCAGTAGCGGAACAGCGCGGCGTCGGCCTCGGCGGTGAGGGCGTACAGGCTCTCGACCTTGGCGACATAGGCTGGCAGGCCCGCTGACCAGCGGTGCTGCGTCCGGTAACTTGCCCAGCCGTCGATCTGGCCTGGCGACGGCTCGTAGACGGCGTCGAAGTGGCCGGTGAAGCCCTCGCGGTCGTACTCGGGGTCGCGCTCGTACAGGGTCCACCATGACGGCTTGCGCGAGACCTCGCCGGGGCGGCCGCGGCGGTGCCGCGTGTGGAAGTCGGGCAGCAGCTTGTGGGCCTCGTCCGGGTCCAGCAGGCGCACCCGGCCGCCTCCGGGGGGCGGCCGGAGTCGGCACCGCCGGTGCCGACGATGCGGTCACCGTCGAACGCGGCCAAGGTGCGGTCGAGCTCGAAGCCTTCGGACCAGTCCTTGACCCGTTCGGGCGTCAGGGTCTGCCCGAAGGCGTTGGCTGGCACCTGGCAGTAGGCGGGGAACTCCTCAGCGGCAATCGGCCGGATCTCAATCCCGGCGTTGTTGGTATTCATGACGCCGATTGTCATGGATCTCGCGTGCCGGCACACGCGAATTTCCCACAGTTTGGCGGCCGGTTTTGTCAGCTGAACGTGAATACGGCATGGATGATGAATGACGGTTCTGTGGAGGGTCGTGATATCGTCTGTCGCCATCCTGACCTGAACGCATCGTTTCGTAGTGCCACCCGTGAGCGTGCCTTTCCCCGCCGAAACAGGTTGCGGGGCAGGACACGTGGATCAGCCCAGCAATAAGGAGAAACGCCCCGGATGAGAAGCTTGGCATATCTTGACGCCATGTCCGGCAGCATGGTTGTTCAGGCGGTCGTAGCGGGAGTCGCGGGGATCGCCGTGTTCTTCAAGCTGTTCTGGCGGCGCCTGACGGCCCCGTTCCGTGGGCGCCGGGCAGCCCAGGTCGAGATGGCCGAGTCCGACGAGCGGTAGCGGGGATGCCGTTCGCGGTTGAGCCGGGCTCGTTCCGCGACCCGGCGGGATCGGTGTTCTACTTGGACGGCCGTGTGCTGCGCGGGTTCGACCCGACGGGCTGGGCGGACTTCGAGGCGCTGGCCGCCACGCGGTTCTGGCAGCGGGCGACCGAGCGCGGCGAGCTGGTCAAGACCACCGCGGTCGAACTGGCCACCCTGCCGGAGGCGACCACGAAGCTGACCGGCATCGCCGGGGTCGTCGAGCATGAGCGCATCCCGGTGGTGTCCTATCCGTTCGAGTGGACCTTCTCGATGCTCCGGGCGGCGGCCCTGTGCCACCTGGATCTGCTGCTGGCCGGGCTGGCCGAGGGCTTCACGATGAAGGACGGCTACGCCTACAACCTGCAGTTCCGCGGCGCGCGGCCGGTGTTCATCGACGTCGGCTCGTTCACGCGGGTGCAGCCGGGCGAGCCGTGGGCGGGCTACCGGCAGTTCTGCCAGACGATGCTGTACCCGCTGCTGCTCCAGGCGCACCGGGGCGTCCGCTTCCAGCCGTTCCTGCGCGGCGCGGTGCAGGGCATCACCCCCCAGGACGCCCGCGGGCTGCTGCGCGGCGCCGGGCGCAGGGCCGGGCGCAGGGCCGGGGTGCTCAAGCACGTGGTGCTGCACCAGGCGATCGACGCGCGCATGTCCGGCGCCCGTGCCTCAGACACCCGCAAGGAGCTCGCGGCCGCCGGCTTCTCCGCCGAGCTGCAGGTCGCCACCGTCAAGGCGATCCGCAAGCTGGTCGCCAAGCTCTCCTGGAGCGAGGCCGGCAAGCCCTCCACCTGGTCGGACTACCAGCGGACCAGCACCTACACCGACGCCGAGCGGGAGCGCAAGGAGGCGTTCGTGGAGCGCTCCCTGGCCGCCGCCGCGCCGCTTGGGATCTGCGCCGACCTCGGCGGCAACGACGGCACCTATGCCCGGATCGCCCAGCGCCACGCCAGCTACGTGGTGACCGCCGACGCTGACGCGGTCACCGTCGACCGCCTCTGGCAGCGCCTCGCCGCCGAGGGCAACGAGCGGATCCTGCCACTCGTCGTGGACCTGACCGACCCCTCGCCCGGCCTCGGCTGGCGAGGGACCGAGCGGGGCCCGCTGTTCGAGCGGCTGCGCCCTGACGCGGTGCTGGCGCTCGCCCTCGTCCATCACCTGGCGATCAGCGGCAACGTGCCGCTGCCGGCCCTGGTGGACTGGTGGCATGGCCTCGGCGGCCGGCTGGTGGTCGAGTTCGTCGACCCGAAGGACCCGATGGCCGACCGGCTGCTGGCCAACAAGCCCGCCGGCATGCACGGCGACTACCGCCGCGAGGTCTTCGAGCGCCTGCTGGAGCAGCGCTTCGAGGTGCTGGACCGCGAGGAGCTGCCAAGCGGCACCCGGATGCTCTATCACGCGGTCCCCAGATGAGCCCGGTCCCCGAATGAGCCTGAGCTGGAGCTGGCGAGAGCGGATCAAACCCTGGCACCGTCCCATCCCCCGTATCTCCCGTGAGCTGCTCGGGGCATGGCTGGAACTGTTCGTGCTGACCGGCTTCGCGATCGCCCAGCCGATCCTCGACGTCACTGGCGAAGCACCGGATTTCTTTCTCTTCCGGAGGGCGAGCCGCCTCGACATGCTGCTGCTGGTGCTCGCCGTCACGATCGCGCCGGCGCTCGTGCTCGGTCTGGTCGAGCTGGCCGCCGAGCTTGCCGGGGAGCGGGCCCGCGAGCTGGTCCACCTGGTGATGGTCGCCGGGCTGTCCGCGCTGATCGCGCTGGAGGCGTTGAAGAAGCTCCTCCCGATGCGGGGCAAGCGGCTGGCGCTGCTGGCGCTGCTGCTGGCCGCCGGGTTCGCCCTGCTCTACCAGAAAGGCCCCTGGGTGCGGTTGTGGCTGCGCTACCTGGTGCCCGCGCCGCTGGTGTTCGCGCTGCTGTTCGCCACCACCTCGCCGAGCGCCGAGCTGCTGCGCCCGGTCAGGACCGCCGCGGTGGCGCCGCTGCGGACGGCCTCAGGCCGCGCGCTGCCGCCGATCGTGATGGTGTTCTTCGACGAGTTCCCGCTGCAGTCGCTGCTGGACTCAAGCGGCCAGGTCGACCGGCGCGTCTACCCCAACTTCGCGGACTTCGCCGCGCACTCCACGTGGTACCGCAACGCCACCGGGGTGTCGGGGTTCACGCCGTACGCGGTCCCGGCGATGCTCACCGGCCGCTACCCCTCCAAGGTGGTGGCGCCGATCCTGCAGAACTACCCCGAGAACCTCTTCACCCTCTTCGGCAGCTGGTACAACCTGAAGGTCTCGGAGACGATCACGCAGCTTTGCCCGCCGGTCCGCTGCGGCGTCACGGCCGGCTCCCGGGACGCCTCCGGCCTGGGCGCGGTCCTCAAGGACTCGGCCGGCATCTACAAAAGTATCGTCTCGCCCTATGACACCCCGGTGAACCCGGCCTCGTTCGCCGACACCCAGACCGCCGCCGAAGCGGGCGGCAAGGGCGGGAAGAAGCTCGACACCAAGGACCCCTCCGCCCTCTTCAAGAACAACCTCAGCAACGCGGAGCTCAACGCCCCGTCGCGCTTCACCGACTTCCTGGACTCGATCAAGGCCAGCGACGCGCAGCCGACGCTGTACTTCCTGCACATCCTGATGCCGCACACGCCGTGGCGCTTCGAGCCCGACGGGGCCCTCTACAACCAGGGCAGCCTGCCGTTCCTGCTGAGCCTCCCCGAGGAGCAGTGGCCCAGGCAGTACGTCGAGCTGACCCACGAGCGCCACCTGCTGCAGCTCGCCTACACCGACAAGCTGGTCGGCGACCTGATCCAGCGGCTCAAGGACCAGGGCCTGACCGGAAAATGACCACCTGAGGGCAGGCGACAGCCAACCCCGGCCGGTGATCGGATGGCGGGTTGGTGGTCAGGCGGCAGGCTGCAGGGTGACCTTGTGGCCGAGCGCCTCGAGCTGGCGCACGAGGTTGCACGACCGCAACTGGGAGCAGGTCGACCTGCTCCCGACCCTCGCCGACATGGCCGGCATCAAGGTCCCCTGGAAGATGGACGGCCTCTCCGAGGTGGGCCCGCCGGCCCGGACCCGCGGCGACAAGTACTGGTACGACCATCCCGGCGACCGCGTGAGCCGCGACGGGCCGTCGAACTGGGCGACCGTATTGAAGGGCGTGACCGACTCGCTGGTGCGGGCCCACCAGCACGGCGACCAGGGCTTCTACCAGTACGGCTGGTTCGCCGACTGGGTCTACAAGCCGCCCAGCGCGATCGGGCGGGTCGCCGCGCGGCCAGCCGCCAAGGCGACCATCAGGAACTGGAAGCTGTTCGCGACCATCGACCCGAAGGCGGCGACCGTCCCGGCCCTGGTCGTCGGCCAGCTCACCACCGGGGTGCCACCGCCGGGAATGACCGTGCTGGTGGCGGTCAACGGCCGGGTCGGCGGGGCGTCGCTGTTCTATGCCGACCACGCTGGCCAGCCCGCCGACAAGTTCGCGGTGATCGTCCCCGACTTCCTCTACAAGCGGGGACCCGGCCAGTCCCAGCTCCAGGTCTACCTGGTCAAGGACGGCGGCGGCCAGGTCCCGAAGCGGCTCCTGCCGGTCGCCCTCTCCGGTTGAGGCTGGCAGCGCGGGAGCCTGTTCCTTCCCGCGCTGCCAGTGACCGCGTGGCCTGGGATCAGGCGGCGCGGCGAAGGGCGCGCACCGGGACCATTTCGCGGCCGAAGGTCCAGTTGGCGACGCCGGCGAAGGAGGCGTACCAGGCTGCGACCGCGGTGGCGAGGCCGACCCAGCCGCCCAGCTTGGTGATCGAGCTGTGGCCACCGGCCGCGCCGATACCGAGCAGGACGAACGTGACCCACAGCAGCAGGAACACCACGTTCACGGCGGCGGTGGTCCTGAACGAGGCGATCCACATGTAGAACGTGAAGATCCCCCAGGCGATCAGGTACAGGCCCACGGCGGTCGCCGGGACGGCCTGCGGGGTGCCCGGCTTGGCGAAGAAGGCCACGAACACCCAGTAGGAGATCCAGAAGGCGCCGAACGAGCTGAACGCGGTGGCGCCGAAGGTGTTGCCCTTCCGGAACTCCCACATCCCGGCGAGGAGCTGGGCGCCGCCGCCGTAGGCGAGCGCCAGGCCGAGGACGACCGGCTCGCCCGCCTTGCCGACCAGGCCGGCGTTGAACATGCTGAGGACGAAGGTGGTCAGCGCGAAGCCTGCCAGGCCGAGCGGGGCCGGGTCGGCGATCGCCCCGGCCGCCGGGTCCACTGGAGGCGTTACCGCCCTGGTCGGGTCGCCGGTCCCCCGCACAGCTTCGATGTCTTCCGCCATCGGAAGCCCTCCCTTGCGCAACGGCACGCGGAATTCCGCCTGTGCTCGGATCGTGCGCTTCATCTCACATCCGGTCAAGATTCCCCCGAAACCTATAGAGGGCTTCTGCCGGAAAGGCAGCGGGGCAAGTATTGGGAACGAAAGCGACGCTTGCCCCGCTTGCGGCTGGTGCGCGACTTCGGGTGCGCGTTTGCCCTTATCAAGCGTGGACGATAGCGTCTTGCCCCTCATTGGAAGGGGCCGGCTGATGTTACGAAACGCGCCGATCCGGTCGAAATTTATCCTCACCCTGATCGTCCCGCTGCTGGCACTGACCGTGGTCACCCTGCTCGGGTTGCGGGCCAGCCTGGCCGAGGGCGCCCGCGCCGGGCACGTGAACCAGCTCGCCCGCTTCGCCGACGGCCTCGCCCCGGTGGTCCACGAGCTGCAGAACGAGCGCAGCCTGTCGCGCAACGTCATCGGCTCCAGCCGCGCCTCCGGCGCCTCGATCCTGCGGGCGCAGCGCCGGGTCACCGACCAGGCGGCGGCCAGCTACCGCACGGCCGCCTCCCGGCTCCGCCTGGGCCCGGGCGACAGCGGCCTGCGCCTGCGCATCGACTACGCCTTCGGCGAGCTCGCCAAGCTCACCCGCCAGCGCGAGCTGATCGACCGCAGCCCGATCCGGGGCGACGAGCTGGCCGACCAGCCGCTGCTCGAGCAGGCGGAGCTGGAGGGCAACGTCCACCTCGGCGAGGGCCACCCGCCCGTCACCAACCTGCAGCAGGCGCTCGACCAGTACAGCGACACGGTCAACGACCTGCTGGACATCAACGGCGAGATCGTCCCGGGCTCCAGCGGCCAGCGGCTGCTCGACTCGATGGCCGGGTCGGTGGCGCTGGGGCGCGCGATGGACTTCGTCGACCTGCAGCGCGGTTTCCTGTTCGGCCTGCTGTCGCAGCACCGCACCGCCCTCGGCGACACCGAGCACGGCCGGCTGACCGTGCTGATGGCCGCCGAGAGCATCTACCTGGCGCAGTTCCAGAACCACGCCACCCCCGCGCTGCGCCAGCTCCTCAACCAGACCGTCACCGGCCCGCAGGTCGCCCAGGTCGCCGCCGTCGAGCGCGAGGCAGCGCTGCGGGAGCGCTTCCCCGGCGGCCTCACCCCCGGGGCCTGGTACAGCGCCGCCAGCGCCAATCTCGACCGGCTCCGGCAGGTGGAGCTGGCGCAGAACCATGACATCGTCACCACCAGCGCTGCGGTGGTGGCCAGCGCCGGCCGGCGCGCGCTGCTCTACAGCCTGCTGCTGGTCACCGCGCTGGTACTCGCGGTCGGCCTCTCGCTGATCAGTGCCCGATCGATGATCGTGCCGCTGTCCCGGCTCAAGGTCGCCGCCGACGAGATCGCCGAGCGCACGCTGCCCAGCGTGGTCCGCCGCCTGCGGGACGGCGAGGAGGTCGACCTCGCCGCCGAGTCGGCCGGCCCGGTCGCGGTGGACTCCTCCGACGAGATCGGCCAGCTCGCCGAGTCCTTCAACGCCGTCCACCAGGTCGCCGTGCAGCTGGCCGGCAAGGAGGCCGCGCTGCGGCGCAGCATCGGCGAGATGTTCCTCAACCTGGCGCGGCGCAGCCAGAGCCTGCTCGACCGCCAGCTGGAGCTGCTCCGCGCCGTCCCGCTGACCGGGCCCGCCGAGCTGCCCGGCGCCGTCGCCGAGCTGGACCACCTGGCCAGCCGCATGCGGCGCAACGCCGAGAACCTGATCGTGCTGTCCGGCGCCGACCCCTCACGCCGCTGGCGCGGCCCGGTCCCCGTGACCCAGCTGCTCGCCGCCGCGGTCGCCGAGATCAACGACCACACCCGGGTCGAGCTGCTGTCGCTGCCGGACGCGCCGATCGCCGGGCATGCCGCCGCCGACGTGATGCACCTA
>WNGD01001668.1_pt1 | contig 29509 bp, 28 predicted proteins | sample 5400671 | NCBI WGS metagenome assembly WNGD01 (sample SAMN13153369, study PRJNA577476) | soil metagenome | isolation source: 40 cm soil or saprolite under grassland replicate 2 | place: USA:California | collected 2016-06-15
GGTGCTGCACAAGCAGCGCTCCGACGATGTCGAGCACGGCGCTCACCACGAGCAATCCGGCGAAGAACCAGCGCACCCTCCGCCTCTCGACGCGCTGCTCGTGATCCATACGACTACAAGCTACGGCTACTCGGGACCGATCACTTCCACCTCGTTTCCGTCCGGGTCGTCGACGTAGAAAGTTCGCACGCCCTTCAAGACGGGGTGCACGCCGTGGCGAACCTCCACCCCCTTCTCGATGAACTGATTCTCGAGCTCGTCGTACGTAGTGCGATCCACTCGGAACGCCAGGTGGTGCAGGGACCGCTTCTCCTTCTCCTTGTGCGTCGGAAAGTAGTCGTCAGGATGCGGATGTGGGATCAGCACGATCATCTCAGGGATGCCGCCGGGTTTAGCCACCATAAGGAACTTGTTGGGCAGCTCCGGCGGCGACAGGATCTCGAGTCCGAACTGGTCGCGATAGAACTGCAGGGACGCCTCCATGTCGGCCACCCACAGGACGATCTCCGCGAGTCCCTCGACCCGGCTCATGCCGCGATCGCCTCGACCATCGCCACGAGATTCGTCTCGCGGACGCGAGGCGGAACAGAGCAGCCTGGCGCGACGATCAATCCTCTTCCGTCGGTCTCTTTCACAGCTCGACTCACCTCGGAACGAATTCTGGCCGGCGGGCCGTAGACGAGCGTCGCGCGCTGGCTCAGCCCGCCCATCACCGCGCGCCCCGCGATCTTTTGGCCTTCGCTGAGCGACGGATTGCCCTGGTTGTGGATCGACCAGCTCACCGCCTGCCCCGGAAGGTCGACGGCGAGCCCAAAGTTGAGATTGGAGCCACAGAGGTGGACGGCGTTGAACCACGCCTTGGCCGGCAGCGCGTTCAGAACCCCCTGGTCGTAGGGCAACACCAGGTCCCGGTACACGTCTTCTGGCATCACCTTGCGTCCGGCGTAACCGGAGATCGCGTAGAAGATTCCGGCCGCGCCTGCCCGCACGGAACGACGGGTGAAATCGACCAGCGCCTCCGCGATCCGCTCCAGCGCGGGCCCAACCATGTCCGGATGCTTGCGCAGCTCGCGGACGACACGCGACTGCGACTTGCCGACCAGGTATCCGCCGACCGTTACCGGGCTGAACACCGTCTGGATCACCGGGACGTCAGGTCCGAGCTCCCGAGCGACGAGACGGATCGAATCGACCTGGTCGTCCAGAGCCTTCCGGTTGGCCACGGCCACGGATGACCACGCCTCGAGGTTGGGGACGGCGGGCCGGATCAGGATCGGGCCGCGCAGGCGATGGCCTGAGGGGTGGTAGACCGAGCCGAACGCCTCGGCGAAAGAGCTCGCCCGCGGCTGGAACTTGACGTAGTCCCAACCAAATCGCCTCGCGCGCTCCACCGTGATCCCGGCGAGCTCTTCAGGCGACCATTCCTCCCGGTAGGTGTGGCCCCACGCACCGACCGGCGGCCGGTCGGTCACGCTCATCGCGAGCGCCGCCTCCACGCGCTTTCGGCCGGTCATCGAATGGAGTTTAAGCTGGACTTTGTGACCGACATCGCGACGGAGGCCGAACGACTGCGCTCCGCCGCGGAGGCAAAGCCGATGCGCTTGCCGATCAATCGGAAGGTCGACGAGTCGCATCATTCCGTGACCGACGACGGCCTTTCCGTGTGGTACACGGTCCAGGTGTCGCCGCACGCGCGAATCCAGGAGGCGATCTTCGAGCGCGCCGACCGGATGCCCTCCGACGAGGAATGCAAGCGCTGGCTGGACCTGCTGATCGTCGGCGCCATGGCCACGGAAGCCCCGAGCTTTCCGGGCTCTACGACCCGGCGTTTCGAGGTCTTCGAGAGTGGTTCCTGACTCGGTTCGCGCCGAGCTGCGGAGCATCGTCGGAAGCCAGGCGGTCATCGATGCACCCAACGACCTGCGGATCTTCGAACGCGACGGCTCGATCGAAGGCGCAGTGCCGGACGCGGTCGTCCTCCCGTCGTCGACCGAGCAGGTGGCCGGCGTGGTCAAAGTCGCGGCGAGGAACCGAATCCCGGTCGTTCCACGTGGCGCGGGTACCGGCCTCTCCGGTGGTGCGGTCACGATCCGCGGTGGCATCGCACTCCAGTTGACCAGGATGCGGCGCATCCTCGAAATCGATCCTGTCGCTCAAATCGCAACCGTCGAGCCGGGGGTTGTAAACCAGGAGCTCTCGCTCGTCGCCGCGCAGCACGGACTTTTCTACGCGCCCGACCCGTCGAGCCAGAAGGCCTGCACGATCGGCGGCAACGCGGCCGAAAATTCGGGCGGCCCGCACTGCCTCTATTACGGCGTGACCACCAACCACGTGCTCGGCATGGAGGTCGTGCTCGCCGACGGCAGCGTGCACTGGGTGAGCGGCGACGCGCCAGACCGCGTCGGCCTCGACCTGTGTGGCGTGCTGGTCGGATCGGAAGGAACCCTGTGCGCGATCACCAAGATCAAGGTCCGGCTGCTGCGCATCCCGCCCAGCATCGCGACCATGCTCGCCGCATTCCCCAGCATCGAGACGGCCAGTCAGGCGGTGTCGGCGGTCATCGGACACGGGATCGTCCCGGCCGCCCTCGAGATGATGGACAGGGTCACGGTCGGCGCGGTGGAAGCGCATTACCACGCGGGTTACCCGACCGACGCAGGCGCCGTGCTGCTGGTGGAAGTCGATGGCATCGCCGAGTCGACACGCGAGCTGATGGGGTCGATCGGCAGGATCCTCTCGGAGAACCAGGGCTACGCGATGCGGGAAGCGCAGACGCCCGCGGAACGTGAGCTCCTGTGGGCCGGGCGGAAAGGCGCCATCGGCGCGCTCGGACGCATCAAACCGAACTACTACTTGCACGACGGCGTGGTGCCCCGCTCACGCCTGCCCCAGGTCCTCTCCGCGGTCGGTGAGATCGGCGTGCATTACAAGCTCCCGGTCGCCAACGTCTTTCACGCCGGCGACGGCAACCTCCACCCCAACATCCTTTTCGACCTGCGCGACAAGGAGGTCCTGCCCCAGGTCGAGGCGGCGGGTGAGGAGATGCTTCGCGCAGTCGTCGAGCTGGGGGGAGCGCTCTCCGGCGAGCACGGCATCGGCCTCGAGAAGAGCGCGTTCATGCCGTGGACGTACACCGAGGACGACCTCGATGCGATGCATCGCGTGAAGGACGTATTCGACGCGGGCGGGATCTTGAATCCGGGCAAGATCTTCCCCGACCCTACGCGCAAAGCCGTTCACCTGGCCGGTCGCACCGGCCTCGCGGTCGAGGCGAAATGGTGGTGACGACTCCGGCCATCGAGAAACCTGCGTCGCCGGAAGAGCTCGCGCAGCGCCTGAAGGACGCAGCCGGTCAGAAGCTCGCGGTCGTGCCGGTCGGCGGCGGCCGCGCGAGCGGGATGGGCGAGGCACTCGAGCGATGCGACGTGCTGCTGCACACCACGAGGCTCGACCGCGTGATCGAGCACTCGCAGGCGGACATGGTGGTGAGCGTTGAGGCGGGCATCACGCTCGAGGCGCTCCAGCAAGAGCTCGCGAAAGCCGGCCAGTTCCTGCCGCTCGACCCGTTCAACTCTCCCGGCCACACCATCGGCGGCCTGCTCGCAACGGGTTGGACCGGACCGCTGCGCCTTCGCTACGGATCCCCACGCGATTTCCTCATCGGAATTCGAGTTGCGCTGCCCGACGGCAAGCTCGCGACTGGCGGCGGGCGCGTCGTGAAGAACGTGAGCGGCTACGACATGATGAAGCTGCACTACGGTGCGCTCGGCTCCCTCGGCGTCATCGTCGCAGCATCTTTCAAGGTCTTCCCCATCCCGATGCACGACGTCACCGTGACCAGCGCCGGCGGTTGGAACGCGGCCACGCACGCACTTTCGGCGCCGGTGGCGCCCTCCGCGCTGGAGCTGGACTCGAAAGGACGCGTGCTTGCCCGTTACACGGGCAGCCGTGACGCGGTCAGCCGCGTGATCGACGAGCTCGGCTGGAAGGCCGCCGATCGGTCGGTGTGGGACGACCACGCGCGGAGCGCGCCCGCGACGTGGGCCCGCATTGCGGTGCCGCGCGAAGAGCTGAGGCGCGCGGTCCAGGCGTTGCCATCCGGCGCTGAGTGGTGGGCTTCACCCGGCGTCGGAGTTGCGCACTGGGCCGTCGAGTCCGGCCCCCCGTCCGTCATCGACATGCGGTCGAGGGTGGAGGCCGCCGGCGGAACGCTCGTCATGCTCGACGCCCCGGACGACTTCATGCGTGAAGTTGGCGCGTGGGGCAAGCCACCTTCGACACTCGGCATTCAGCACCGGCTCAAGCAGGCCTTCGACCCCGACAGAGTTCTGAATCCCGGACGGTTCGTCGTGTGAGCACCACGCCATTCGCGCGACTCTCCGATGACGACCTCGCCACCTGCGTCCACTGCGGCCTGTGCCTCGATGCGTGCCCGACATTTCGCATCACCGGGCTCGAGACCGAATCACCTCGCGGCCGCATCTACCTGATGACCCAGTGGAAGCGCTCGACCCTCCCGTTCGACGAGGCGCAAGTCAGGCACATCGACCTCTGCCTCGGCTGCCGCACGTGCGAAGCCGTGTGCCCGTCCGGCGTTCCTTACGGGCGAATCATCGAAGCCGGCCGGGCGGATGTCGAAGACATGCGGCGCCCTTCCTTCAAACGCACCGCGAGCCGGGTCGCGCTGCGGCAGCTCGTCGGCCATCCGGGCCGCCTGCGCGCCGCGGGCGCCGCGGTGCGCCTTGCGCAGAAGCTGCACCTCACGTCGGTGGCCCGGTCCGGGAGGATGCTTCCGCGGCTGCGCACCCGCTTCAGGCCACCTGCGACGGGGGTCGCTCCCGCGATCGGCGCGCGCAAGCATCGCGTCGCGTTTCTCGTCGGCTGCGTCATGCCGATCCTCTACCCGCAGTCCCATGAGGCCGCGGTCAGGCTGCTGCAGCTGGCCGGCTGCGAGGTGTGGTTTCCGCAAGACGAGCGATGCTGCGGCGCCCTTTTCGCGCACAACGGCGACCTTGCGGGCGCGGAAAGGCTGCGCGTGGCGAACATGCGGACCTACGAAGCCGGATCGTTCGACGCGCTCGTCGTCGACTCCGCCGGGTGCGGCGCGCACCTCAAGGATTTCTACCCGGGGCTGAAAGGGCGCGTGAAAGACCTGAGCGAGTGGCTGCTCGAGGTCGGACTGCCCGAGCCGAAGCGTGAGGTCAAGATCCGGGTCACGTACCAGGACGCGTGCCACCTCGCGCACGGGCAGAAGATCAAGAAGCAGCCGCGCGACCTGATTCGCTCGCTGCCCGGTGTGCAGCTCGTGGAGATGCGCCATCCAGACATCTGCTGCGGCGCGGCCGGGCTTTACAGCACGCTCGAGCCCGCGATGTCCAACCAGATCCTGCAGGAGAAGCTCGAAGACGTGATGGCGACCAACGCCGACGTGATCGCGGTCGCCAACCCCGGATGCCAGATGCAGATCGAGTCGGGATTGCGCGCGCGCGGTGCGACCATGAAGGTCGAACACCTCTCGGAGCTGCTGGCGAGAGCCTTCTAGCTCTTCAGCTTCGGCAGCACCGCGGTCTTGGTGACGTCGACCTCCACGCGCGCCACCGCAAGCGTCACGTTGTCCGGAGCGCCCAGCTCGCGGCACCGCTCGATGACGCGCTCCGCCCAGCTCGCGGCACCGCTCGATGACGCGCTCCGCCCCGCGGTCCAGGTTCCCGTCCCTCAGCAACAGGCGTCCCATCTCGTCGACGCTCACGCCCGCGGTCTCCACGCCATCGCTGCACAGCACGACCGCGTCGCCTTCCTCGAGCTTCACGCGGTCGGTGTATGCCTGCACCGTGTCCCACACTCCGACCGCCCGCGTGAGCTTGTGCTTCTGCGGGTGGTTGGCGGCTTCCTCCGGCTTGATCAAGCCCAGGCGCACCTGTTCGGCCGGCCACGAGTGGTCCTGCGAGATGAGCTTGGCGAGGCCGTTGCGAAACAGGTATGCGGGACTGTCACCGACGTTCAGCAGGCCCACCTCACCGGAGCGGATCGCCGCGATCACCATCGTGCTGCCCATGCCGAGCCAGTCGGGGTTGTCGTGCGAGGCGTTGAACACGGCCTTGTTGGCTTCCTTGCAGGCGCGCTTGAGGCGCTCGACGTCGGGACCCTCCTCTCCGTCCTCGGCCAGCACGCGCGTCACCGTCTTGACCGCCAGGGAGCTGGCCTGCTGCCCGGCGGCGTGGCCGCCCATTCCGTCGCAGATGACGATCAGCGTGTCGAGGCCGGCCTTGTTGCGCCAGACCGCGACGGAATCCTCGTTCTCCTCTCTCTCGAGCCCGGGGTCAGTGGCCCACGCGATACGCAGTCGCATCGTCCTACCTAACGGACCAGACTGTCACTACGCTCCGATAACGGTGAACTGAACTGAGTTCTGGCCGACCGTCAGGCGGTCGCCATGGTTCAGCTGCTTCTCCTGGATGGACTCCCCGTTGACGAACGTCCCGTTCGTGCTGCCCAGGTCGACGATCCAGAACTGATCGCCGCGACGCTCGAGCCGGGCGTGGTGCCCGCTGGTGGCCGGGTCGCGCAGGATCACATCGTTGTCCGGAGAGCGGCCGAGGCGGAGAGCATGGTCTCCGGCGCGGTGCGTGTGCCCTGCATCCGGTCCGGACTCGATGACCAGCTCGGCCTGCGGAGCTGCGGCGCCGGCGGCGGGCGGCCGGGTCGGCATCGCCATGGTCTCGGGCAGCGGTGGCGGCGGCGGCGCGGGAGGTGGGGCTGCCGGGGGTGGCTGCCAGGCGGGCATGAGCGTTGTCGGCTCGCGATCCGAGGGAGGGCCAGGCATGTCTACGGGAGGCGGCGCGACCATGGTCGCGGCCACGTCGGAGCCTCCGTCTGCGGCGGGCGGCCGCCACGGCGGCGCTGGTGGTTCCGGGGCGGCCGGAGCGACCGGCGCGGCCTGCGCTCCGGCGGCGAGATCCGCATCCGTCGATTCAGGCTCGGCCGCCGCGGGCGCCGACCATGCGGGAACGGGAGGCGCGCTCCACGCGGGAGGCGGCGCCTGCACCGGAGGTGGCGCCGGAGGAGGTGCGACAGGTTCAGGTGGTGGCGCGGACTGCCCGCCCCATGCCGGGGTTGGCGGAGGCGCCTGGGGAGCCACCCAGGAAGGCGCGGCCGGCGCCGCGGGCTCCTCGGTCTTCGGGATGTCCCACGACTGCTGGCCCGGCGCCTCCCAGGCGGGAGCGACCGTCGGCGGCGCTCCGGGAGCCGAGGCGGCGGGCGCGCCCCAATCGGTTCCCGCGGGAGCGCCCGGCGGAGGCTGACCGGGAGGAGGAGCGGCGGGCTGAGGAGCCGCCTCCCACGAAGGTGAGGCCGGTGGATTCCAGGCCGGCGCGCTCGGCGCCGGAGGCGGAGGCTGCGCCTGCGGCGGCGGCGCCCCCCAGGAAGGCGCGGCAGGCGCCGCGGGTTCGGGCGAGCCCTGTGAGCCCCAGGTCGGCGAGGCGCCAGGAGCCTGCGCCGGAGGTGAGCCCCACGAGGGTGCCGGACTGGCAGGCGGCGGCGCGGCGGGAGGAGGTGCGCCCGGCGGAGAACCCCATGCCGGAGCAGGCGACGGGGGCGCGCCCCATCCCGGCGAAGGGGCGGGCGGCGCCGAGGGTGACGAAACCGCGGGCGACGCCGGTGATCCCCAGCCACCGGCCGGGGGCTTGGCCGGCGCGGGCGCACCCCACGCTCCCGGTTGCGGCGGCGGTGCGACCATCGTCGGCGCGACCGAGGCCGGGCGCGCCGGGGTCGGCGGCGCCCACGTCGCGGCGACGCCGGCCGTCTGGTTGCTGGGCGTCGCGGGACGGACTGGGGGCGCCGACTTCTTCTTGCTGCGGCGCCTCCGAGTTCTTAGATAAAGGAACGCGACGACGATGGCGAAAAGCGCAAGCGCGATGTAAAGCAGCAGCAGCGTTTCGTCAGACATGAGTAAGGCTGAAGTATGCCACCGTGATCAATTATCTCTACGCGGGATGGCGCCGTTCTCGATGATCAGGCGACCCGACGCAACCCCGGGCACTGTGACGTCGGCTTCCAACGAATGCGTTCCAGCACCGAGCGTGTCGCCGGTGACGACATGGATCACGAGGCGGCGCCCCATCGGAAGGTCGAGACGCTTCGGCATCGGGGCGAGGCCCGCGTTGGTTTCGATGTGCAGCCGCGGACCAGTGATGAGAACTCCGTCGAGGCGCAAGCCCGTCACTCCAGCGAGGACCGCGGGGCGCGTGCGGTTCTCGAGCGCGAAGCTCATGCCGCGTGACTCGGGCCGTAAGCTCTGCAGGTCCGCCAACCGCTCGGCCAGGTAGCGCGGTATCTCGGGCCGCGGTCTGACGCTCGGCCCGGCCGCCGCGACTGCAAATGTGAGCTCGGTCGAGTCGAGCTCGCGGCCGGAGACCGTGAGCGTGGCGTCGAAGCGGTACTCACCCTGAGCCGCCAGTGGAAGGCTGATCGTTGTCGCGCTGACAGCCGGCTCGAAGGCGGTCGGCACCTCGACCTCGACCGATCCCGAGTACGACTTCTTTTGCACCGCATCGCGAACGCGGTCAAGCCCGCGTGCACCCGCCGCCTTCTCACGCAAGACCGACCAGCGGACTGTGCCGCGACCCGTCACCTCGGGGTCGTCGTTGACGATGACCAACCTCACCGCGAACGGACTGTGCGGGTTCTGGACGATACCGAACGGTCGGCCCGCTTCGAACTGCAGCGGTTCGACGATGACTCGCGTCGCTTTGAATGCCTTCGTTAGCGCCTCGAGCGCGAGCTTCGGCCGCCGTGCGCCGTCGAGCATTCCGAAGCCGATGCCCGGAAACAGGTCGACGAGGTGGTACACAAACGCACCCCAACACGACTCGAACTTCCGCGTGCGCAGGTGCTCGGCCGCGTAACGCACGAGCCGCGCCTGGTACAGCTGCGAAGCCTCGACGTATCGCTCCAGGCTCTGGTGCGCCGACGGAAGTCCCACTCCGCGCTCGGCCCAGTTGACAGGCTGAAAGCCGGCGTGGCGCCAGGCGGCATCGTCGTCGGAGACCGGCCACCTGCGGCCGATCTCGTCCCAAACCGATGACTCGAGATCCGGCAGCGACTGCGCGCCGAACGCCGTCACCATCAGCGGCTCGACGAGCCCGATGTCGCGCCATGTGCCCTCGGACCAGCCCAGCATCATGCGCAGGTCGATGTCACCGGACGCGGCGACGGCCGGCCGGCTTGCGTCGAGATGCTCGAACGAAGCCCTCAGGTCCTGGTCGATCGAGTGGTTCTGCCGCACCGAATGCACGTCGCCCAGGTCGAAGTTCGTCGCGAGCCAGGGCGGATCGTCGTGCGCGATCCACAGCGCGATCGAGGGATGGTTGCGCAGCATCGTCACCACCTCGGCCTGCTGCTCTCGCGCCGCGTTCTCGAAGAACCGTGCTTCGTCGTTGCGCCCGTGATAGACGTATGTGCCGCTAAGCGGCAGGTCCTGCAACACGAGCAATCCTGCCTCGTCCGCCTGCCGGTAGAACTCGCTCGGCAGGACGTTGGCGACGACGCGAAGCGCGTCGAGGTTCGCTTGCTTCGCGACAGCGATGTCGGATGCGAAGACCTGGGCGCTCAGCTCGTCGAGCCGGTGCGACGGCGCGTAGCACGCGCCGCGCAGAAAAATCGGCTTCCCGTTGACTGAAAAGCTCCAGCGGCGCGGGCCGATGTCCCACGACAGCTCGCGAAACGCAAACAAGTCATCGATGCGCGACGACTCTTCGCCGTCTGACGTACGCGCGATCACGTCGGCGTGATAAACGTTTGACGGTCCGAATCGCCACGGCTCCCATCGTCTGGCGCCGGGAAACGCCAGCCGCATGGTCACGGTCTCCTCCATTCCACCGGCCAGCCGCACGTCCCTGCGCAGCCGCACCGCATCGCGGCCGGGTGCCGGTACGACGAGCTCGACCTCACCGTCCATCTGCCTACCGTCGAGGTTCCGGAGGCGCGCCTCGACCTCCAACCGTCCATCCCCTGCCTCGAAGCTCGGCTTCAAACGCAGCCAATCGACCGCGATCGCACCCACGTACTCGAGCTGCACCGGCTGCCACAGGCCAAGGGGCACCTCGAGCCGGTACGGCTCGGGAAGGCTCGAGTACGCAGAAGCCGGGTATGGCTTCAGGTCGCCATCGTTGAACAGGCCCATGATGTGGCGCTTCTTTTCGGGCTGTGCCTCGACCGGAGACTCGCAGCAGATCACGAGCAGGTTTTCGGGTTTGAGATATGGGGTGAGGTCGAAACCGAAGGGAGCGAAGTATCCGTAGTGCGAGCCCAGCAGCCGCCCGTTCAGCCAGACGTTCGTGGCCAGGAAGGCGCCGCCGATCCGCAGCACGACTCGGCCCGCGTGATCCGGTCGAGGGAACTCGGTGCGATACCAGATCGACTGCCGGCCCTCCGACGCCGCCAGCTGGCGTGGGACCTCGATCGGTTTCCACCCGCCGCCGCGCCCGACCGTCAATCTCTCGGCCTCGCCCTCGCCGAGCGGCATCCACACGGCCTCCCAGGCGGTCAGCTCGCGCCGGCCGGCCGCGCGCTGGGCCAGCGGCATAAAGAGCGAATCGCTCATGCGGCCCTCACGAAAGCGCCGTCGGCCGTGGAGCAGATGAGCACCGGACGACCGATCCACCGAGCGAACGCGTCGGTTTTAGCGCGTTCGACCAGCGCAAGGATGCTCCCGCCGAAACCCGCGCCCATGATGCGGGCGCCGTAGCAGCCGTCCAGCGACCACGCAAGCTCGACGATCGCGTCGACGTTCGGCGTCGAGACCTCGAAATCGTCGCGCAGGCTCTTGTGAGATTCCTGCAGGAGCTCACCCATGCGATCGAAGTCGCGGTCGTGCAGCGCCGCCACGAAGGCGTGCACGCGCGCGATCTCGGAGTCGACGTGCCGGCGTCTTTTGGGATCGCCCGCCTCGGCTTCCAGCCTGCGCTGGTTGTATGGCGTCGCTGCGAGCGAGCGGTGCTCGCCCGAATCGATGACTGCGATCGCGACCTCGTCCGGAAAAGGAACCACCTGGTACTCCAGCGTCGCGCAATCGAGCAGCAGCGCGCATCCCCGCCGCCCGAGCGACGAGGCGAACTGGTCCATCACGCCCACCTGAACGCCAGTCGCCCTCTGCTCCGCGCGCTGGCACGCCAGAGCCGCCTGCTTTCCATCCATGTCGGGCCGGATCCCTGACGCCAGGGCGACGAGCAGCGCCGCGGACGAGCTGATGCCGGCGTTGGGCGGAACCTGGGAGACGACGTGCACCGACTGAGGGCCTGTGTCCAGCTCCTCGCCGATGGCACGCACGTAGGCAAGGCCGCCGGGGACGTCGCTCTCGATCGACCAGTCATCCGAGGGACGGCCTGCGACGTCTGTGAATCGGTCGACCGCCGCGGGCAGCACCACGCCGCCGAGGTAGTCGACGTGCTCGCCGATGAGGTTCACCCGGCCGGGCGCCTTGCCGCGCCATTCAGACCTGGATGTCACGAAGCTCCGCGGCGGTGTCTTCGGCCCGTGCATCGAGGATGAACGCGCCGGCCCCGAGCTCGGAGCCGGCCAGGTATTTGAGCTTGTCCCTGGTGCGGTTGGGCGGATAGAACTCGACGTGAAAGTGGTGGTGGCGTGCGCCGCGTCCTGGCGGCTTCTGGTGCATCGCCATCACGTAGGGCAGCGGTTTGTTGAAGAGGCGGTCGTACTTCAGGAGCAAGCCCTTCAGGTTGGTCGCGAACGACTCGTCGTCTCTCTGATCGAGGTCGAGGAGTCCGCCGCGATGCTGGAGGGGCGCGAGGTGGACTTCATAAGGCCAGCGCGCGAACGGCGGGACGAAAGCGATCCAGCGGTCGTCACGCAGGACCGTCCGCACGCCGTCGGACTCGCCCTCGATCACGTCGCAGTAGAGACACCGGCCGGTCTTGCGCATGTGCCTCGACTCGGCGGCCAGCTCGCGCTGGATCACCGGGGGGACGAACGGATACGCGTAGATCTGTCCGTGCGGATGGCTCAGCGTGACCCCGATCTCCTCGCCACGGTTCTCGAAGACGTAGACGTAACGCACGTTGGGCAGGCGACCGAGCTCGTCCGTGCGGTCGCGCCAGACCTCGATCAGGTCGCGTATGTGGTCGACGCTCTGCTCTCCGAGGGAAGAGTCGTGCGCCTGCGTGTAGCACACGACCTCGGCGCGACCCTGGTCGCCCGTATACGACGGAAATCGGTTTTCGAAGACGACGATGTGGTACGTCGGCTCTGGGATCTCGGTCTCCGGCTGACCTGGCCTGGTCGGGCAGAGGGGGCAGTGCTCCGCCGGCGGATGGTAGGTGCGGTCCTGGCGCCACGGCGCCACGGTGACCCATTCTTCGAGCAGGGGATTCCACCGCAGCTCGCTCACGTTCTGGGTTGCTCGTAGTAGATGAGGTAGCGCCCGTCGGGCTTCTGAATGACCCGCTTCTTGACGCGTTTAAGCCTCGAGGGCACGCTTCACCGCTTCCGCAGGCGAGCCGACTCTCTCGAGGCCCTTCACGTCCCATGTTTCGAGCGCGAAGACGGCGCGGCCCAACCGGCGCGCGATTGCAATCTCGCTCAGCGTCCCCCATCCCCCGCCGATAGCGATCACGCTGTCCGCCGCGGTCACGATCACCGCGTTCCGCGCCTGACCGAGCCCTGTGGCGAGCGCGAACGTCAGGTGTTCGTTCGCCCCATGTCGATCAGTGTCAGGCAGAACACCGATCACCGTCCCACCTTCGCTCGCCGCGCCTTCACTCGCCGCGTTCATCACGCCGCCGAAACCACCGTTGAGCACGACGGCTCCGTTGCGGGCGAGGAGCCTGCCCACCTCGCGCGCCACCTCCAGCTGCGAAGGGGTCGCCTCCGAGGCGCCGCACACGGCAACGTATCGGCGAGGCATCGAGGCCACAGTTTATTCGGGTAAGATTTGCTGCGAAGTTCAACGCCCGTGGGGCAAAGGAGGTGAGGCGGAGCTTGGATAAACCTTGTCGTGGTGCCAGCCGCCTCGTTTGCCAGCCGGGAGCTCGGGAGGAAGGCAGCTTCTAGCCTCTAGGGCTTCCAGATCCGAATCCGGCTCCTGGAGTCGGAGGCGGTAGCACTGCGAACGTAGACGCGTGAGGGCCCGGGCTTGCCGGGCCCTCAGTTTTTTGTCCTCACTAGGATTCAATCGGTGGCGCAGGACTTCGCAGCGCAGCTGAACGAGATCCCAGAGGGATGGGTGCAGGCCATGGGGGTGACGATCACCTACGCGACCAAAGACGAGGTCCGCGCAGAGCTGGTGGTGGGACGAGAGCACCTGCAGGGTTATGGCATCGTCCATGGCGGCGTGCACTGCGGAATCATCGAGACCCTCTCTTCGATGGGCGCCTTCCTCTTCGCTCGCGAGCATGGGCAGCACGTGGTCGGGCTCGAGAACAGCACGAGCTTCATTCGAGCCGTGCGCGCGGGCGCCAGGCTCCATGCAGTCGCCACTCCTGTCACACGGGGCCGGCAGACCCAGGTCTGGCAGGCCCAGGTGCTCGATGAGAGCGACCGTCTCGTGGCGTCCGGCCGGGTGCGGCTGCTGTGCCTCTCTCCCGATCAGTCGCTGGCGGGGGAACAGGTGAAGGGCGCGCTCAGCGACCGGTGACGTAGCTGAAGATGATCTCGTCGATCAGCCGCTCCACCGGCGCGAGGTCGTCGGTGAAGACCTGGTCGTGATAGGGCGAGACTCGTAGCCTGCCCTCGTTCAGCACGCTCCGCGCGACGTCCTGCGCGAGGGGAGCGTTGACGAGGCCCAGGTTGTGCTCGACGTCCGCGATCGTGACCGGTTCCATCGTTCCGTACACCAGCGTGTTGTTGAAAGCCGGGACGTCGACCAGGAAAACGTTCGTATAGACCGCCGCCATCGTGCTCGCGATGGCGTCGACGAGACGGTAGTCGGTCGCGGTGCGGCCCGCGTTGACGACCGCGACGCCGTCGGGTCGCAGGTGCGCCCGCACCTCGCTGAAGAATTCCCGCGTCGTCAGGTGGAACGGGATGTATGGCTGCCGGTATGCGTCCATGAACACGACGTCGTACTCGCCTGCCTGCGTGTCGAGCCAGTAGCGCGCGTCGGCCACGACCGGGTGCACGTTCGGCTCGTCGAGGTGAAAGTAGCGGTGGGCGACGTCGAGGATGTCGGGATCGATCTCGACTCCGGTGATCTGCACGGTGGATCCGTACGCCGAGGTGAGCTGACGCGCCGCGGTGCCGCCCGCGAGGCCGAGGATCGCGACATCCTTCGGGGGGACCTCCGAGTCCTGCGCCGGATGAAACGAGCTGGCGATGAGCGCGTAATCCCACGGCCCGCCCGTGAGCAGGTTTTGCGAGTCGTAGATGGAGTGGATCGCCTCGCCTTCGTTGAGGATCAGCTCGGTCTTCGATCCGTCGCGGACGACCTGGATGTATCCGTAGGGTGATTCCTTCTCGTAGACGAGCTGGCCGACCTGCGGCGGCTTGATGCCCGAGGGCAGCAGGATCCATGCCAGGATGACCGCCGCCGCGAAGGCCGCGTAGAACCGGCGGCGCGGCCACGGCCACAACCCGGCCGCCGAGATTGCCACCAGGACCAGCCCGAATCCTTCGAGGGTCGGGCGTGTGCCGTAGCTCGGAATGAACCAGAACACGGGAAGGAACGTGCCGAGGATGCTGCCGGCGGTGGACAGCGCGTAGACGCGGCCGGCGGTGTTGCCGCCGGATTCGACGTCACGCAGCAGGAGGCGAATCGCGAACGGGCTGACGCATCCGAGCAGGATCACCGGCACCGCAAAGAGGATCACGACGGCGAAGAGCGTTCCCGCCACCAGGCCCACGCTCAGCGACTTGAAGCCCTGCTGAGAGAGCAGGAGGATCGGGTAGCTGACGAGAGGGATGATGCCGATCCACAATCCCGCCCACGCGGTGATCTGGAACAGCACCTCGTCACGTGGATGCCGGTCGGCGAGCCGCCCGCCGATCACGTACCCGGCCGAGAGGTAGATCAGGATCAGCCCGATCAGCACGCCCCACACGTAAAGGCTGGTGCCGAAGTAAGGGGCGAGGAGCCGCGACGCACCGAACTCGACGCCAAGCGAGGCCATGCCGGAGATGAAGACAAGCGGCAGCAGCAGGCGCCGCGTGAGCTGGGCGGCGCTCACCGGTGCGGTTTCAGATCGGTTGCTCTGCCGCCCACTTGCGCGTCCGCTCGTCCATCGGCACTGGAAGCTGCGCGCGCACCTCTGCGTACATGTCTCCCGGAGAGCCGCCCTTCGGATCTGGAAGGCCGAGACCGCGCAGCCGGATCTTGGTCCCGTTCTGTGTCTCAGGCGGGACCCTGAACTTGACCTGGCCGCCCTTGAGCGTGGGTGCCGCCACCTCTCCGCCTTGCAGCGCGACGTGCAGCGGAACCGGGACCACGACTCGAACGTCCTTGCCTTCTCGCGTGAACACCGGGTCCGGCGCGACCTGGACCGTCGCGCGAAGGCCGGGCACCCGAAGCACCGTGCCTTCCTTCACGCCCGCGGGAACCTTGACCTCGACCCGCCGTCCGCCGGGCAGCTCGACGGTGCGGCTCGTGCCTCGGTAGATCTCGCCCAGGCTCACGGTGATCGGCGCCTCGACGTCGAGCGGCTGCTGCGTGCGGGTGCGGCCGCGAGCGTTTCCGAAGATCGAGCCGAAGATGTCGCCAAACCCGCCGCTGTCGCCGAAAAGGTCCTCGATGTCGTCCGGAGAGACAGTGCGGTACTCGACTCGCGGTCCCCCGCCCCCTGGCCGGAAGCCACCGCCCGCGCGCGCCGTCTCGGGGTCGATGCCGGCGGCCTGGGCCGACGCCCAGTTCTCGCCGAACTCGTCGTAGAGCTTCCTCTTCTTGGTGTCCGACAACACCTCGTGAGCCTCAGAGAGCTCTTTGAATCGAGCTTCCGCCTCCTTGTTGCCGGCGTTCAGGTCCGGGTGGTACTTGCGCGCCAGCTTGCGGAAGGCAGCGGAAATCTCCTTCTGCGTGGCCGCCCGCGGCACGCCCAGCACCTCGTAGAAGTCCTTGGTCTTAGGCACCTGTATTTGCTCTGAGGTTCATACCCGCTTGTGATGCTCGACGAATCCCGGCCGGCCGTGGTAGCCCAGCCTCTCGTTGATGTGCAGCATCGGCGCGTTCTCGGCGTCGTTGTCGGTGCAGACCACCGGCACGCCGAGCTCCGCGGCCTGGGCCAGGCTCTGCAGCTTGATCGCGCGGGCGATGCCGCGGCCTCTGAAGTCCGGGTGCGTGCACGTGTAGCCGGTCCACACGGTGCCCCGGACGGGCGGGAATTTCAGGTAGGTCATTGCCATAGGGCGGTCGCCTTCGACCGCGATCCACCAGCGGTCGTGACGCCGGTCCGGTGCGCCGGCGCGGCGGTCGAAATCGGCGAACGGCTCGGGCACGATCGTCAACGTGTGCGGAACGTCCTGCACGGTGATGCTGTTGAGCTCGTGCAGCTTCTCCATCTTCCTGGGGTCGTTCCACTCGGCGACGGTCAGCAACCGAAAGCCCGCGCCCTTGATTGCGGCGCGAGCTGATGCCGCCTCGTCGATCAGCCCTGGACCACGCTCTCTCAGGTCGAGCTCCCACACCTTCTCGGAGCGCGCCCGCTCGTAACCCAGGCTCGCGAGAGCGTCCAGGGCATCGTGCTCGTCCTCGGCCGAGTAGGCGAGCAGCAGCCGGGCGTCCTCCTCCACCGCCTTCGTGCCGATCCAGTCCCACATCTCACCGAGCATGTCGCGATCGTGCGCGTCGCGGTCGAGCCACGCCTCCACCTCGCAGTGGCGGTCGGGAAGCTTCGACCACGGCCCGTGCACCCAACCGAGGTATCCGATCGGCCTACCGCCGCGTACGGCAAGGAAACGTGCGTAGTCGTATCCGGTCCGCGGGTGCTCCCACCGGAATCGCGTGAGGACCGGATCCTGCGGAAGGTCCGGATACGCGGCGGTCATCACGTCCGACGCGAGGGCGGCGTCGTCGAGCGTGGCGGCGCGGTAGGTGACGGACACGGAGCTAGAGCTTAGATGCCGATGATCCTGGGCAGGATTCCGTCCTCGTCGATCTCGAGGATGCCCACCGTCGGCTCCTCGGATCGGACCATGTATCGGGCGACCTGGAGCCAGCACCACTCGAACCATCCCGGCTTCTGCGCGAGCCGCCTCCTCGCCGTCGACCGATTCCACTGATGCACCGCTCCCGGGTTGAACAGCAGCGCGCCGTCGACCCTGTACGCGTGCGGGCGATGCGTGTGCCCGAACACGATCACGTCGGCGTCTGGAAATCGGCGCCGCAGGCTCCGCGGCAGACCCTGGTGCGGCTTGAAGAACCCCAGGCTCAGCGTCCACAGCAACGTCTGCGGCTCCTCGATCCAACGCGATCGCTGGCCGTGGACAACGACGATGCGCAGCCCTTCGACGACGAGCTCGCGGGTCTCCGGCAGCGAGGCAAGCGCCTCGTCGTGATCGCCGCGCACCGCCTCCACCGGCGCCACCGCGGCCAGCTGCTCGAGCGTGGACGCCTCCGTCACGTCGCCGGCATGGACGATGACCTGCACACCGCTCAGCGCCCTGAACACCCGGTCGGGCAACGTGTCGATGAACTCCGGGCAGTGCGTGTCGGCGACGACCCCGATCCTGGTCTTCCTTCCCGCCATCCCCGTAGCTTATCTCCGGTTCAAATCTGATATTTTTGCGCTCAGACTTGACAATTTGGCAAGGCGTGCTTTCTAATTAGGCGCATGAAGGACCTGCAGCGTGAAATCTTGAGCCAGGTGGCCGCCGGCAAGCTCACGGCCGAGGAGGGAGCCGCCCGCCTGGAAGCCCTGGAGTCCGCTCCCGCCCCGGCCGCAACACCTTCCGCGCCGCCCGCCGAGACCGCGACCGCCGGTGTGGGCCATGTGAAGGTCGTGTCCCGCTTCGGCAACACCGAGGTCGTCGGCGACCCGACCGTGGCCTCCGCGGTGGCCGAGGGACCCCACCGCGCACGGCAGGAAGGCGACACCCTGATCATCGAGCAGTCCCCCGTCACCGAGGACACCAGCTTCGAGTTCAGCCGCCCGCAGGGCCGCGTCATCATCAACGGCTTCGACTTCGGCCGCAAGCTGACCGTGCGCATGAACCCGTCGCTGCCCCTGGCGGCCACGGTGCAGGCCGGAAACCTGCGCGTGACGGGCGTCCACTCCGAGATGAGCAGCGAAGTCCAGGCCGGCAACTGCACCGTCAGTGACTTTCGCGGCCCCATCAAGCTCACCGTCGCGGCGGGAAACATCAACGCGAGCGGCCGCGTCGACTCAGGTGTGAGCGCCATCCGGTGCGAGATGGGCCAGGTCAAGGTCAGCCTCGACCGCGGCTCCGATGTGCGCATCAAGGCCCGCGCGACGATGGGCAAAGTCTCGATCGAAGGCGCCGGCATCGCCGCCAACGACTCGAAGGCGGTCACCATCGGGTCTGGCGCCGCGAGCCTCGACATCGACTGCACGATGGGCAACGTCAGGGTGAGCGTGGAGTGATGGCTCGCACCGCGCCCCGCCGTCCCCCCACCAACTGCCCGGTCTGCAACACGCGGCTGGCCGTGACGCGGCTGTCGTGCCCGTCGTGCTCGACCGAGCTGTCGGGAGCGTTTGCATCGTGTGAGTTCTGCGTCCTCACCGACGAGGACCGCGACGTGCTGCGGGTCTTCCTCGCGTCGCGCGGAAACATGAAGGACCTCGAGCGACACCTGGGGGTCAGCTATCCGACAGCACGGGCGCGATTCGATGCGCTGCTGGCGAGGCTCGGCATCGAGCGGCCTGCCGCTCCCGCTCCCTCACGCGTCGAGCTGATGGAACAGGTCGCTCGCGGAGAGATCGACATCGACGAGGCGATGCGACGCCTCGATACGAAGGAGGTTTGACCATGATCCCGATGGAACCCGGCCCGGAAGACTTCGCGCGGATGCTGTCTGAGCAGCGCGCTCGGATGGTAGAGGCGCGCGCCATCGCGAGCTACGCGCACTCGCGCACCGGATTGCTCACGAGATACGTGCGCCGGCTGGCGGACCGCATCGACCCCACAGGTCGCGACCGGCGGCGCCTCCGCTAGCCGCACCAACACCAACTCAGCTCAAAGGAACAAGTGATGGAAGAGGTCGTTTTGTCTCCAGCTGCCAGTTCAACTCGGCCGCGTCCGTGGTCCGTCCTGCGATCGAGCGCCTTCCTCAAGCTCTGGCTCGGGACGACCCTGTCGCTGTTCGGCGATTTCTTCAGCTACATCGCGATGGCGTGGCTGGTCCTTCAGCTCACCGGTTCGAGCCTGGCCCTGGGCACCGTGCTCGTGGTGCAGTCCCTGCCGAGAGCCGTCCTGATGATGGTCGGCGGCGCGATGGTCGACCGGATCTCCGCCCGCGTGACCATGCTCGGATCGATGGGTCTGCGCGCGGCTTTCGTCGGGCCGCTCGCGATCCTTGTCCTGACCGGCCACGCTCAGATGTGGCAGGTCTTCGTGATCGCCTTCGTGTTCGGCGTGGTCGACGCGTTCTTCATGCCGGCCCGCAGCGCGATCCTGCCCAGGATCGTCGCCGACAACGAGCTGGAGCCGGGCAACGCCGTCATGAACGTGACCGGGCAAGCGTCGGTCATCGTCGGCCCGGTCCTCGGCGGCCTGATCGTCGCGGCTTTCGGAATCGGCTGGGCGTTCGCCGCCGACGCGCTGTGCTTTGTGATCGGCTTTCTATTCATCCTTCTGCTGCCTGCGGCTCGGCAGACAGCCGCCCGCGAGTCGCATCCCGACGGCGGGCTCGGCGGACAGATCGCCGCCGGCCTCCGCTACGCGTGGTCCGACTTCGGCATCCGCGTCACGCTGATCGTCATCGCGGTGGTCGACTTCGCGGCCAACGGTGCTCTCGGCGTCGGCCTTCCCACGCTGGCCCACGGCCGCTTCGGCGCAGGGGCGGCGGGCCTCGGCATCCTGTTCGGCGCCTGGGGCGTCGGCGCAACGCTCGGGGCCATCGGCGCGGGCTTCCTCCCGCCGCCGAAGCGGTTTGGGTTGCTGCTGGTCGGGCTGTGCACGTGGCTTGGCATCGGCGTCAGCGGCGTCGGCCTGGTGCCTTCCCTCCTCCCCGCGTCGCTGCTGATGGGCTTCTCGGGGATCAGCACCGGCGTGGTCAACACCTTCGGGATCAGCTGGCTTCAGCGGCGAACCGACCCCGCCATGCAGGGCAGGGTGATGTCGATCGTGATGCTGGCGTCGATGGGGCTCACACCGGTGGCCTACGCATCGTCGGGCGTCCTGGCCGAGGTCAACCCGACCCTGCTGTTCCTGATCGCCGGCGGAATGATCCTCCTTTGCGCGGTCGGCACCGGTGCGAGCCGGAAGGTGCGGTCGCTCCGCTAGCTCGTCAGTGAATCCCGGCGGCCACCAGTCCCGCGGCGTGGGCGGCCGCCGCGTCGCGGCCGGCGTCCAGCGCCGACAGGGCAGCGGTCGCAAACGCATGCGACCGATGCTGGTCGAGGTTCAGCTCGATGGTCGCGAGCGAGAACCAGGCGCAGTAGGTCTGGCGGGTATACGACACGTGCTCCGGTGGCCTGCTCATGGCGGCGGTCGCCCACTGCACCGCCGTCGTCACGTCCTTGCCTGACGAGAGCGCCTTGAACGCACCCTGCGCGGCCGCGTGGCACGCGCTGGCGGGAGCTCCTCCCCGCTTCGCCCATGCGAACCACTCGGCGTAAGAGCGATCCTCGGCGGTCGGGCCCTGCGGCTTTTCGGCCAGGTGTCTCTGATCGACGACCTCCCAGGTCGACTTCGCCGCGGGCTGGGCGGGAGCCGGAGGCGGCAGCGGGGCGACGGGCAGCTTGCCCCCTCCCGGCGGAGTCGGGGCAACCGGCTGGGATGGTGCGGGTGCAGGGGCCCGGGCAGGCTGGGAAGTCGGAATGTTGGTCGCGTGCGGGATCGCCTCTTTCGGCGAGAACCATGTAGGAGTCCCCGGCTCGGCGGCAAGCGGCACGCGCGGGGCCCACGTCGGAACCTGGACCGGACCGGGCGGTGTCTTCGCGGCATCGTGGACGGGTTCGGCCACCGGACCAGGCGCCCACGCGGGCCGTCCGGGAGGACCGGATTGCGCCGGCATGACGGGGTGGGCCGGGGCGGCGGGCGGCGCGGGGTCCGCGGGCGGTGCGGGGGGCGGCGCAGGCGGGGGCACGTGCCTGAGCGCCGCAGGTGCGGCGGGTGGCACTGTCGGGGCTGACGCTGCGGGCGGCGTCGACGCGACCGGGGTGGGCGGGGTCGGCGCCACCGGCGGATGCCGGGGCTCGGGGGTCAGCGTCGGGGGTGTCGGTGTTGCGGGTGTCTGGGCCGCGGGGGCCGGAGCCGACGCCGGCTCGACGGCATCAAACGAGTCGGGCCAGCTTGGAATCGCCTGCGCCGGAGTTTCCGGTATCTCGAGCTCTGACGGTGGCGGCCACGCGGGCATCGCCCGCTCGGTGGGCGGCTCAGGAGGCCAGATGTCCGTCTCCGCGGGCTGCGCGGGGGACGCCTCCGCCGCTGGTGGCCACGTTGACTTGGCCGGGTCGGCCGCGACCGCGGGAGGAGGCTCGCTCGCGTCGACCATCGGAGGTTGGGTGGCGCTCGCCGGCTCGGGCTCAGGCTCAGGCTCAGCCTCTGGCTCGGGCTCAGCCTCTGGCTCAGGCTCAGCCTTTGGCTCAGGCACAGCCTTTGGCTCAGGCACAGCCTCTGCCTCTGGCTCGGGCTCAGCCTCTGACTCGGGCTCGGCCGCTTTCTCTCCCAATGGCTCGGCCGTGGCGGTCGCCTGATCCAGCTCCTCATCCGGCTCGGTCGGCACCGTCTCGGCCCACTCCGGCGTCGACTTCGCGCCCTCGCCGTCGGCTGAGCTCTCGGCCTTCGACCAGTCCGGATCGCCCTTTTGCATCGGCAACGCGGGCTGGGCCGGTTCGTCCTCGTCGTCAGGCGCGGTCGGCTCGCTGTCCTCGGCGGGTTCTACCGGGACGGTGTGGGCCCAGACCGGCGTCGTCTCGCTCGTCGGGACGGCGGCGGCAGGCTCCTCGGAATCTTTATCCGGAGGAGTCGAATCATCCGGGGGCGGAGGCTCTTTGTCCAAAATCGCTCGTCAGTCTAACTAGCCGTTCTTGAGTTTGGGTCGAGATCAGCCGAAGACGTTTTTCAACGCGTCTTCGGGTACCGGGTCGGGCTGCTCTTCGGCCCAGTCGGCCGCTTCGGACGCCTCCTGGTCGCAAGCGGCCTGAATGCCGGCCGCGCCCTCGGTGGTGATCCAGCGCCTCTCGATCAGCCACGCGGTGAACCTGACGATCGGGTCGTGGCGCGACGCTTCGTCCAGCTCTTCCCTGGGCCGGTACTTCACCTGGTTGTCCTCTGAGGTGTGCGAGTTGATGCGCCAGATCTTGGCGTCGATCAGGGTCGGCCCTTCGCCGCGGCGCGCCCGCGCCACAGCCTCACGACACGCGTCGTGGCAGGCAGGAACGTCGGTCCCGTCCACCGTGACCCCTGGGATGCCGTAACCTGCCGCGCGGTCGGCCACATTCGGGTTGGCCATCTGCAGCCGGATCGGCACCGAGATCGCATAGCTGTTGTTCTCGCAGACGAAGACGACAGGGAGGCGGTGGACGGCCGCGAAATTGATGCCCTCGTGGAACTCGCCCTGGCTCGTGGCCCCGTCGCCGAACGTGCAGAGGGTCACGCTGCCGTCGCCCGTGAGCTTCGAGGCGTAAGCGATGCCGGACGCTTTCGGTATCCAGCTGGCGACGACCTGGGAGACCGAAGCGATCTTCAGCTTGCGATAGCTGTAGCAGCCGCCCGGGATGTTGCGGCCGGCGGACAGGGGATCACCGGCCTTGGCGAAGACGGCGAGCATCCACTCCCTCATGGTCAGGCCACGGACGATCGCGTTGGCCAGGCCACGGTAGTGCGGGACCAGCCAGTCGTCGGGGCCGATCGCGGCCGTGGACGCGACCTGGATTCCTTCGTGGCCGCGGCTCGAGCCCACAAATGGCGCCCGTCCCTGCTTGACAAGGATATGCATGCGGTCGTCAAGGGCTTTGGCCATGCACATCCAGCGGTGGAGGTTCAGGTACTGCTCGCGCATCGCCGTCTCGGCGCGGGTCGCGGTAGCCATCAGGCGGTCAGCGCCCTCGCGATGTCGACCACCTCTTCCGCCGTCAATCCCATGCGGTTGAGGTGATCGTAGTACTGGCGGTGAAAATCCGAGAAGTCGGTGCGCTCGGCGCGCTCCTCGCGGATTCGCTTGACCTCGGCCAGCACCTTTCCGACGAGCTCCGGCTCGGGCCGGATTCCCGCGTGGCGCAGCGCGTGCTCGATGACCAGCGCGCCCGAATGCTTGCCGTATACGTAGGCGATCTCGGCGCCCAGGTCGGAAGGCGGAATGAACTGGTAGATCGCGGGATGGATGAGCATTCCGGCGGTGTGGATCCCGGACTCATGACTGAAGACGTTGAGCCCGATGCCTGGCTCCGTCGGCTGAACCGGAACGCCGCTCATGCGCTCGAGGCTCCGCGCCAGCGTGCGCAGCTTCTCGTACTTGAAGCCGGGGATCTCGATGCCGAACAGGTACCGCAGCTGGAGCAGGACCTGGTGCATCGGCGCGTTGCCGGTGCGCTCACCGATGCCGTTGACGCTGGTGGTGAAGACCTCGGCGCCTGAGCCGAGCGCCGTCACGGTGTTCCACGCGCCAAGGCCCAGATCGTTGTGAAAGTGCACGACGAGCGGCGCTTCCGGCGCGGCGGCCTTGATGGCGGGGATGTACTCACGCACCGCGAACGGCGAATAGCAGCCGACGGTGTCCGGCGTTGAGGGCCTTGTGCCGCCGGCTTTCAACCCTTCGCGATGGATCTCGGCGATGTAATCGACATCGGCGCGGCTGCCGTCTTCGCCGCCGAACTCGATCGAGGTCGCACCCTGCTCACGCGCGTACCTGATCGCCTCACACATCATGCGGAGGTTGGCCTCGCGGTAGTACGAGACGGGAAGCTCGAGCCATTCCGACTCGGGTATGCCGTCCCGATGCAAGAGCGTCTTGCCGAGCTTGTACTTGACGTGCAGGTCTGACGCCGACGTGAAGATGAAGTACGTGACCTCGTCCCGCGGATAGCCAAGCGAATCGATCACGCGCATCGTCGCGTCGATATCGCCGCGGGTAGAGCGCATCATGCACACGACCTCGAGGTCGGGCCGCACCTCGCCCCGCTTGCGGCCCTCGAGGACAAGCCGCAGCGTTTCCCGCTCTCCCTCCGACACCGAGGGGAAGCCGACGTCCATCACATGCACGCCAATGTCGGAGAGCATGCGCGCGAGCTCGTACTTGTTCTTCGGAGTGATCGCCACGCCCGGCATCTGCTCGCCGTCGCGAAGGGTGTCGTCATAGATGCGGATCTTTTCGGGCGGCGGAAAGCTCAGGTCGTGCGAGAAGCGCTTCGGGTCGCGAGCCAGCTCATCGAGCGGCTCTTGCAGGTCGACCGGTTTGACGTCATCCACGCGTCGCGGCCACACGCTTGCGCTCTTCCAGCCGCTTGCGCACCCACGGCACGAGCCCGCCCATTCGCAGCAGGTCGTTCATGAACTTCGGGAAAGGCTCGGCGCGATATTCGTCGCCTTTCGTGAAGTTGCGGATCACGCCCTCGTCGAGGTCGACCTCCAGCTCGTCGCCGTCCTCGATCGCCTCGGCGGCCGCGGGGGATTGCAGGATCGGGTAGCCCATGTTGATCGCGTTGCGGAAGAAGATGCGCGCGAAGGAGTCCGCGAGCACGAGGGAGACGCCGGCGCCGCGGATCGCCACCGGGGCGATCTCACGCGAGGAGCCGCAGCCGAAGTTCGAGCCCCCGACCATGATGTCACCTTGCGCTACCTGCGACGCCCACGTGTCGCGTCCGGGCACGCCTTCCATCGCGTGCTTGCCGAGCTCCTTCTCATCGAGCGAGTAGATCGCGTACTTCGCCGGGATGATCTGGTCGGTGTCGATGTTGTCGCCGAACTTCCAGGCCCGGCCTCGGACGACTTTCGGAAGGGTCACCGCCGGCTCAAACCCGCGACTGCCGGCACTGGCGGCATTCGAAGGCCCGCGAAACCCGCGAGCGCCGGCACTCGCGTGAGATGGCAGGGGTCACGCAAGACCAGCGGGCATCTTCTCCAGCACTTCGCTGGGGTGGCTGATCACGCCGGTCACGGCGCTTGCCGCGGCCACGGCGGGATTAGAGAGATAAACCAGAGCCTTTGGATGGCCCATCCGTCCCGGGAAGTTGCGGTTGGTCGTGCTCAAGCAGACCTCGCCCTCACCGAGCACGCCCATGTGCCCGCCGAGGCACGCGCCGCACGTCGCCGTAGTCCATGCCGCGCCCGCGGCGAGGAAGGTGCGGATGAGGCCCTCCCTCTCTGCCTGGATCGCGACCTGGTGCGAGGAGGGAGTGATGATCAGACGGACGCCCCGCGCGACTTTGCGATTCTCGAGCACGGCCGCCGCACGGCGCAGGTCGGTGATTCGTGAGTTGGTGCACGAGCCGATGAAGACCTGGTCCAGCTTCGTGCCGGCAACCTCAGATAGGGGCGCGTAATTGTCGGGTGACATCGGCTTGGCCACGCCGAGCTCGACCTTCTCGGCGTCGAACTCGAAGACCCTTTCGTACTCGGCGTCAGGATCCGAGGACACCGGCGTGTATGGGCGCTTGGCACGACCGTCGAGGTATTCCTTGGTGACCTCGTCGAACTCCATGATCCCGTTCTTCGCGCCGGCCTCGATCGCCATGTTGGTCATCGTCAGGCGCGCTTCCATGTCGATGTGGCGCAGCGCCTCCCCTACGTGCTCCATCGCCTTGGACCGCGCGCCGTCGACGCCGATCTTGCCGATCACGTAAAGGATCAGGTCCTTTGCCTCGACCCACTCCTGGAGCCGGTTGTGGTAGACGAACTTGAGCGTCTCGGGGACGCGAAACCACAGCTCACCGAGCGCGAACACGCATGCGAGATCGGTGGACCCGATCCCGGTCGCGAAGTTGTTCAGCGCGCCGTACGTGCAGGAATGCGAGTCGGCGCCGACGACCAGCTCGCCGGGGAGCACAAGCCCGTTCTCGGGCAGCACCGTGTGGCAGATGCCCCCCTGCCCGACCTCGAAGTACCACTTGATGCCCATCTGCTGCGAGAACTCGCGCGTGAGGCGGCCGAGCGTGGCGCTGGCCGCGTCCTTCGCGGGCTGGAAATGGTCCTGCGTGACCGCGACCCGCTCCGGGTCCCAGATCTTTTCAGCGCCCATCTGTTCGCGCATGATCTTTCCGGCCGGGGGGATGGTCAGGTCGTGGCCCATGGCGAAGTCGACCTTCGCCAGCAGCAGGTCGCCGGGGCGCACGCTGTCGCGGCCTGCCCCGCGGGCCAGGATCTTCTCCGTCATGGTCATGCCCATCGTCAATCCCTCAACCTCTTCGCCACAGCATCTCCGCACTCTGAGGTCGACAGGCTCCCGCCGATGTCGTGCGTCGTCTCTCCCGCGCGAATGGCCGATTCGACCGCACCCTCGATCGCGGTAGCCATATCGGTGTGACCCAGGTGTCTAACCATCATAGATGCGCTCAAAATCGCCCCGATCGGGTTCACGAGTCCTCGTCCGGCGATGTCCGGCGCGGTGCCGTGCACGGGCTCGAACAGGCCGCGTTTCGTCTCCGGGTTCACGTTTCCCGAAGGGGCGATGCCCATCCCGCCGATCAGCTCCGCCGTCAGGTCGGAGAGGATGTCGCCGAAAAGGTTGCCGGTGACGATGACCTCGAACTGGCTTGGGTCGCGGACAAGCTGCATCGCGGCCGCGTCCACGTACAGATGCCGAGTCTTGACGCCTGCGTGCTTCCTGGCGATCGCCCTCCAGCGGTCCTGCCAGAGCGCGCCCGCGTGCGTCATGGCGTTGGCCTTGTCGACCATCACGACCTCGCGCTCCGCCACCCCGAACGCGTACTCGATGATCCTCGTCACTCCGAGGTAGGTGTTCAGGTCCTCCTGGACCGCGACCTCGTCCTCGGTGCCTCTCTTGAAGCGCCCGCCCATCCCGACATACAGGCCTTCGGTGTTCTCCCGGACGATGAGGAGGTCAACGTGCCGGCGATCGTCGCGCCGGAGCGGTGAGAGGCGCTCGTCGTACAGCTTCGCCGGCCGCAGGTTGACGTAAAGGTCGAGCTCGAAACGAAGCCTGAGGAGAACGCCGGCGAGGTAAGCCGCGTCGTTGACGCGGGGGTCGCCGACCGCGCCGAATAGGATCGCGTCTGCTTTCTGCAGCTCCGTCCAGACGCCGTCGGGGATGGGCTTGCCAGTTCGCATGTACTGGTCGGCGTTGACGTCGTAGTCCTGGAACTCCAGGTCGGCGCCCGCGGCGCGCAGCACCTTGATCGCCTCGGGAACGACCTCCTTGCCGGCTCCGTCGCATGGAAGGACCGCGATGTGGCTAGGCAGGGGCCGCTTCCTTTTCGCGCAGCTTGTAGCGCTGGATCTTTCCCGTGACCGTCTTGGGGAGCTCGGACACGAACTCGATGATGTGCGGGAACTGGAACCGCTGCAGCCGCGACTTGCAGTGCTCCTGGAGCTCGGCCACAAGCGCATCGTCAGTGATTGCGTCGCCTTTGACGATCACGAAGGCCTTGATCCGGGTGAAGCCGTCGACGCTCACCCCGACCACGGCGCTTTCCGCCACGGCCGGGTGCTCGAGGAGCGCCGACTCGACCTCGATCGGCGATACCCATAGGCCGCTGACCTTGATCATGTCGTCCGAGCGGCCCTCGTACCAGTAGAAGCCTTCGCCGTCGACCCTGTAGCGGTCGCCGGTGAAGAACCAGTCGCCCAGGATCGAGCGCTTCGACTTCTCGTGCTGCGCCCAGTAAAGGGCCAACGCGCTGTCGCCTTTGACGTAGAGGTCCCCAGCCTCACCCTGCTCGACAGGCACTCCTTCGTCGTCGAGGATCTTCAGCTCGTAGCCGGGAACTGGCTTGCCGCTCGACCCCGGCCTGACGTCGTCGATACGGTTCGAGCAATAGATGTGGAGCATCTCGGTCGAGCCGACGCCGTCGAGTATGGTCAGCCCGAACGCATCTTTCCAGCGCCGCCAGACCTCTGCGGGCAGCGCCTCCGCGGCCGCAATGCAGTGCCGGATCGAGCTCAGGTCGCGGCGCTTCGCGCCTTCGAAGTTGAGGATCGCGTTGTAGAGGGTGGGAGCGCTGAAGAAAAGCGTCGGTTTGCGCGCCTCGATGGTGTCGAGAACGGTTCCCGGCGTGTGCCGGCCGGCGTGGAGGACCGTCGACGCCCCGACCCAGTAAGGAAATGTGAGGTTGTTGCCGAAGCCGTACGCGTGGAAGAGCCCGGTGGTCGAGAACGTCGTGTCCTTCTCGGTGATGCCAAGCACCTGCTCCGCGTAGGTGACGCACGTGTAAGGGATGTCGTGCTGCAGGTGGACCACGGCTTTGGGCTTGCCCGTCGAGCCGGAGCTGTAGAGCCAGAAGGCCATGTCGTCCCTTCGCGTCGGGGCGGCCTGGATCTCGGTGCCGGGTTGGACCTGGTCGGCGCGCAGAAGCGGCGGCTGCGTCCTTGCCCGGGCCGCCGCCGCGCCGAGCTTCTCCTCGGTGTTCGCGTCCACCACGACGACCCGAGCGAGTGAGTCCTCGATGAAGTGGTCGTAGTCCTCGCTTCGCTGCAGCAGGGGGTTGACCGGGACGGGAACCGCGCCGATGCGGATCGCGCCGAGAAACGCGGCGACCCAACCGGGCGAGTCGTAGCCGGCGATCAGGACGCGCTCCTCGCGCCGGACGCTGAGGTCGAGCAGGGCGCCGGCGGCGCCGTGGGCGAGCTTGGAGAGGGCGCCGTAGGTGACGTCGCCGGAGGCGGAGTGGATCGCGATCTTGGATTCCCGCCCGGCGTTCAGGTTGCGATCGATCAGGTCCGCGCCGACGTTGTACCGGTCCGGCAGGTCCACCGAGCAAATCTTGGCATGGATGCGAACGGACTGGGAGGAGGGTGGTCGGGGTCGGTCTTGGCGGCTGGAAACTCGGCACATTTTGCATTGTTTTGCGTGTAAATTAACTTGACATTCGTACGTTTGTTCGATACGGTTTGGAGGTGATATCTCTCTTCCCGGCAAGGGTCACCACACGCGAGATGCTGGTCCACAACCAGGCCCGGATCGACCTCCTGATGCTCGAGATGTCGCGCCTGGCCGCCGAGCTGGAATCAAGCGGCGAGTGGGAGCGGGCAGGCTTCAACAGCGCCTATGACTGGATTCGCTTCAACTGCAAGGTCCCCGGCAACGTGGCCGGCAATTACCTTGCGGTCGGCGAGCACCTGCCCAAGCTCGGCCAGAGCGTGGAAGCGCTGCAGAGGGGCGAGATCGGCTTCGCCCACCTGGCCGTGATGGCCAGGACCGCGGATGCCGTGGGCAAAGCTTTCGACGAGACCACGCTTCTGCCCCTCGCCAAAGAGAGCTCACCGGGCAAGT
>WNGD01002527.1_pt1 | contig 29504 bp, 33 predicted proteins | sample 5400671 | NCBI WGS metagenome assembly WNGD01 (sample SAMN13153369, study PRJNA577476) | soil metagenome | isolation source: 40 cm soil or saprolite under grassland replicate 2 | place: USA:California | collected 2016-06-15
TTTACATGGTTGTTCTCCTCATGGTGACTCCTCCTGTAGGTGGACATGCCGGAAGATGGACCACAGCGTGAGGTCGTAGGCCGCTTTGAACGCTCCGGCCAGGATGAACGGCAACCCTAACGCCAACAGGGGGCCTTGGAGCAGCAGGCCGGAGAAGATCGGGCTGGTGGAGGAACCCACGCTGCGAGCCAGCGAAGTGACACTGGCGGCAGCCGTGCGCTCTTCTGGGGCCACCAGGGCCATGGTGTAAGCCTGCCGGATGGGCACATCCATCTGCGAAAGTGCCTGACGCAGCAAGAGCAACGTTGCTGCGATCGGAAAGATGGGCACGAAAGCTACCAGAGCCAGCAAGACATTTGAAGGCAGGTGCGTAAACACCATCGTGTTGAGCAGACCGAAGCGTCGAGCGAGCGGTACCGCCGCCAGGAACGAGAGCGCCGAGAGCAGATTCGCCCCGAAGAACAGGGCGGAAAGCACCGTGAGCGAGACGCCGAAGCGCAGATGAAAGAACAGCGCCATCAGGCTCTGCACCACCAGCCCTCCAGCTAGCGCATCTATGCTGAAAAGCGCCGTCAGCCGCCACACGGTACCACGTGAACGAACAAGCCTTGGGGCAAGGCGTTGCCAGATATTTTCCACCTGGATGGGACTGTGCAGTGGCATCTCTACATCCGAAGACAATCGCAGGGACAGTCCAGCCACAACGAGCGCCAGCACCGTGTACACTCCGAAGAGGAGGCGAATGCTGGAAGCTAGGGGCAACCCCGCCTGGACCAGCAGACCTGGCACCCCTGCTACCAGCGCTCCTACCGCGGAACTTCCCGTGGCGACCAGGTTGTAGCGGGCGAACAGGGCCGTCCGTCGCTCGGGTAGTGTGATCTGCACAATCATCGCTTGGTCAATGGGCAGAAAGGGGGCGGTCTCCGAAGCCGACGTGCCAAGTGTCCCGAAGAACGCTGCCACCAGCAGCACGGGATAGCTTGTCGCCAGCCCAAAGATCACGCCCGTCCCGGCCATGAACAGCGAAAGCAGCGCCAGGGTGCGCCGCCGTCCCCAGGTGTCGGTTACCAGGCCGATCACGTAGGTTCCGACCATGTCGCCGACCAGGGAGACGGTGATCAGGGTACCGATGGCCGCAGGTGAGAATCCCTCACCTGCCAGCGCCACGCCTAAGATCACGGCCAGTAAGCCATAGACCATCGAACGCAGCCCGCGCATCACCAGGATGAGCCGGGTATCACCTTGCAGATGGCGCGTCTCGACTGAAAGTGGGTCTGCTCGCTCTGTTGATTTCGACTTTCTCATGCCTCTCGTTCCGCTTCAGATGCGTCTCGGTTCACGAGACAAAGTCGCCATTAGGCTTGCCCTGGCGCACCATTTCCTGGCAATAGGCATAGAGGGCGTCATACACGATCCACGAGGCTTCGTTCTGCTCGTGGTCGTCCTTGAAACCGAGGTGGCGGAAACCCTCAGCGATGGCCTCCAGTCCGGGTCCCTCAGGCTGGTTCCAGAGCGTATTGTCGGTATCAGCACCGTTGACAATTTTGCCAAGCAAGACCAGGGCCGGGTCATTGGTCAAGTTGTACTTCTTGAGAATGGCCTCAAACGAGCATTCTTTGCCGTGATGGCCCAGTTCCACTCCTTTCACATCGTAGGGAATCGCGCCTTCACGTTTGGCGATCTCCCTCACTTGGTCGCTTGGCACGAACAGGAACTCGGCATCCTGATCCACAAATTTCTTGATGAGCCAGGGGCAGGCCACGCGGTCCACCTTGACGTGTTCACGAGTCATCCACTTCATAGGATTGTTCTCCTTCGGGTCTCTTGAAAACGCTTCATAGATAGAACAGACAGACTGGGAGTTCCACATGCTGACGGAACGTCACCTGTTTGGACAGCACGGTCTTCCTTTCCGGCACTTATCCCCACACCAGGTCAAAACAGCCCTCTGCGATGTGATGGCAGACCGTGGTAATCCTCCACGCCTGCGCCTGGATGCCCATCGTAAACCGGAGATAGGTGTCTCCGGTATAGCCATACTGGTCCTTCGCGCCGGGGGCCAGGGTGAAGACCAGGACGCTGATGGCATCGGGATCGCCGCTCTGCTCGGGAATACTACAGGCGGTGTAGTGGCTCCAGGCTGCGAAGACCGCGGCGCGCGAATGGCGGCTTTGCAAGCTCTTCGCATAGAAGCTCCAAGCCACCGGGTAATTCCTTGCGGTAATGGTCTGGCAAAAGGTGGTCAGCACCTGGGTAATCGAGCGGGACAATCGGGGCGTCGGCGTGGGAGAAGGCCCCGCTGTCGGTTCAGCCGTGGGGAAGGCCGCCGGGCTGATCGAGCTGAGCGGCGAAGGTGCGGGAACGGTGCCCCTTTGCCCGGACAGGGCGTTCCAACTTGACCATCCTGACACCAGCAGCACGCTGAGGACGCCAAGCGCCAACACCAGCCGTGTGCCGTGCGCGACTGCCACAGGATGGGTCCCCACCTGCGCACGCAAGACCAGCAGCACCGCGATCGTCCCTCCAACAACTCCAAAGATCCCCACCTGGAAGACGGGATCACTGACAATTGTTCCTAACATACCGTTTTTCTTTTTAGATCGTGACCACATTGACCACAAAGCAGATCAGGGTGAGCAACACCCGTGCCTGCTCGAAGCGGATGGGATCGGCGGGTCGGCGGAATGCGGCGTAAAAGCCGATGAACAGATAGCTCACCAGGGGACACAGCACATCATTGGGGCTCACCCCTGCAATGGGATCGTTGTTCAGCGCGCCGGTATTGCCAGCCGACCGCCACCCAAGGATGGAAACGCCAACAACGAGAGCTAGCCCGATCATGTCGAAGACCCGCTCTATTTTGAAAAAGCTTCGACCAACCAGGAGCAGCAGAAAGGTGGCAAGAGAGGCGATCCCAGCGGTGAGGGCAATTTGCCAGAACGGGAAAGTTGTCATCATCTGCTCCTTTAGATGGCTTTTACCTGAGTATTGTCAAAGCAGGTTACCGAGTCGGATTTGGTCCACAAGCCGATCTTCCCGGCTTTGTAGGTGGTGTCAGTCGTTTCTACCACCAGCGTTCCATTCAAAAATCCCTGCATGTGTGACCCCGTTACCTCCAGGCGCAACTCCTGCCACTGGCCCGTTATCACCTTCGCCATCCCTTCTTTGAGCAGGTTCCGTTGTCCGGCCTGGTAGATGAACAAGTTCACATTGCTTTCCAGCGCGTTTGCCCGCAGGATGTAGTAGTTGTCCTTATCCTGGACACGAAAGATGATCCCAGCCGCCTGGTCTGACTTCCCAGAGATCGGTTTGAAACGCATCGTGATCACGCTATCTGTGTACACGTTGTTGCTGAGTGAAAGAGCGGGGAACTCCGCTGTCCCCGTCTGACAGAGAGCGTGCGGCGGACTGGGCGCATCGTGTTCTTCACGGACCGCCCAGGTGCCACTGAAGACGGTGGCCCCTGCAGGCAGTCTTCCCACGGGATCGGTATCGAACCTCCACTGCGTGGTCTCGCCTTTGGTGACACTTCTATCAGTAGGCTGAAATGTCGTGGTGGGTTGGCTGGCTCCGCATCCAACGACCAGAAGCGCGACGAGCAGCAGCGCTATCCACCCCCTCTGGTGTCTCCGTCTTCCGACAGCACAAGCGCACATGTCTCCTGTCCTTTCTCGAATCCTCGCGCGTACGAGGCATTCATCACGTTTGCTCGTCTTGCGCCAATTGTGCATAGAGGGCATCGTAAATCAAGGCTCCCCGTTCAAGCGCCGTCTGATCATCAGGACTGATCACTTGCAGCCCTCGACAGATCAGGTCCAGCCCAGGTGCCGCTGGTTCCAGTGCCACCTCTTGCACGACATCCGCCTCATCGACCAGGCGCGCGATGCGGTCTAAGATCGGATCAGCAAGATCATACGTCTGTAGCATGGTGTAGAACGTCGCGTGTCCGCGATGATGAGACAAACGCACCCCTGGGATATCAAACGGTTCTGCTCCTTCCGGCAAGAGTTTCGCGCCTACCGGCACGAAGAGAAACTCTGCTTCTTGATCGAGATATTTTTTGATGAGCCAGGCGCAGGCCATGCGATCCACGCCGACCTGCTCCCAGGTGACCCATTTCATGTGTCATACCCTCCTCTCGCGATCAGTAGCCGTGTCCGAACGCGCTGTCCCAGTGGCGACTGAAAGTAGTCTTGCGCTCGCACCTGTTGATATTTGCGGGAAAGCGCAATCAGCTCCACCCCCTCGTGCTCCAGTTCGTCGAGGATCTCCTGGTAGACGCTGTCCACGCGAGCCTGGAACTGCTGCACCAGGTTCTCCTCCTGTCCACCCAGGGTCAAGCGTGACTCCCACAGCAGCGCTTCTCCCCCCAGTTCGCTAATCTCGACCGAGAGCCACTGGAATTGCTCGTGTGTCCAGGCTGTGGCAGGAAGCACCCACACCGCATCATGGATGAGCTGTGCTCCCAGCCGTTTGAGTTTGCGCCAGACGTAGGCGCGGCTGGAGGTCGGTTCGCGCGGCACTTTGTAGACCAACAGTACCCACAGCCTTCCCTGGGCTTGCTCCATGTGTCTCTCCCCCTATCGATGGATCAGACCATACACGACGAACCCGATGATCGCTGCACTCAGCACGATGAGCGGCTCTGGAAGCTTCTTCCATCTCCAGAGGACGACGAGGGTGACGACGGCAAGCAGAGCAGTCGGAATGTCCGTAATCGTTCGGCGTCCCAGCACCACGACGGCCCCAGTAATGGCACCAACGGCGGCTGCCGTGACGCCCTGGACGAAGGCGGCAATCGCTGGCCGTTTCCCATATTTCCTGAAGGCCGGGGCGGCAATGACCACGAACGCGTAACATGGCAGAAAGGTGGCGAGCGCCGCGACACACGCACCCAAAAGCCCTGCCACCAGGTAGCCAATAAAACCGACGGTAATTACCACCGGACCTGGCGTGATCATGGCAACAGCGACCGCATCCACAAATTGGTGGTCTGTCAACCAGTGATGGCCTTGCACCACTCCACCATAGAGGAAAGGGACGATAGCTAGACCGCTCCCAAAGACGAAGGCTCCCGCTTCAGCAAAAAAGAGAAAGATCGTCCAGAGGAGTCCCCAGGAAGCTGGAAGTGTCGAGAGGAAGGCAAGCAGCGATACCAGGGGCATGCCGTTCACACTCAAAACGTCCATCTTCTTGCTCCACCGCCTGGGCGGGGCTTTTACCAGCCAGATGAGTACACCCCCAGCCAGAAAAAGGAGGATCTGCTCGGACTCGGTGAGGATGGTAACGAGAGCTGTAACCAGAGCAATGCTCCAGAGCAGCCAGTCTCGACCAAGGGTTTTCGTGGTCAGTTTGTAAGCGCTGTGAGCGATAATGCCAATGACACTGGCACCGACCCCATAAAAGATGGCTTGCATCCAGGTCAGCCCTCCGTAGAGGGTATAAGCCCAGCCAAGGGTAACCACCATGACAAAGGAGGGCCAGATAAAGGCCAGCCCCACCAGGGTCGCCCCCAGGATGCGGTACCGAACGTAGCCCAGGTACATGGCCAGTTGTGCGGCCAGTGGACCTGGCGAGAGCTGGGCGAGAGCGAGTCCCTCCTTGTAGTCAGCTTCGGCAATCCACCCACGGCTCTCGACGAGGTCGCGCTGCATATATCCGACGAGAGCCACCGGGCCGCCAAAGCCGAGCGTTCCCAGGCGCAAAAAATAGCGTGCCAACTGCCAGAGCGTGTAGGAACCCCGCTCTGATCCCTGGGCTGCGGTTGATTCTCCCGTCTGAGACGTGTCCATTTCCTCCCTCCCTGGCTGTCGAAGTGGCGCGCTGCTCCAAGAACATAACTGTCGTTGCATGAATAGATAACAGTGGTTATATTCTACGTGAGAAAAGAGAAAAATGCAAGGGCTGAGAGTGGAAGCGCACAACACGCTTCTGTCAAGGGCGAGACATGGCACTTCGAAGCATCATGGTGTTCTGGTAGTGATACGCAGAGCCTTTGGCAATTCGTCATACCTATTAACGCTGGTTTTGTTTTGACCAGGATCGCCGACATATCTCTCTCTTGCATGCTGGTGGGGAAGGGGATCGCAATCCAGGCCTGTGGCCTAGCCATGGTGCATACGCCCCCGCGCCAGTTCGCCATGCTGGGTGACTTATGTCGGCGCAACATACCTGAACATCTAGAGTGAGACTCTAACTTTTACCAAAGGCCCTGAGCAGGGAGTGAGCCTTGTTGCCATCAACACATCTAGTCCCACACCAGTGTGGTTCCTTTCGGCGAAAGATTGGGTGTCCCATCAGCACAGACTGTCGCAATAAATCCCAACCGCTGCCCATTGACCACCGCTCGCATCTCTTCAGTAATGATTCCCATCTCAGCATTCTCCTCTGTGCCAGAAAGCACTTGGCTCAAACCAAAATAGAGATGATCTGTTTACTCAGGGAGTGAAGCTTTTTTCCAAATGGCATAACTAGAGGAGGATTCACCCCGTGTTCGCGAGTGGGCCGTTGAGGCATCCACTGCGCCGTTGCCCCACTCTCAGTACCAACCGCCTGCCATCTGGAAGGTGAGTTCCACTGGTATTCACTTTTCGACAGAGATCTTGCAGATCCCGTTCCATTGCTCGGTGGTTGAATGGGCAGAAGTCGAGTCTCACCTCGTCCTGCGTTGCGGTAACCCAGCCGCTCAACTGGAAGAATGGCATCAGGCGTTCCCACCCACACGCTTGGTAGCTTTCTCCAAAGGAGTGATCCCGGACCCACATCCCCAGATTCGCGAGTCCGACCTTCAACAGCGTCATGATCTGATCTTTGGTGTTATCCAGTTCCTGCATTTCGCGTTCGCATGTCCGGAGGTCTTCTTGCTGGCGCAGGACGTGTCGGAGGGCTCGACAGGACATTTCACAGTAGTTCAATTCGCGTTTTCCACCGACGTTGGTGGCTGCGAGCAAGACGCGTCGATGATGTACTTCCCACTCTGCTTCTAGTTGCTGTGCTTTGATAGCCAGCCAGCCAGGCTCACTGGACTGGCCACTAGTCTCCATTGCTGTGATTTGCGCTAACAAGTCCTGCTGCCGTTGTTCCCAGATCACAACTTGCTGTTCTCGCACCCGGTCGGACGCGTGCATTTGGCGGAGGCGTTTGCGGCTCTCTCCCGCCAGTCGGTGCAAATGAGCGACGCGCTTCTCCAAGACCGTCCGCCGTTTGACCAGCTCCGAGTTCACCACGAGTTCTTTGGCGTACCCGTGATTCGTGTCCAAATTGAGCGGGATAAGCCAATCCCGGATCGCATTCTCCTGGCAGTCCCACCGCCGGAAGTAGGTCTGTGCTAACTCTACGGCATCAGCTTCCACTGCCGTTGTCACCACAGGGATAAGCTTTGGTCTGCTTGGCGCAGGTGGTGCAGGCGTGGCCTGCCACGCCGGCTCCCAGAAGCGTTGCTTGTCTGGGGCTAAATCGGCCTTCCATCGCTCGTCTTCATCCGTCTGAGCATCCGTTGCGTCTTCACAGACGATCAGCTTACGCCAATCCCGAATCAATGCGACCCGTACCGCCAACGGTTGGTCAGGTTGTGTCAGGCGTGGCAGATGAAACCGGGCTGCCGCCACTTCGCAGACCACTTGCCCAGTCCGATCAGAGCGCCAGGGGAGCCACTCCCCGACATCGGTAAACGACCCCTCATCCACATACTGGTTGGCTTTCAGCAGCGTGACAACACGCCGTCCCGAAGCTGAGAGTTGAAACAAGAACTCCGCTGCCATGCCTTCTCGATCCACCACGAGACGCTCCAGGTGCGCGATATCAGTTGCTTGTTCATACCGATGCAGCAGTTGAGGGGTACCAACCGTCAGATGCTGATCACCTCGATGGGTGGTGACCAGGAGGGGGTGACCCTTCTGATCATGCAGCACGACTAACTCTCGGCATCCCAAGATTTTTCCTCCCAGTTTACCTATGGGTCCCCTGGGAACCAGTACATCACTGTAGACGGCTTTGCGGTGTCCATCGACGTAGAACACGGCCCCTGGCTTCTCCCATTCCTGCTCTTCCTCGGTTTGCTCGTTGTGCCACAAGGCCCATGTCCACTGTGCTACCGCATCGGTGAGACGCTCGTCTGCTCCGGCACGTGCCAACCGGGAGAGAAACTGTTCGACATAGGCGTAGCTGTAGGCACAGCCTCGCCCTGTGAGCAGTGCGAGCATGGTTCCTGTGTAGGTGCGCAGATCCCAGGTGCGGGCCAGTCCAGCCACAGGCAGAAACAGCAAGGTCAGCATGAGTCGTGCGACCACCGCCGGATTGCGCGGCAGACCACTGGAGAGTAGCGAACTGCCTACGCCTTGGATGGTGGCACTAAGGGTTGCTAGGAACCCTGTCTGGTGGGCTGCCGCCAGCAGCAGCAGGCTCCCTATCCCCTCTTGCCACACCGGCTCGGGCTCCGTTAGTTTTTTTTCGCACGTCCCCTCCACGGTGCCGTGACTCCCGCCTGCGCACGCACCCGGTTGATATGCCCACGGCTGACCTCCAGGCCAAACTGCGCTTGGAGTTCTGCTTTGACCTGGCTCGAATAGACACCCGGATGCTGCGTGCAGTACTCCACAATCCAGCGGCGCATCGGGTCCGTCAGCTTGTACGGGTGGCCGTGCCGGTCGTCGAGAAAAGGCTGTTCGCTCCGCTCTGGGTCACGCACGTGTTGCACCAGACGGTAGGCGGTGGCTCGTCCTATGGACAAACCCGCATCGGTCATCGCCTTCTGCCAGGGCTGGCCCTCGAGCATATTGACTATCAGTTGTAAGCGAGCTTCGCGCTGGGCGTGAGCTTTCATTTGAACTATCCTTGTTGATGAGGTACAGAAGGCTACAGGATCACCATCGTGCCCGCATTGTACCATCTTCTCAGTCTAGGTGTGCCAATTGCCAAAAAAGCTTCACTCCCTGTTCCGTATTTACTGATCTCTGTATAGAGATGTAAATTTCTTAGCCCCATCCCCTGCGAAGCAGAAGATGGGCAATGATAACAATTTAGACACTTGCGCAAAGATCAGTAGGTCTGACTTTCGTATATTAGAGCTGTGCTCCTTAAAGGCGATAGTAGCGATGATCCTGAGTACAGCACGGCATTGAAAAGGGCCGACAATCAGGCTGCTGGAATGTGAATAGCCTGAGCTTCGCACTTGGCCATGACTTTGGCAGCAGACTTGGTAGACCAGTTGAACGGATGCGCCTTTATGTATAATCTGGCTCGACTTTTCTGGAAAGGGTCATCGGAAACGAGCTCAGAGTATACATAATGCAAGTTATTTAGTAATCTTCCACTGCGTTCCAGATTATAAATAACATACAATCCAGGAACAATGCACGGGCAAGAAGTGGCACACGAAGCGGGGGTGAGTAGCCAACCAGGCTTGCACCTGCTTCCCCTTATGCATCTTCAGGTTGTCCATCACCAGGTACACGCGCGTCGAGGCTGAGGGAAGCTCCTGCTCCAACTGGGAGAGGAACGCCATGAACTCGACTTGTCGTTTGCGCATCTCGGTCCGAGCGTAGACCTTGCCGGTACGGGTATCAAACGCGGCAAACAGGTGTAAGGCTCCTGCCCGTTTATACTCGTGTTCCAGGCGAGTCGGGAAGCCAGATCGAGTGGGAAGCGTGGCAGCCTTACGGGGACGCGGCTGAAGATTGGTTTTCTCATCGAAACTCAGGACCATCTCCTCCTTGGTCAAGGGACGAGTGTACAGTTCGACCAGAGTGCGAATCAAGTGAGCAAAGTGGACATCGCGGGGGACTTTGGCAGAGAGCCAGAGATGATGTCGCCAGGGTTTGAGCTTATGGGAGCGCAAGATCCGCCCAACTGTTTCAGGGGAAATGCTCTGAACGATACCATCGGCTTTGAGCTTGCGGGCGAGTTCTGGACAATCCCACTGGGAGAGGGAACGATCCATGTGGTCAGGTCTCTCACAGGCGAGTTTCACGAGGTAGAGGGCCACCTCCGGTGAGAACACGGGAGTGCGGCCTAGTCGGGGCTTCTCATGCAACCCCGCCACTCCATGACGGTAGAACCGTCTGGCCCATTTCCGCAGGTTGCGTTCGGTCAAGCCGACCCACTTGGCCGTATGAACATAGCTGTGGCCTTGCTCTAACAACAACATCGCCCGAGCACGTTTGGCTTTCCCGAGTGGCGTTTTCTGACGATGCAACCACCCTTGAAGATCTGCACGAGTTTGTTGGTTCATGTGGATCAGTATGGCTGCGTGGCGACCTCGCATCTTCACCTGCCTTTGGAGAGAAAGAAATTTGTTCATTGTATAAATCAACAAGAGAAAGATGGCTCTCAATTCCAGCCCTTTTCAATGCCGTGCTGTACTCAGGAATTGGAGGTCGGGGGATACAGATTGATCAGGCGTCTGTGATGGTAAATAGGCTGAAGGTTCGGACGCAAATACTGGGTTGAGGGCCTCTTGTCCTACAGATTGGACGAAGGTTTGGCGCTTTCAGGACGTAAGATTGGCGTCGATGGAAGTACTGCCTTGCAGGTGCTCCTCAGGCGGTCGTAGCCAGAATGGTGCCTGATGAACCTGACCATCGCTACAAGCCAGGTCAGAGCAATCTGTATGTCCGAACCTTCAGCCTATTTACCAAATGTTCGACGAGGAGACGCGTTCGTCGTCTGGGGTGTCGTCGTGGCCATAGTAGTCCCTCCTCATCACAAGCTCTGCCAGGTGGGATGAGTACTCAGGGCTCACTGCACGTGGTAGGACCATGCGGTCTATCGAATCAACAGTTTCTCGAAGAAGAGTAGCACATGGCACACACGACACCGTCACAAAACACACCGCCATCATCACAGTCCTCTCACACTTCTGAGCCCGGGCTTCAGATACGCATCCCAACGGGAGGGTGGATGGCGAAGCGCCAATCTTGCGGATACCGTTCACCCCCTTGTGTTCGCCAGGAGAACGATACGCATAGTGGGTACCTTTTGATGATCACCATCATATGAGCCTTTGTCCCTGGGAAAGTACCAAACAGAGGGGAAGTGGTTCCCACGTTTATGGTCAAAAACAGCGAGGCTTCAGCTACAACACCAGCATCATGGGGTGATGTTCGCCAGGATAAAGCGTATATGTACAGACAGGGATGGGTTTCTCTCTACTCATTGTAGACATTTTGGGCAGACTGGGGACTTTTTGGGCAAATGCCACTTTTTAGGCAAAGCCCGTGAGACTCAAAGCTGGCTATAAGTTGTAGAAGAAGCTGAGTCACGTTTTGTTCCTGATAGACGTGTAATTATAGACTTGGCTGGGGAAAGGCTCAACGCCTTACGACGATAAGAAACCTGCTCGATATGTTTCCCCATATCGGTACATCACCCTATACTGGAAGGAAGGCTAGATACTCTATGCATCCCAGGCTTGAAGCAATGCTTGCTCGCTATTCTAACCTCTCTGTCTGCGCCAAAGATATTGTGTATGCTACTGCGCTTCTGGAAACCACGTTCCGCAATGGTGGGAAACTGCTGGTCTGTGGAAATGGGGGAAGCGCTGCAGATTGCGAACACATCGCTGGTGAGTTGATGAAGGGATTTCATCTGCCACGTACGGTGTCCCAGGATATGAGGCAGGCGCTCACAGAGGCTTTCCCAGTCGATGGAGCCTATCTGGCCGATCATCTACAAGAGGCATTGCCCGTTATCTCGCTGGTCAGCCACAGTGCACTCAGCACGGCAATCGTCAATGACGTGGAGGCAGACATGATCTTTGCTCAACAGGTGTATGGTTATGCAAAGGCTGGCGATGCCCTTCTTGGCATCAGTACGTCCGGAACCTCCCAGAATGTGATACGGGCGCTTCAGGTAGGCAGGGCAATGGGCGTGCGCTGTATTGGCCTGGGTGGAAAAAACGCCAGGGCTGTGCTGCCCGATCTATGCGATATTGCCATTTGTACCCCTGCCCAATCAGCTGCCGAGGCTCAGGAGCAACATCTGCCTATTTACCATGCGATCTGTGCTATGCTAGAAGAGACGTTCTTCGGCACCCCCCATCAGTCCCCTCAACTTGAGAATAGCTTTGTGCTTCAGCAGCAATAGGCATGTTCGTCATGAACGTCGATCGGTTGACGGCAACTGCCGCCAATCCATATCGACAGGTAATAAGGCGTACACTAAGGCCAGCTAGTCTCGTGCATGGGCGTAATCAGAAGCTCTTGCACAGATGACTCTGGCGGGATCTGTACAGCAAAGACAATCGCTCTGGCCACAACAGACGGATTTTGCAGCTTTTCGGGATCGGGCAGCGGAATGCCCTGCTCCTGGAAACGATCAAAGAAATGCGTGTTCATACCGCCTGGGATGATCGTTGTCACGTGGATGCCCGCCTCGCGGCCCTCGACGCCCAGTCCACGACTCAAGCCGCGTAGCCCCCACTTAGTGGCATGGTAGACTGATGTATTGGCCCAGGCACGCAGTCCCGCAGTTGAGCTGATATTAACGATATGACCACCTCCCTGCTGACGCAGGATCGGGAATGCGAACTTTGCCAACAGAAAAGGGGCGCGCAGATTGATGTTTACGGCACGATCCCATTGCTCTATCGACATCTCCTCGACGGAGTAAGTATAGTCAACGGCTGCGCAATTGACGACGATGTCCAGACGGCCCATGCGTTCCTTAACGCTCTGCACGGTAGCCGAGACTGCATGAACATCCCCCACATCGCAGACGAAAGATTGTACTGTAATATCGAGGCTCTGTTGCGTGATTTCGTGGCAGACTCGTGCACACTCATGCTCATTTATATCGATACAGGCAACATGGCAGCCAGCCTCGGCCAGGGCGTGAGCGGTGGCTTCTCCCAGGCCACTAGCGGCTCCCGTAATTAGCGCAACTTTTCCTCTGAGTGTCGGTGCATTCATTTATTATATACTCCTTTCGCAGTTCTGCATAAAGCTGCGTGGCGTTACACTGACGATCTTCTATCAGCGTGGGTAGACCTATGTGGTAGGTGCCGCAGGGGAGAATACCACAACCTCCGTATTTATTGAGGAGCAGAAATTGTACTACGACCTCTTCTCCTGCATGTGCCGTGGGTAGACGCTGCCACCAGGAGAATGCACCCACGCTGCGCAACTTTTCGCGATCAAAGAGAATATTTGCTCCGCCAATCCAGGCGACTTTGTAACGTATCGTTTGCCCATTATGGACCAGACGTTGCTCCAGGTGGAGCGGATTCGCCGCATTATTCACCAGGTGACGTTCCCATGGAATCGTCTCTTCATCGAACGCTTCCGCGTGGACTGGACCTTCCCACACTTCGATATGCTGCTCGTGAGGACGAACATCTTGAAGAAACCGGAGGCCGGAAGCGGCACAGCCAACAAAGCCGCAACGCTCGGCCTGTATCACATCGACCATTCGCTGCATCGTCAATGGATCTAGGAGAACATCGTCGTCCAGAAAGTGAATGTATGGGGCGGTGCTCTGCTCAAAGAGAAAGTGACGTTGCTCCGCCATGCCACGAGGCGGAACATGATGATGCATATATACCTCGTGCCCGTGAAAACGGAGCGCCTGGACAGCGGTCACAATCTCTCGGCTCTCCAGATAGGTATGCTCCGCGTCGGTCTGGTCGGAAATGATGACGTTGAAGTCAGTGAAATGCTGCCCAAGTAAACAACTCAGGACCATCGCCAGGGCGGTTTTCCGATTCTGTGTTGGGATGAGAACATCCACGAGAGCCATATCATTCACCTCCTACTGCCGGAGCGTCAAGTATCTCTGACCAGAAAGTTACAGGAAACTCGGTACACGGCTCGTTTTGCGTCAGCGCTTCTTCATAGACACGGGCCGTACGTTCAGCAACCAGCGGCCATGTAAATTCGCGTAGCACGTGCCGACGGGCAGCCTGTCCCATCTGTTCGCGCCGCCGTGGATGTTTCAGCAGATAGTAGAGACGTTCCGCCAGCAGATCCGGACGCTGCGGGGGAACAAGAAATCCCGTTTTGTTCTCCACTACCGAATAGAGAATGCCCCCTACTGTTGACCCGATAACGGGTCGCCCGCATGCCATGCTCTCCAATGGTGTCAGACCGAATGGCTCGTACCAGGGTGTTGTAATGAAGACATCGCATGCGCCATAGTAATCGCGGAGCGTGGATTGTGGTCGATTGCCGATGAAGTGAATCGCATCCGCAACATTCTGCTCTGCGGCCAGACGCTGAAGTTCGGCCAGCTCAGGCGTGATAAGAGGGTCAGGTGCCTCGCTCTCCCCGCCCACAACCAGGAGGCGGAGAGCAGGATATCTGCCATCTTGGGAGCATCTTTGCTGTAAAGCAGGCAGGGCACGGATAATATTGCGAATATCTTTTCGTGGCAAAAGCCGTCCTATGTAGGCCATCACAAAATCGTCCTGCCCCAGGCCCAGGCTCTGACGCGCTTTCCCATGATGAACCGGGCTGAACATCTGAGTGTCCACGGCAAGAGGAATCATGCGCAGCTGGTACAACTGTGCCCCGTAGTATTCCCTCAGTTCAGACTCTTCATTAGGGCAGGGCGTAATCACATAATCAACGTCGCGCACGATCTGCCGTTCCACGGTGATACGTTCCCGAGGACTGGTATCGGCGCTGCCCTGGTGTCGGCGCTTGATTATTCCCAGGGCATGAAAAATGTGTATAACGGGAATATGTAAGATACGACGTAACTCAGTCGCTACCCAACCCGACATCCAGAAATTACTGTGGATAAGCTCGTAATGATTCGTCTCATCGGCAATAAAATCCAGAAAGGCGTTGCGGAATGCAGGCATATATTGCCACATCTCGTCTTTTGTAACAGGCTCTGCAGGGCCTGCCGCAAGATGAACAATGCGCACGCCTTTCGCCCAATCAATGATTTGCGGCACTTGCGGATTATCACGCCGCGTAAATACATCGATAGCATATCCAAGCTTTGCTAGATGTCGGCTAATCTCATCAACATACACATTCTGGCCACCGGCGTCGCTGCCCCCCAATAAAGACAGAGGGCTGGCATGTTCACTAATGAATGCAATTCTTCTTACTTTTCGCACTAGAATATTTTCTCCCTATTTAATATTGTGTATAGACTCTTCAGGAGGAGCTGAGAGGCAGGAAATGTCATGATCCTGTCATCAAAGTAAAAACGGTATTCCAATCATGGATGAACCGTGGCATGGAAAAGCGCTCCTGTGCCAGCTTTCTGGCCTGCCGTCCCATATATTCCGCCTCGTCTGGATGTGCCAGTAAGAAACGCATCTGCTCAACAACCTCTTCAACATTGCAGGAAACAAACCCCTGTTTCCCGCTCTCAATAACTGTCGGTAATTCAGTTGTTGCCAACGCCACAACTGGCATGCCGATGGTTAACGCCTCCACAACTGCGAGGGGTAGGCTGGTATAGCGTATAGGGCTGAACAGAAAGCGATACTGCGCGATTTTCTGGTGCAGATTACGATAAGGGATATCTCCCAGCCCGCCAATCTCTTCCGATTGCATACCGGCAATATCTATAGGAACACTTTCTCGTACCTGTTCGAAAACATCGTAGCCAGTAATCCGTCCACGGCGGCGCATGTCATTCACTATTGTGATACCTTTTTCCAGATGGCCTTGATATGTTATGGCAGGATCAAGCATGACACTATGCTCAATAACGGCGGTAGGAGTGCGTCCATTGTCCCACATCAGGCGGTTATAGTGCGTCACGTGGACCAGGAGGAGCGAGGGATCATCGACCGGATGCCTGGTATCTGAGGCATGGGGCCGGGGCACATTATGCTCCAGGTAAATTTTTGGCAGGCGTAGCTGCTCTTCACTCAGGATTTCGTACTGATCCTCGTGATAATTGCGCTCCGTCTGGAACAGGATGAGATCAAAGTTGAGCCGACGGACATCAGTAGCAGGAACTTCACGCAGATTCTTATGTCCATCAAAGGTCGAGCCACGTCCACTATAGCGTTCCGGACGCCCTGGCTTTATCGGAATGTACCAATCATGTGGAACGTACGCAAGCGTATTGAGATAGCTACCGTGAACATGCCAGGTCAGGATTTTGAGTCGTTTCATGAAGAAGCCTTTCTGCTGTGGCAAGCACAGTCTCCGAGGATAACCAGCGCAGGCAACGATGATCAATAGGACAATCCTGATAGCCACAGGGGCTGCATGCCACGGGATGGCGCAGGGCGATATGCCGTGCCGTCTCTAGAGGAGCCCAACGTGTATACTCGGCAGGCCCGAACAGGCTAATACTCGCGCATTGGACTGCACAAGCCAGATGCGCGGGTCCAGTATCATTGCTGATGAACAACGTCATGGTATCAAGCAGCGCACCCAGAGCACCTAATGATGTCCGTCCAGCGAGATTGTATACCGGTGCATTCATGTGCATCATAACATCATATGCGCATTGCTGTTCGTCTGGTCCGCCAGTCAAGATAATAGATGCCCTCCATTCTGCCGCTAACCGATCGGCAACTGTGGCAAAATATTCTGCGGGCCAGCGCCGAGATAGAGCGTGTGAGCCTGGATGTATACCGATCAGGAGGCTATGAGATGTTGGATTCATAGGAACGGCGAGCGCATTCAGGAGCGCATATGCCTCAACGTAGTCTGCTCGATGCAGGGGAAACTCTAACCGTGGGTCCAGTTCAGTGACTCCGACTTGTGCTACCAGATGCAAATTGCGCCAGATTTCGTGTTGATGGCAAGGATAAGGCGTGGCAAGATGGAGATGGGATGGTCGTACTCCCTCGTAATAGCCGAGCGCATATGTTCCTCCCAGTTCTTTGATCAACGCATTGCTGGTCTTGCCGCTGCCATGCATCTGTATCACCAGATCATAGCCATAGCCCTGCTGTTCGTGCAGGAAACGTGCCTGCTCTTCCTCACTCCCATTTCCCTCTGAAATGCCAGGATAGCCCGGAAAGATAACCAGGCGGTCTATATAGCATGAGAAGCGCTCTACGAACGTTGTGGCCCAGGGCAAACCGATCAATGTGATTTCCGCATGTGGAAAACGTGTTCGTAGGGCACGGAAAGCTGGCACTGCCAGCAGCAGATCACCCAGGTATAGAGCTCGAAAAACAGCGATACGTTTTGGCGATGGTATTTTCATTGCCGAACCTCCTGCATGTGCTCGGCAGTAGAAACGAGAAATGCTCTGGCAGCATCCACTACCATCTGCGGAGAAACCAGGCTGAGGCACTCATGCTGATAAGGGCAGACGCGGCTATAGCAGAGGCGGCAGGGTACATCATGGTACAGCAGGCGATGGGCAACGCCCCAGGGCTTCCACTGTTCCGGCGGATTGGTCAGCGCAAAGAGCGCAATGACAGGAGTTTTCAGCGCCGCGGCAATATGCATTGGCCCGGTATTATTGGTGATCACAAGATCGGCCCGCTGGATCAAAGCGCAAAACTGCGCGAAGGAGAACGCTCCTACCAGCGTCTGAGCCCGGGCCGTGGGATGAACTCGTTGCAGGATGCGTGCGATCAGCTCCTCCTCATTCTTTCCGCCAGTTAATGTGATCAATGCTTGCGTCTGTTTGGCCAATTGCGTCACAACCTCCGCGTACTGTTCCCAGGAATACGTTCTGGCGGGCATGCTACAACCGGGATGCAACACAATCAATGGACGTCCATCTGAATGCTTATGGCTGAGGAAATCCTGTATGGCCTGCTGCGCCTCATAAGGAACCTGAAGTATAAGCGCTTGCCCCGCAGGCTCAACGCCGATCGCGCTGATCAGATCGAAGCCGCGTTCAACCTCATGCATCATGCGTTCAGGATGTTTATGACGCGTCGTCAGCAGCGAGCCCGAACCATCTAGCGAGGCTGCCAGGCGCAATGGGATATCTGCCAGATAGCAGAGCAAGGCGGCAGGCAGAGAACTCTGGCGAAAAGAGGTAAAGATAATCGCCGCGTCAAAGCACTTCTCGCGTAAGAGAGCAATCATAGCCTGCTCACGCGTACTCTCCTGCGGCAACTGTTGCCAGGGGTCGATCCAGGGAGCCTCATAGACAATCACCTCATCGATATCTGGGTCAAGCTGTCCCACCTGAGCGCCAACCGGACTGGTAAGTAAGGTCAGTTGTGCCTGCGGAAACGCTATCTTCAAGGCATGGAAGGCAGGCGTCATAAGCAGAACATCGCCCAGATTATCCAGGCGCACAAGTAGGAGCTTCCGCAGGGATCGCCAGCGTGCATCAATCATGTTGTACCTCCAATGAAGCACTTGTGTGGCATCTCTCTACGAAGGGCCTGGAGTCGTTACGCCCTGACATCTGTATATCCGCCCGACCTATCTTAAAGGGTGCAGGATCGTGAAAGAGACCATCGGCCAGAGGTAGAATAACGACCTGACCTCCGACTTCCTGAACGGCCTGAGCCTCCGGCAGCGTCTCATAGGCATAATCGCCACCCTTCACATGGATATCAGGGCGCAGCAGCCTGATAAGCTGCGCAGGCGTCTCCTCTTCAAAGATCACCGCCTCATCCACCATATCCAGGGCAGCTACCAGCGCCAGGCGGTCATGTGCGCTGGTAATTGGTCTTCCCTGGCCCTTAAGGTGCTGGACGCTCTGATCGCTATTGATGCCGACGACAAGAATGTCTCCGAGCGCCTTAGCCATGCGCAAAAAATGCACATGCCCAGCATGCAGAGTATCAAAGATGCCATTGGTCAGAACCAGCTTTTTTCCACTCCTCTTCCTCTCCTGAAGCGCAGCGCTCAGGCGCCTGAGCGCACCTTGCTCCTTACCTGGAAGAGCTATTAATGTTTGTCGATCATTGGCGTAGGCCCTTACGCTGACACGCTGAAGCAATTCCTGATGACGTGCAACTGCTGTTCGTTGCTGCGACACGACGAGGCTTGCCGCATTCACGCCAATAGTCGCTGCCTCCTCAATATCCCCACCGGAAGCAAGTGCCAGTGCCAATGCAGCAATGAAGGAATCTCCTGCGCCAACATCGTTAGCATGCGCGACTGGATAAGCTGGTATGCGTCGCATTGGCCTGCCTCGCGCAAAGAGACAGACTCCCTGCTTTCCCAGGGTAATAGCAACGTAATCGCTTTGCAAAAACGTTAGTATCTGTTGTCCCATCTGCTCGACCGAGCGATCGCTAGAGGTGCCAACTGTAGCACGCAAGCGCTCAATCAGCACCTGGGCTTCTTGATAATTGGGTGTGACAATCGTGGCATGCACAGTGCAAAAACGGTGGAGCGCCTTCGAGTCGATCAATAGAAGCTTCCGCTGATTGCTCTGCAGAATGCGCAACTGCTCAATAAATGTATCGGAGGCAACGCCATACCCATAATCAGACACAATGAGTAGATCGCATTGCTGATAAAGTGTAGCGAAGGCATCCAGTAAACGCTGTTGGCTGGCACGCGAAAGCGTGGGGTGGTCCTCACGTGTTCCCCCCTCATCAAAACGCACAACATATTGACCATCAGCAAGGATACGCAGCTTATGCTGTGTTGCCGTAGCATCATCCTCAATCAGCCATTGCGGGCTGACAGAGGCATTCTGAATGACAGAGCGCAACTGAGAGCCTGACAAATCTTTGCCATGTACGCTAAGCAGGCTTACCTGCGCGCCCAAGGCGTGCAGATTGGCCGCTGTATTGGCGGCCCCACCAGGAAGTCGATACTCAGCAGTTTTCGCAACCACCGGAATCGGACCCTCGCTACAAAGCCGTGTGGCCGTTCCTTCCAGGTAGGTATCAAGCATTGAGTCGCCAACAACCAGGGCATGCAGGTAGCGGAAATTTCGCACAAGTTCGATGAGAGCGTTTTGCTGGTACATCATTGTTCTACTTCTTCTCTTCTGATCTGTTCCCTGGTTGTAGGATGAGCCGTGCTCCAGCGGAGCGGATGATAGACGAGGTCAAGTGCAGGTTCCAATGTTGTAACGGTTCTCACCATCTCCAGCGCGGTCACTGTATCCGGAGCAACAAAAGTGGGCGTGCGCAGTACTGTCTCAGGCCGTAATTCTGTCCCAAGGTCGACTAGAATGGTGCGGCAACCTGCACGATTGCCAGCTTCTACGTCATCCAGGATATCGCCGATAAACCAGGAATGCGCAAGATCGATCACCAGATCTGATGCCGCTTGGAGCAACATTCCAGGCTGTGGTTTACGACAGGTGCATGCCTGTGTAAATTGTGGAATACTTCCATGTGGGTGATGTGGGCAATAGTAGATTGCATCCAAGCAAACACCTGCCTCCTGTAACTGCATCATGAGATATTCATGCATATAATATAAATCTTCCTCGTTAAAGTATCCATGTGCAATGCCTGATTGATTGGTAATGAGTACAAGATAGAAGCCCATTCGTTGAATTTCACGCAGCGCAGGTCCAACGTGGTCATAAAGATGTAGTTGTTCGGCGCATGTGGGATAGTGAACTGCATGGACTAGAGTCCCATCGCGATCAATAAACAAAGCACGCCGCAGTATCATTTTGCCAATCTCCTTGCGAGAACACCATTTCTTTTTGTGCTCCGTTCAATACAGGAAAATAAGAAAATTCCCCTTATCCACCGTAGAGTTGCTTCTCAATCATCCCTTTACTCTCCTTCGCACAGGCTAAAAGCCTATCGAATCTCTAGGAGTATTTATATAGTAGAGGTAGAAGAATAAATAGTAGAAAAGATTTCTGACTCCAGAATAAACCATGATTGTTGCATATGCAAGTCAACAATAAACTTCTAAGTCCGCTCTCAGCTTTGTTAAGGGGATTCTCAATTTACGCACAGATATATCAAATATTGACGTTTAGACTATGACCAAGCAGCCGAACCCTTTGACCAAAAGCAGAAAGGTTCAGAAAGCAGGGTCGATGAGATCGAGATCGAGACACTCAAGCCGAGTGGCGGCGCGTTTTGGGCACCGGTTTGGGCTTACGAAGCACCGGATAGCGCTCAGCTTTCGCAACGCGGGTCCCTTTTGCCCGTCCCGGAGATTTTCCGCGCGTTTTGGGCTCTTTGGCAGGTGTGCCCAACTGTGCCAAAATGGCTGGCATGCAGCGGCGCACTTGCCGAGGAGTAACAGCCTCTTGCCTCCTTTCCCAAGGTCGAAAGCTCGCCTGTCCAAGCTCGCGCGCCAGGACCAGCTGATTCATAGCTGTTGCCACGATCAGACTCCACCTCTCAAATTGCTCAGGCGTATGCACATGGACTTTCGTCCAGAACAGATCTTGCTTGAGAAAGCGGTAGGTGTGCTCATGCGAGAAGCGATAGCGATAGGTCGAGACGACCTCGCAGGGCGGCAGGGGAGTTGGACCGATCCAGCAGAACCAACTCTCGGCAGGATCGCGCTTGGTCCCTTTGGCCCGTTCTCGCAGCACGCGGTACACAACCACCTCAATCTCTCGTGCTTGTCGAAAATGCAGATGGTGCCAGGCGGCTACCTGGATCGGCTTGCCTTGCTCGTCTGTGCCCTGCCACTGCTGATCGGGCTCTCCCCAGGTTTCGGGCTTGCTTGCCTGAAACAAGGCTCCATCTTTACAAGGGGCTCCTCGTTTGCCTGTACGGGCTGGTGGGGCTGCTCGATAGAGCTTGCGATTGCGCTTGAGGCGCATGAGCGCTTCTATCTGCAGGCGCTGACAGGCCAGCAGAAAGGGTCCTGTCGGATACCAGCGATCTGCCAACACACGTACCCCTTCAGGCAAGAGAGGCCGCAAGTATTCCAACTGCGAAATGGCTACCCCAACAGCTGTCTGCGCACTTGCAATCCGTTGCTGAGAAAGGATCGCTCCCCAGCTACTGCGCTGATTGGGCAAGAGCATCACGGTCGAGAACTGCCATCCCACACTGACTGGTTTGCTGGCATGAGGCAGATTGCTGACATAGATCATGCCTCGATCGGGACTGCTCTCAGCTTCAGGTCGAGCTATGGAGGTCGAGTCGATACTGACCCAGACTCGCCCTTCTCGCTGGGCCAGCAAGGTCTCTGTCCAGACCTCGCTCCAGCGTTGGCTCTCGATCCTGCCATCTTCCAGCGCTTCATAGACGCTCGGCCATTTTCGGCGAAAAGCAGGCGACAACGACAGTTCGGGCAGCGATCTGGCGGTACTCTCGCAGGTCAGGGCGTCTGCCAACTCGAAGAGCGCATCGCCGCTGCGAGCAAAACACTGCCTGATCTGATGACGCATTTGCCTTATTGTGTTAAGGTTCACTTGAGTAATGCTCCTCGTTGTTTTGTGTTGAGGTCACATTACTCGCTCTGGCAATCCTCTGCAATGGGGATTGCCTTTTTGGGTCCCGTTAGTCTAAACACCAATCAAATAAAAATAGTTCGATCTTCTCTTCCAGTGATTTTCTCGCGCCACAACAGCGAGACTCTCCTGTGAAACGCCTCAAGGGTGATTCACGTGCTGTGTATAGTGATTTTGTTGGAGAGATGAGCGAAAAGGAACACAGATGAGTGTATTTTCGACAAAGAACTGCAGAGATATATTGCCTGGCATTCAGAAGATAGCCGTACTACGAGCCAATGCGCTGGGAGACTTTCTCTTCACGTTACCGGCATTAGAGGCATTGCGTCACACCTATGCAGATGCAGAGATTGTCCTGCTGGCAAAAAACTGGCATCGAGCATTTCTGGCGAAACGTCCTTCGCCGGTAGATCGCGTGATCGCGTTCCCTCCTTATGCTGGCGTGAACGTTGAGAACGAGGAGCAGGAGAACCAGAGTGAACTGGCGCGTTTTTTTCAAGAGATGGAACAGGAACATTTTGACCTGGCTCTACAAATGCAAGGAGGGGGACGATATTCAAATCCTTTTGTGCATCAACTACACGCGGGACTGACAGCGGGCCTGAGAGCGCCAGACGCCATTGCCCTGGATCGCTGGATACCATTCGTCTATTTTCAGTCCGAGATTATGCGCTATCTGGAGGTTGCCTCGCTGGTAGGTGCTCAACCAGTGATCGTCGAACCGCGTATTCAGGTAACTGAAGCCGACATTATTGAGTCACAGTGGATCATCGACGATGATGCACATCCGCTGGTCGTCCTGCATCCAGGGGCTAGCGATGTACGACGACGCTGGCCAGAACAAAAATTTGCGCGAATCGGCGATGCCCTTGCCGCTCAGGGCGCGCATATTGTTCTCACCGGCGTTCAGGAAGAAGCGGACATTGTTGCACGAATCCAAGAAATGATGGAGGCTCCTGTACAAAATGCCTGTGCACAGCTATCACTATGCGGCCTGACCGGACTGCTCTCGCGCAGTCGTCTGGTCATCTCCAACGATACCGGACCTTTACATCTCACATATGCCCTTGGTGTTCCTTGTATCGGTCTCTACTGGGCGTATAATGCGCTGACTGCTGGCGAAATGATGCGCTCGCACCATCGCCAGATAATAAGCTGGCGCATGTCCTGCCCACTCTGTGGAAAAGATAATTCCTGGGGTCGTTGTGAGCATCAAACCTCATTTATCAACGATATTGGCGAAGAGGAGATTCTAGCTCAAGTACATGAAATGCGTGTGTTATGAAATAATTTTCGATTTGAAAATCAGACTCAAGCCAGGAAGCACGTTGTGCAAGGCCATCAAAGGCGTATCCGAACTGCTTGACAATACACCAGCAATCTGCCGTAAGTGCTATGTCCATTCAAAGGTGTTATTGATGCCTCTCTGAGCAGCGCCGCATTGCTTCACCTAAAAACTGCCTCTCTGAGCAACTCACACGTTCCCTGGCCCAAAAGACGATGGTCCTGTCCAGCCGCTCCGTGCTTGCATTTTCACCTATTGATATATCTTCAGAACGTTGTATTTGTTGGAGCAAGAAAGGCAGAAATTATTTGAGGCAAACATGGTCGCATGGTTGTTCTGGGAAAGGCACCTGTAGCTTTTGTTCTTAAGGGAGGAAATATGGAATCGACGTTGAGTGCTCAAAGCAGACGTGAGTTGCTTTTGCTGGTGGTGCCTCGTTACCAGAAGGCTTCCATTGCACAAAAAGGAGCCCTGCTGGACGAGATTGCCGCCGCAACCGGCTACGCTCGTCGCCATGTGTATAAATCACCCATTTCGTCTGCCCAAAAAAGCTGGGGCATCGTGGACAAGCCGGACCATTGAGTGGATGAGATACATATATAAAATACATGTATCTCTATTGTGTATATATAAATATAAACATATAGAAAATATATTATTTTGATTTTTACTTATCTTTTTCTTCAAAATATTTCTTGTTCCCGTTATGAAGTCAACTTGAGAAGCACAGGAGAGAACACTCCCCTGGTGAAGGGAGCGCTTTGGGAAAGGGGCCACAGGGCACGTCTCATCGGAGTATTTGTCTGTTTGGCAAGCTGTTTGCATTGTCACGCGCTGGTCGGCCCGATGTCTATTCCACGGGTTGCGCAATGGGATGCACATTTCGCTTAGGCGGGTCCATAGGCTCGCTCAATGGGCTCAGAGGTCTCTGACGAGGGATGAGAAAGACCTCAGTTTAAAAAAGCCCAGGAGCCACGAAAGATGCTCCCCGGCCCAATTCCTGATGAGGACATCTCGTTGCGTAACCTGTATGACTTCCCTACCTCGTCAGAGGGATGGTTTCTCAACATCGTAGACTCTGAAAAGAAATGACAGTACACTCCTGTTGAGATCGAAACGTTGAGCGATTCCAAAAGGAGGAGCCTGTCATGGAAGCAGTCTACTATGCAGCCCGAGCCAATCTCCGACGACTGATGCTTCTACATCCTACCTGGACCCGCGGTCAATTGGCCCAGGCCACAGGCCCACGGGGTGCGCAACGAAATAGTAGCAAACAGGCAGGGAAACAAAAAGCACGCCCGCTCGACCTGTCGGGAAGGAGGGACGAGAGGGACGAGAGGGACAAAAAAGGGAAAAGAGCAAAGAATCATCGATCGTGAGTGATAAAAAGAGGATCCATGAGAGACGTGAGTGTGAAAATGAGCAGACAGACCCTCTCGACGGGAGAGCCCAGATCGAGGGTGAGCTTCATCACGAGCGCACAGTTAACTCAAACGACTCGCAAACCGAGACTCTGGGCAAACACAGGTGAGAGTCCAGAGATCGTTATCTCGACGGGTGGAGCAGTGGATGGTCGGGCGTTGCGTGCGAGCCGTTGTTGCCGCGTCAGACGCCAATGCGCTCGCTCTGCCCGTGAGCAAGGCGAAGGTGGTGAGGCAGATGGGAGAACGGACGCCACTTCCACCGTGACTAGGTGACTCCGTTGCCAGTGTATCCACGCTCGACGAGGCTGAGTGCGCGACCAATCACCCCAAAGGACAGGATGAGGGGCAGAAAGGCGCGAAGGCAGCAGTTCTTCTGGGATCATTTGCGGCAGGGGATGCAGGACCGCGCTGACCCGGCGCGGTTTTTTCGTGGAGGTGCCATGTCCTTGGCAACAAATGCGTAAAGGACAGCAGCGACAGTCAGCAATCCGGGCGGCATAGAGCACGCGTATTGTCCCATCATGTTCGGGACGTCGCTCCTGTGGATAGAGTGTGGCCCCTTGCCGACAACGCAACGTGCCATCAGATTGTGGGAAAAAGTCCTCTCCCCCAAAGCTTCCTCTTCGCGCTGCGTGTGCCCAGTGTGGTGGCCCGAAGGATGATTCTGCCACTGAGGGGTCTCTTGATGGCTGGGCTTCAGTATGAGGGGAGGGAAAACTCGGTGAAGCGTATCGAGGTGGGCTGCCACTGCTGGCTGAGTTCTTGGCGCAGATTCCATACCCATTGGGAAAGGATCTGCCAGACCTCCTGACCATGAGGAGTGTAGGAACTCCACCGATCAGAATCTTGCTCACGATCTTCATCAGCAAGCACCGTCTCGAAACTGCCACGATGCAAATAGAGCATCACCACATCAGCAGCGGTGAAGCCTGCAGCGGGCAAGGCCGTGAAAAAGAGTTCATAGACCGCGCCATCGCGAGTCACTCCAATCGGCGCCTTAGTACACAACCCAGGTGAAAAGGATTGGAATTGAGGGTGTCTTCTGATTGTTCTTTTAGACAGAGAACATTCTCCCTCTTCTCCCCTGGAGGTGACTATGCGAGGACGCCGCTCTGCATTGAGCATCGAGATGACCGATCAGACACGTACGACTCTCCAAAGTTGGTTGCACCGTCAGAAGATACCCCATGGTCAAGCCAGACGGGCCCGTGCTATGCTGTTATTAGAGCAAGAACAAACCTTTGTTCAGACTGCCCAATGGGTCGGTATGACAGAGAGTCATGTCCGCAAGTGGGCCAGACGATTTCTTGAAGAGGGAGTTGTCGGGTTATATGAGAAACCTCGACCAGGCCGCACGCCCCTCTTTCCGCCAGAAGTAGCCCTCTATGTTGTCAAGCTCGCATGTGAACGCCCAGATTCTGTGGGTCGCTCACTCTCTCAGTGGAATTGCCCGGATCTGGCTCGCCAACTCGAGGCTTCTGGAATCGTCCAAAGTATCTCTGCCGAGACGATTCGTTGTATCTTGCAATCGCATAAGCTCAAACCGTGGAGATATCATCGTCTTGCTCTCGGCCAAAGCGCCTCGCAACGCGCAATTTGCTCAACAGGTTCAGGTGATCGTTGATCTCTACACCCGCACACTTGCCTCATGGGAAATGGTCCTGTGTGTTGATGAAAAGACCAATCTCCAACCTCGTCCCCGCCTGCAAGCAACACTTGCCGCTCGGCCTGGCTTGCCGACTCGCTTGGAGCACGAGTACAAGCGTGCAGGGGCCCTCCACTTGTTTGCCGCTTTTGATACGCGGACAGGGAAGGTTTACGCTCGAACAGAACGGCGAAAGCGGCAAAAAGAGGTTATCGCTTTGCTTCTCCAATTGGATCGGGAGATCCCATCTTCTACTCATCGCATCTCTCTCGTCCTTGATAACTTGAGCGTCCATAAAGGAAAGCAGGTTCAGACATGGCTGGCGTCTCATCCTCGCTTTGTCTGTTTCTTTGTGCCTGTCCACTGTTCCTGGATGAACCAGATCGAGCAATGGTTCAGCATCCTGCAACGGAAGCGACTGCGTCTCAGCGATTTTTCGGATCTGGCTCACCTTTCCGAGCGACTGATGACCTTTGTCGTTGAGTGGAATGCTCTGTATGTTATCTATAATCAGAGAACCGAGGGAGTGGTGGAGACTGTGTCAATAGCGACGAAAAACTCCCCAAAAGTGCCGAGATAAAAGTCTCCAGGATGGGGAATTTTATCTCGGCACAAGAGAGTGCCGGTTGAAAATTCCCCAGACCACGTGGTCTTGGAAACGTTGTCCCTCCTTTCGGTCTGACCTACAGGTCGTCATATCTGCCATTGACCTGGCCTTGCTCCTCCCCCTGTGCTTTTCGAGAGGAGGGGCGCGGCGCAACAGGCTTTGCGGCCAGATCATGGAACACTCCTGCCTTGCGTTTCTCGCGAAGACGATAGCTTTCCCCTCGAATGTTAATCGTCGTCGAGTAATGTAAGAGGCGGTCCAGCATGGCAGTGGCAAGGACATAATCAACAGCTCAGCAATCTGCTCACAAGAAGCGCTCATCGCCTCCTGTGGAGTCGGATAGGTGAGCAAGAATTGCAAGGTCGAAGGTTGCTGCACCTGACTAAAGAGCGAGAGGGCAACGGGATAGTACGCTTTGAGGCAGGCGGTCAGTTGATTGACCAGACGCGTTTGCATCTGAATCAAGCCATCTTGATCGCGCGTCAAGGCTTTCAGTTCGGCAATCAGCGGACTATCAGGTTCCAGTCGCCGCAGATCGGCGATCTCGGAACGACCATGTTTGGCCAGCAAATAGGCATCAATCTTATCCGTTTTAGCTCCCGATGCCGAGCGTTTGCGATCCACCGTTTTGGGATTGACGGGATAGACCGCGAAGCCAGCTTCCAACAAGCTCGTAATCAACAATCCGTGATTGGTTTCGACGATGCAGGCCATCTCCGCCTTCTTTTGTGGACCACTCACCTCGGCAAGCCGGTGCGTCAATTCACCCAGTCCTTCTGGCGTATGTGCGACCCGAAACGAGGTAATCTGATGCCCGACATCGTCAATGACGAAAACGTCGTGATGGGTATCTGCCCAATCGACTCCTGTAAACCACATGAGCAAAATCCTCCTCGCTGGAGAAAACGGGTTCCTGGAACTGCGGCATGTCCTTTTACTGTGGCGTTCGTGACGCGACTCTCCAATGATCCGTTTCTCAGGAACATCAGAAGGCGAAGTGCGATCTTCCTTAATCGGTCGAGCCGTGTGGAGACCATAGCCTTTCGCCTTCTGTTTTCAATTGTTCATATGAGCAAGTGTACTGCTTGCTCCAGCTCTTTGTCGAGTAAGCTTGTTTCTAGTTTACTGTAAAAGGAGATCAACCGACGGCACGACGGGATACTCTTCCTGAGCGATCGTCTCCTCTCTTTGAAGATTCTGACACGGCAGACCATGGACTGAGCGTCTCTACACTCGTGGAGCAGTGCCGATGGGAAATCCGGGCCTATCGTCGGGGAGAACTCTCCAATGAGACGTATGGTCTCGAGCTGTTGTCCCGTGCGATTGTGCAAGGCGATCAGGACGCCTGGGCCGGGATACAGCAGTGTCTGGGCGAGCTGGTGCGGGGCTGGCTACGGAGTCATCCCGGCAGAGAGGCGGCCTGTCGCTGGGAGAGCGAAGAGAACTACGTGGCGCTGGCCTTTGAGCGCTTCTGGCTGGCAACGACCCGGCAGCAGGTGGCATTCACGACGTTCGCCGGGGCGTTGGCTTACCTGTGTGCGAGTCTCAATGGAGCCATGCTCGATACGCTGCGCGCCTACTCGCGGCCACGAGAAGTCCCTCTGCCCTTGCCAGGAGCATGGGGAGAGCCACACGTAGAAGATCAAACCGATAGCGGTGACCTGTGGGAGATCCTGCAAACGATACTTCCCAACGAGCGTGAGCGGCGACTGGCCTATCTGCTCTATCACTGCGGTCTGAAGCCCCGAGAGATTGTGCGTTTCTGTCCGCAGGAGTGGAGTGATGTCCAAGAGATCTACCGTCTGCGGCGCAACATCCTGGAGCGACTCCTGCGCAATGCGGACCAACTCCGATGGCGGTTCAATCAAGAGGGGGAAAAATACTGCCTTTCCTAATTGTTGGCTGTATACAACAATTTCACTTGTTCGCCCCTCCAGCGACATTACTATCATAGGTTGATGCGGCTTTGCCCAAAAAATGGCGTTTGCCCAAAAAGTCGGCAGTCTGCCCAAAATATCTACTGGGAGGAGAGAGCAGACGATCCGCGCTCCTTACTGCGTGAGCCTTCCCTCTTTCGCCAATTGACTCGGGAGAGAACCAACTTGTTGGGCAGAAACCCCGTTTGCCCAAAAAGTACAGAAATACAAGCACTTTTTGGGCAAAGCCGGTTGATGCTATCGAATTGTAAACGCTATCATGATAGAGGACCACTCGCTATCAGAAAAGTGAGCCACGTTCCCAAGAATCCGCTATACTAGAAAGAAAATTCTAGCGAGCGGAGGAAAAAGAAGGTGTATCCCGTGGCACTTCGAG
>WNGD01004243.1_pt1 | contig 29460 bp, 24 predicted proteins | sample 5400671 | NCBI WGS metagenome assembly WNGD01 (sample SAMN13153369, study PRJNA577476) | soil metagenome | isolation source: 40 cm soil or saprolite under grassland replicate 2 | place: USA:California | collected 2016-06-15
TCCCTTTGCCGTCCTTGACCTGCTGCCCCGACATCAGGAGCTCGTTCTGCCGGCGCTCCTCCAGGGCCCGTGCGATTTCTTGCCTGTCCACCGGAAGCAACGCGATCACGCGGGGCAGCTTTTCCATGATCTCGGCCATCACCTCTTCGCCGGTACGCCGTGGCCGCTCCTCCTCGAGCTCGATCTCTTGCGGTGCCTTACCATAGGCTTGCTCGATCAGGATAGTCGCGGCCAGGATCCGATCCCGCGTCTTGGGGGCGGTCTCTACCACGTTGCCCTCGCTGTTCACGACCTGCTCTCTCACCTCGCCCTTCACGACCTTTACCAGGAACTCCACTCCCCCCGCTCGCTCGAGTGCGTCGCGTACCCGCTGGCGCCATACTTCCTTCGGCCGGCCGCCTGTTCCGAGCCTCGCAGGCCACGGCGCCCCGCACGGAACGCCCGACCCAGCAGCGCTTTGTCAACTACAACTCTTAGTTAGTCATACGGTCCGTGCCTTCGACGCAGCCTTCTCCTTCGCTCGCCGAAGCCACCAAGCGGCACCTGCCCCAACTAACGCGCCGACGGAGGTTCCAAGAACCGGCACGACCGATCCAACGGCGCTCAACGCGAGTACCAGGGCAAGCGACGCACCTGCTCCTACAGCCCCACCAGCCGCCGCACCCTGGCTAGCGGCCACTACACGTTCGAGTCGTTCGCGATTCGCTGTGGCTTGCTCAGGCGTGGTCATAGCAAACCCTCCGAGACTCTGACGCCGAGTACTAGGAACAGTACCAAGACGGTGGACCAAAGCGAGAGGTTGCCCAGTGCCTTCTGATCGACCTGGTCCTTGTTCATCGAGACAATCCCGAAGAGCATACAGTAGACGACGAGGATAATGTACAGGAAGGCAATCAGTGCATCACCTGCTGGGTGTCGTAGGTGCCCAAGATCTCTGAGCAGGATGGCGATCAGCGCCGTGCAAAAAAAGAACAATTGCCCATCCTGAATGAGCTGGAGAATGGTCTGCTTCTTTGCGGGGATGAGCTTGCCGCCAGCCCAGATGAGCAAAACAGGGGACAGCGGGAGGGCCGCCTCATAAAGCATCCAGGCGCCAATTGACTCAAGTGGAACGGTCATTAAGGCGGCCTCCTCAATAGCTGGGTGACGTGGTTCGGGACGCCTAACGGCTCGCGCCTAAGCTGCGGCGCGCTGTTGAAAGATTCATTCCATAATCTACGCGTTGCCGTCAGCTTCAAGCGCCTGCCTTCGGATTACGGCATTTCTCAAGTTGAGGACGATACCAATAGTACGTTGACTCCACGCGTGGTTTCTCCGCCTGGAGCTGGGCGGCGGGAATCTCAATGATTTCGAGGTTCTCGGGATCCCTCGCGTTGCAGACGATGAACACACTAAAATCGACGCCATCAGTTAATGCCTTGTACTGATTAGCCGTCAAACCGATGAACCCCAGTTTGGAATACGGATCCCTCGAAGTCTTTACCTCAGCGTACCGTCCATCCACGATCAGGTCGAACATCTTCTTGTCCGAAGGACTAACGGCGCGGCCACGCACAGTAAGGTGCGCGGCGAGCAACTGCTCGCCTGTCGAACCGGTGTTAAAGATCTCGCTCATCCCCGGTCCCGTTCCCGTTCTTGACCTGCTGCCCCGACATGAGCACCTCGATCCGCCGACGCTGCTCCAAGGCCCGGGCGATCTCTTGCCGGTCCACCGGTAGCACCGCAATTCACGCGCGGCAACAGCTCCATGATCCGCGCCATCGTCTCTTCCCCGGTCAGCCGCGGCCGCTCATCCTCGATCGTGACGCCCTGCTCGGGCTTGCCGAACCCGCGATCCATCAGGAGCTCGAAGGCGTAGAGTCGGTCGCGGATCTTAGCCCGCACCTGCACCACTTCAGTATGCGCGTCTCGGCCCGAGCCCACCGTGACCGTCGGGGCCTCGGTCTCAGTACCGTCCTATCACCCGCCCCACGAACTCGATGCCCCTACGCCTTTCGATCTCTTCACCGCACAGCCGGCGCAAGATTTCCTTCGGTCGGCCGCCGGCGCCCGTTCCGCCTGGGAGTAAGGCACCCCCGTGCGTTTGGGTAACAAGGGGCTTCAGGGCCACCGGGGTTTCATCGGTGTTTCATCGGGGTTTCATCGGGGTTTCACCGGGGTTTCACCGGGGTTTCACCGGGGTTTTTGCCTTAGCCAGGTGACCTTCCGGTCGGACATGGTCTCAATGTGGGTTCGGTAGCGCGCTGCCCACAAGCACCTCCAGGGTCCCTTATCGCTCCCGTTCTGCTTCCGTTAGGAGCTGCGCCGGCGTTAGACGCAGCCCCCGAGCAATCCGTTCGATGTTGTCCAGCGAGATGTTGGTCTCGCCCCGCTCCACCGCACCCATGTAGGTGCGATGCACGCGGCATCGGTCAGCGAATGACTCCTGAGAGTATCCAGCGTCCTTTCGCAACCGCCGGATGGCGTGCCCGAGACGTAGCCGCAGCGTTGCCATAGGCCGGAAGAGTGCAGCGCCCTTCGCCTTTGGCTCTACAGCGTTTATCTAGCCACCGTTTACATATCATTCCATCTTGGTTAGGCTGTGTCCTCGCGCGTAAACGGATGGCTGCTTGGACCGGAAGGAACTGGGCTCGCGACTGGCGCAGGTGCTCGTGCAGGGAAGGCGGGTGGCGACGTGACGAGCCTCGCCGACCAGGTGCTCTAAGCAGGACCGTTGGGAGCGGTATTGAGATGCGCCGAGGATGGCTCGTGGTCACTGGAGTAGGAATCGGGACGTTGGTGACACTCTTGGTGGTGGCCGGGTTCGCTGGGAGATACTCAGTCGTCGGTTGCGAGACCCGCGTCGTGCTCGATGCGCCATCCCCCGACACCACACCCCTGGGCGACCCACAATTGGAGCGTCTACGGGGAGCCCTCGAGCGACGTCGCAGACAGATCCAGGACACTCTCTGGGACTTCACACCCGGAGAGCGGTGGCGGCTCGCCCAGAAGATTGTCGAAGGGACGGCCACGGAAAAGGACTTCCCTCCCCTTCCTCCAACCCGCCGGGAACGTTGGTGCACAGTCCTCGATCGACTCACAGGCGGCGTAACCGCTCGGCGAACGACATGACTCGTGAAGAGCCGGTGTTTTCGCCTTAGCCATGATAGGTCGCTCGAGGCTTGCAACCGCGTCAGAGAGGAGAAGGGTTCATGGACGACGTACCTGCAGAATCGAGCGGAAACTCGGAGCTCGAGTGGCCCCGCACGAAGCAGGAGATGGATGACTTCCTGCGGCGAGCCTCGGCGAACGTCCGGTGGCTCAGGGCGTGGGGGCACTTGCGCATGAGGCCAGCGACATCGATGGTCTCGCGGGACCAGGCCCTTGAGCTCGCGCGCGAAGTCGCCGACCTGCTGGGCCGGGATATTCGTGACGTGGTCGATCTTGCCGAACTCACCGCTAAAGGAGTACGCACTCCGTGTCTCGACAACGTAGATCCCTCCGACTGCTGGATCGCCTACCTCGCGCATGATATTCATGTACTTGGCCCAAGTGACATCGTACTGATCGAGAAGGCGACCGGCGCGGTTCGGTACATCGGGTCAGCGAACGACGAGGGCTAGGGATCCGAACACGGACGGACCTCCAGTCCTACCGCTCTTCTACATCTACACGTATGCAATTAGATTGACCAACATCTCGGAGGTCTGCGCGACGTGGGAGACGAAGTTTCGTCTGCCCCGTTCGCGCAGATTTTTTTTCTCGCTTAGGCTGGGGGGGACACCACGTGGACAAGCAGCGGCTTATACCGATTGCAGAAGCGGCGTGCCGCCTCGGGATCACCCGCGAGCGCGCCGTTCGGTTGATCCAAACTCGCCGACTTGTCGGAACCCTGCGGAACAACCGCTGGTACGCCGATCAGCGAGCGGTCGATCACTTGGCTCGCCGAACTGGGCGAGGCCCAGCCGCCGGCCGCATGACCCAATGAACACAGACGTGCATTGAGCTAAACGGAACGAGCCTGGAGGCGACGACGCTCCCCAGGCTCGTGAACTGCAAGTTGTCACCCCGACCAGGAGGCGACATGACAACCTTATCTGGCTCATCCAACTCCGACAAGGGCTGCGAGGACTGTCCCGGCGAGGGATGGTGTATGCATCAGGAGAGGCAGCGGTGGGCGCGGCGCCGTGGGAACGACTGGCCCGTTTCTCCGCTCGCCGCTGCCGTCCTGGACGAGGACGCCGCGCGCCGGCCGCAGGGCACCATCGGCGATCGCGCGCGCGCGGTGGCGGCGACGCTCAGGTTGCAGCGGGTGCCGTGGTACGCCAGCGAACCGAAACCCGGCTCCGCCCCCAATCCAAAAACCGGCATCGAGTACTGGACTGGTGTCTCCCCCGAGACGCTCGAGGCGCGGCGTGAGTGGCCCGAGTGGGCGAAGGAGTGTGTGCAGGCGATCGAGCGCATCCTCGCACGAACCGTCCGCGACCCGGCATTTGCTGGGTTGGACTCCGCGACGCTGGCCCGTGACGCTGCGTTCCTTGCGTTGGGCCAGCCGGCGGAGCTCGAGGACGGGTTGCCGTCCGCGTTCCTCGCGGTGCTCCCCGTCGTCGTGTCGGGAGCCCTGAGGAGGAGTCTGGTAATAGCCGCGCTCGATCTCCGTACCACCGATGAGGTCGCGCGACTGATCCGTCAGACGGAGCTCCGGGAGGACCAGGAACCGGACAACACCATTGCCCACGAACTTGTCGAACGCTCCGAGCGGAGGGTGACCCTTGTCCAATGGCGTGCGATCGAGACTCTGGACACCGACCAGACGCTGACGCGGACGTTCGAGTGCTTGGCGCCCGCGGTGGGTAGTCACCGGGCACCTCCCTGCTCGTCGCCAACTCCCCCGATCCCTTGATCGTCGTTGCCCCGTCGGCGGTTCGCGCGCCAGGCGAGCGAGCGACACATCGGCGTGGTGAACGACCGCGAGCTCTGCCTGGCGGCCGTGCGCTCGGCGTGGGCGGACTTTCAAAGGATCGCCGCCGAGGAGCGGACAGATCCCGTACTGCGCGAAGGCGCGATCGGGATAGAGCGCCGGCTCCGCTCAGCCGCAGCGGAACTGGAGCGCGGCGCGGCCAGCACTGGCACCCAGACTGGCCGTGAACCCTTTGGAACGCCTCGCGCCAAAGCGTTCTGCGCCCGAGAGGAGTGCGGGCAGCCGCTTCCTGCCACTCCGCGGCAGCGGGGCAGCACGCGGAAGTTCTGTTCGCCGCGGTGTCGCTCGCTCGCCTGGCGCGCGAACCGCCGACGGGGCAACGACGATCAAGGGATCGGGGGAGTTGGCGACGAGCAGGGAGGTGCCCGGTGACTACCCACCGCGGGCGCCAAGCACTCGAACGTCCGCGTCAGCGTCACCGCGGGCGCCAAGCACTCGAACGTCCGCGTCAGCGTCCGTGCGACCTCGTGGACCGCTACTGGGCGTTGAAAATCGCCCGTGCGGCGTATCGGGTGTCCGGGACCCAGTTTCGGGTCTACTCGCTCCTTCTCGAACTCGACCGCCCGGACCTGGACCCCGCGCGCGTTGGCGGCTGCTTCCTGGGCGAGGTGGAGTTTGCCCACCAATGCGGGCGAAGCGTGGACGTTGTGCTCGACGCCCGCGCCGAACTCGTCCGCTACAACATGGTCGAGCGAGTGCAGCCTGCGGGTGCACGACAGGCGTTCTGGTTCGCGCGGCTACCACAGGGCATCGAGTATGTGCTGCCTGCCGATGTGCAGGCCATGCGCAAGGGCAAAGATCGAGACGAGGCAGTGCGGCGGTGGCTCCGCTGCCAAGCCGACGCCCTAGACCGACACATCCGCGAAACAGGGGGTAAAGTCGCCCCCGCTTCGCCGCGCCCGGCGGCCTCCAAAGAGGGGCAAGACCGTCGAGCGATAGGAGGTGACTTCACCTCCCAAGCTCCAAGAAAGGGGGGTGATTCTACTGACAATGGGGGGCAATTTCGCCCCTCATCCGAGCATGAGAACGCGGGATCACCTGGCTCTAGTGATTCACTCAAGTCGATTGATTCAGAGAGTGATTCACTCCATCCACCACCCATGAGTGATTCACCTGATGGCGCGCCATCGAAACCAAGTGAATCAGGAATGGCCACACCACAGGGATCACCGCGCTCGCCCGCGGATCGCAAACGCGAGCTGGATAGCGACCCGATCCTTCGGAACGCCATGCGTAAATGGCAAGCGAAGCAACGAGCGCGCCCGGGAGACGGGTCCGACGAACCCGTCGAGCCATGACGCTCGCCGAGTTCCTAGCCACGATCGAGCGCCGCGCGGCCGAGGCGGAACGCGATGGTGCCACGGCGCCCGTTGCCAACGTCTACCGGCTCGTCCTGGACGAGCTGCGGGCGGTGAATGGAACGGCGGCGGTGCTCGCTGTGATGCCCGATGCGCCCGCCGAGGAGCGATACCTCACACCTGAGCAGGTGGAGGAGATGCTCGCGCTACCGAAAGGCTACGCCTACGACCACAAGCGGCAGCTCGGCGGCGTGAAAGTCGGCAAGTATCTGCGGTTCCCCGAGTCCGCTATCCGAAGGCGGTTGGAGAGATCCCGATGAGTCCCTTGTGCGTCTCACGGCGGCGCTACCATATTGGTAGCATTATGAACAGCCTAACGGAAGCCGTAGTTCGAGCGCTCCGAGTAGCCCCCTGCAGCCTACGGGCGCTGGCTCGCATCGCGGGCGTATCGCACGTACAACTCCTGCACATCACGCAGGGAAAGCGCAGAGCTACTGTCGCGGTCGCAACGAAGGTCGCCAAGGCGCTCGATGGTTGGAGCAAACGTTGTCGGCAGGGCGCGGACCGGATTCTGAAGGCCCTATCGAAGGGGAGCGAATAAACATGGGCGAGAATCGCCGGGACTTTGGGACGATCCGCCTTCGTGGGCGCACCTGGTGGGTGCGCTACAAGGTGGACGGCAAAACCTACGAGGAGTCGAGCGGCAGCCGTGATCGCCGCAAGGCAGAGAAACGGCTCGCCACCCGCGAGGCGGAGCTGGGACGCGGCATCTTCGTTACGCCCAGCCTGAAACACACAACGGTTGACGAGCTCGCCGACATGCTGCGCGACGACTACCGTATCAACGGCCGCCGCTCGCTTAGAAGGGTGGAAACGAGCTTGGACCACCTGCTCGACTTCTTCGACGGCCCCGCACGTGTCACAACCGTCACGAGCGATCGTATCGCGGCGTATGTCCGTGCTCGTCAGGAAGCCGAGGCTGCGGCTGCGACCATCCATAACGAGCTGGCGGCGCTGAAACGGATGTTCACGTTGGGTCTCCGGGCCGGGAAAGTCGCTCAGCGCCCGCACATCCCCGCGCTGCAGGTGAGTAACGCTCGCCAGGGCTTCTTCGAGGAGGGCGATCTGCGCGCCCTCCTGCGGGAACTACCAGGTGCGGTGAAGCCAGTCGCCGAGTTCGCATACCTGACCGGATGGCGCATCCCTTCAGAAGTCCTCCGCCTGACGTGGGCACAAATAGACTTCAAGGCCGGCATCGTCCGACTCGAGCCGCGCACGACTAAAAACGACGAGGGTCGAGCGTTCCCGTTCGATGCCCTCCCGGCGCTCAAGCGGTTACTGGAAAAACAGCGTAACCGCACCAAGGCCCTCGAACGGGCCACGGGTCGGATTATCCCGCATGTGTTTCATCGTGACGGAGAAGCCATCCGATACTTCCGACGCGCATGGCTGTCTGCAATCGACCGGGCGGCGCACAAAGAGCGTGGCGCTATTCGCGAAGTTGTGCGCCCCGAGTTGCTCGGCCGCATCCCTCACGACCTCCGCCGAACGGCGGTCCGAAACTTGGTCCGCGCCGGCGTGCCTGAGCGCGTGGCGATGCAGCTTACCGGCCACAAGACGCGATCGGTGTTTGATCGCTACAACATCGTCAACGAGCGGGATCTGCGAGATGGCGTCGCCAGACTAGCCGGCTTGCATCAGAAGCAGGCGAACGAATGAGACCGCAACCGACCGCGTCCTCGCCGGAATAATGACTAGACATGAAGTTGCAGCCTGGCTGAAAATCGCGCCGCGTCAGGTCGAGCGATTTGGAGTACCCTGCATCGATCTTGGAAGAAAAACGAAGCGATACTTGGTGAAAGATGTTGCCGCGTGGCTCGACTCAAAGCGGCGAGGGGGACAATAGGGGGACAATCGACAGAATCGGCGGCAACAGGCTTTCGCTAACTCGTTGTGCAGCAAGTGGCCAGGGGCAGAATCGAACTGCCGACACGCGGATTTTCAGTCCGCTGCTCTACCAACTGAGCTACCTGGCCGGGCTATGCAGCAGAAGAACTTAGCGGGCTCCGGGGGGCGATGGCAGTAGGAATGTTTGCCACTGGCTCCCCCTCGATCCTGATCGCGACGGCCTCTGCGAGATCCGCTCGTCGATGATCTTATAGCGGTCGAACATCGCGCGCGTCTTCTCGCAGCACGGGCTGGCGGAAAATGCCGTACTGACGCTCGGCCCTCTGGCCGTGCCCGACACTGGCCCCTATGATGCAGTTGTCCCAACGCCCCTGAGTCACAGGTGGCCGATCTCCACGCTCGCTTACAAAGTGCCCTCGGCGACGCCTACCACATCGAGAAGGAGCTCGGCGGCGGCGGGATGAGCCGCGTGTTCCTCGCAACCGAGGCGTCGCTGCACCGCCAGGTCGTCATCAAGTTGCTCCCGCCCGAACTGGCCAGCGAAGTGAGCGAGGCGCGCTTCAAGCAGGAGATCGAGCTCGCCGCCCGCTTGCAGCATACCAACATCCTGCCCGTCCTCACCGCCGGTGCGCGGGACGACCTGCTCTTCTATGTCATGCCGTTCGTCACAGGCGAGTCCTTACGGCACCGCATGACGCGCGAAGGCAAGCTCCCGGTAACGGACGCGGTGCGGGTCCTGCATGAGATCGCCGACGCACTCGCCTACGCCCATGCGGAAGGGGTGATTCACCGGGACGTCAAACCGGAAAACATCCTGCTGCTCGGCAGTCATGCGGTGCTGACGGACTTCGGCGTGGCGCGAGCGCTCGCGGAGGCGCAGAGCGGCAGCCGGCTCACCGGCACGGGCGTGGCGATCGGTACGCCCGCGTATATGTCGCCAGAACAGGCTGCGGGGGACCGGCACATCGACGCCCGCGCGGACGTCTATGCCCTCGCGGTGGTGGGCTACGAGATGCTCGCCGGCGTCCCGCCCTTCGCCGGGCCCACCGCGCAGTCGCTGCTCGCTGCGCACTTGACCGAGACACCGAAGCCCCTGGCCGATCTCCGACCCCTGACCCCACCAGAGGTGGTCGACACGATCATGCAGGCCCTCGCCAAAGACCCGCGCGCCAGGCTGTATGCTACCGAGTTTCGGGATGCCCTCGGTGGGGGAGGAGGATACGCACAGCCGGGCCTTCGCCGCCTGTCGCGACGAGCCCGACTCGCGGCCGTGGCCACGGCGTTCGCGGTGATCGGCGTGGGCGCGATGCTCATCCTGCGTCCGACGTCGCCCAGCGCGCTCGATCCCGATCTTCTCGCCGTTGCCCCATTCGACGTGCTCGCGCCGCATCTCGACCTCTGGCGCGAAGGCCTCGTGGACATCCTCTCACGGAACCTGGACGGGGCGGGGTCCCTGCGGACGGTCTCCCCCACCGTCGTCGTCCGGCGCTGGAGCGGACGGGCCGATCCAACGTCCGCCCAGGAGCTGGCGCGGCGCACCGGCGCCGGGCTGATCGTGTTCGGGGCGCTGGTCGGCGCGGGGCCCGACTCGGTTCGGCTGTCCGCCTCCGTGTTCGACGCCCGCGCCGGGGCGACCGTGGCGGAGCTCGCGATTCCGGGGTCCGCGGAACGGATGGATCGCATCAGCGACTCGCTGACTATCGCCGTGATCGCGGAGCTGGGGCGGACCCGCCCCATCGGCGGCGCCCGGCTCTCCTCGCTGGGCTCGCGCTCACTTCCGGCGATCAAGGCGTTTCTGAGAAGCGAGCAGTTCTACCGCCGCGCCCAGTGGGATTCGTCGCTCGTCTACGCCCGGCGCGCGGTGGCCACCGACAGCGGGTTCACATTGGCGCTGCGGCGCATCTCCCTGAGTCTGTGGTGGGGCGACGATCCCTCGGTGACCCCGGACTTGCTCCTCGAAGGAGCACACAACCGCGGTCTTGCGCCCCGCGACAGTCTACTCGTGACCGCCGACTCGCTGTGGGGCGCTCTCAATCTGACGGGGCCCACGCCGCCGTACGCGCTCCGTCGGCGACTGTACCGGACGCTCCAGGAGGCGACCCGACGCTATCCGGACGATCAGGAGGTATGGTACCACCTGGGTGAAGCAGGATATCACCACGCGTACTCGGACGACGCGGTCCCCATGACGGCGGAGCAAACGCTGGCGGCGTTCGAGCGCGCCATCGCGCTGGACTCGGCCTTCGCCCCGGCCTACCAGCACGCGATCGAGCTCGCGCTCGCGTTGCGAGCGCCGCCAGTGGCGCGCCGCTACATCGCCGCGATGCTCGCCCTGAATCCCCGGCCGTCGATCGCCACAGGCTTTCGGCTGGTCGATCGGCTGCTCGACCCCGCGGCTGCGAACACGCAGGACGTGACGCGCTTCCTCGACACGGTCTCGGGCGACGGGCTGTACAACGCGTGGTTCGCTCTCAAGAACTGGGGCGATTCTGCTGAAACCGCTCTGCGCGTAGCCCATCTCTTCGCCATGCCGCGTGCTGGGTTTCAGCTCCGGGACTCCTTGGGTCTGGGCTGGAGAATCCCGGCAGGCGAGCTGGCCGTCCGCGGGCGGTTCCGAGAGGCCTTCGGTGTGCTGCTCACAGTCAATCAAAACAGCTTCTTCGACGTGTTCTGGTGGCGGATCTACTTCGCGGAGCTGGCGCGATTCGGCGCCGTGCCGCCGGATACGGCTGCGGCGGTTTTCGAGCGATGGCTGGCCGACAATCAGGGTTGGGGGCTCCTGGGCCTCGGATGGTGGGCGAACCGGGGCGACACGGGCTCGATCCAGAACCTGGCCCGCCGGGCGGAGGCGCTCACACGTTCTGCCCCGAAGCCTGCTGATCGTGACTTCTGGCGCTATGTGGCGGCCGCTGCTGGTCCTTACGTCGCGCTTGCCCGCGGCGACACTGCGACCGCTCTGAAGCAGTTCGCCAACCTACCGGATTCCCTGTGCTCCGCCTGCTATCCCGAGCGCCTAACCTGGGTGCAGTTGCTGGAATGGCGTCGGGAGGACCGCCGGGCTCGGGTAATCCTCGACCAGGAGTTGGAGCAGCTGGGATGGGTGGTGCCGAGCCGAGTCCTGTGGGTGCTCGAGCGCGGCCGCGTGAACGAGCGACTGGGCAACAAGGAGAAGGCCATCGTCGCCTTCCGCTACGTGAACGACGTGTGGCGTCACGCCGATCCCGAGCTGCAGCCATACGTGGAGGAAGCCAAGGCAGCGCTCAAGCGGCTGGCTGCCGAGCCGCAGCGCTAAGAAGGTTGCCAGGGTCAGAAACACGGCGTCTATTCAAGCCCTCTGATTCCCCTTCTGGAGCACCCTATGCGTCACACTTCTGTCCTTGCAGCGGTAATCCTCGTTGCCGCCTGCCGCGAAGCCCCCATCACGACCCTCGGCACCCCCAGCTTCAGCGCGCTCGGCGCCGGCTCGGTCTCAGTCGTCAACGTCAGCCGCGATACCACGGCACAGAACGAGACGCCGCTGGCCGTCAATCCGGCGAACCCGAGCAACATGATCACCGGCAACAACGACTGGAACTACAACGACGGCTGCGGCGTCAACGCCACCTTTGATGGCGGCAAGACGTGGACGCCGACCCTGCCCAGCGGCTTCATCCCGGGCATCACCCAGTTCACGAACGACCCCGCCGTGCCGGGGACCGGCACCTATGACTTCGGTGGCGATCCCGGCGTCGCCTTCAGCCCGGATGGCAACACGGCCTACTTCACCTGCTTCGGATATCTCGGTAAAACCGTGGCCCTCTGGCTCTCGCGCTCGACCGACGGCGGAGTCACTTGGACCGCGGGTGGCCCCGATCATCCGCTTAGCCTAGTCAGCGCGTTCCAGGGCGAAGGCAAGGCGCGCGGATCGAACGGGCAGTTCCCCGATCACGAATCCATCACGGTCGCGAACGACGGCACGATCTACGTGCCGTGGGCGCACTTCACGGGATTCAGCGGCCACTCGCCGATCTTCATCGGCGTCTCACACGACGGCGGCAACAGCTTCGCGCTCCCCGTCAAAGTGTCGAGCGGCTCGGTCCGCAGTGACCAGGATGCGCGCGTCGTCGTCGACAACGCGACCGGGTATGCCTATCTCACGTTCGACAACTCGGTGCAGGGCGGTAAAGGCACGGCGATGTTCGTGAGTGTGTCCACCGATCACGGCGCGACGTGGAGCAATTCGCTCAGGTTCGCCACGTTCCAGAACCCTGTCTGCCTGTATCCGCCATACTGCTTCAACATCTCTGGCTCCCAGTTCCGGGCTCCTGGCTCCTATCCCGCGCCCGCGTTCGACCCGACGACAAACCGGCTCTACGTCGCCTACACGGACATCGTGGGCGGGAAGGCGCAGATCTTCCTGACCTACGCCAACGTCAGCGACATCACGCAGTGGTCGACGCCGGTCATTGTCGCGCCCGCCTCCGGCGATCGCATTAACGTCGAGCTGAGCGTGGAGCCCGGCAGCGGCCGTCTCGATCTGATGACCAACGATCGCAGTTACAGCGGCAACACGCTGTTCGATGTCTCGTACATCACGAGTGCAGACGGCGGCGGGACGTGGTCGACCTCCGGCGTCCCCTGCTCATCGTGCGCCAGCGGCTTCCGGCCGTTCATCGGCGACTACGACGGCATCATCTCCCTCCCCGGCAGCGCCGCGATGACGTGGACGGGGCCCGGCAAGACGTTCGGTACTCTCCCCACGAACCTCGAGGTGTACTTCGGCAGCGTCAGCCCGTAAGGCCATGCCGTCGCGTCGAGACTTTCTCGTCAGCGTCGCTCAAGCCGGCGCCGCGCTCTCCGCGCTGCGGCTTCCTGAGCATCCGGCGCTCTTCGCGTCGGGTGCCCCGGCTCCTGACTCCAGGCTCCTAGACGTTCCCATCGGCCTCGACTGGCGCATGCTCGGCCCGTTCCGCGGCGGCCGCTGCGACGCCGTGTCCGGCGTGCCCGGCCGGCCAGACGAGTTTTACTTCGGCCACGTGAACGGCGGCGTCTGGAAAACGATCGACGCCGGCAGAACCTGGTTCCCGATATTCGACGACCAGCCCGTTGCCTCGATCGGAGCCCTGGCAGTAGCACCATCAGCGCCCGACGTGATCTACGTCGGCAGCGGCGAGTCGACCCTGCGCGACTCGACGGGCTTCGGCAACGGCGTCTACAAATCCACGGACGCCGGCCGCACCTGGACGCACCTCGGCCTCGCCGCAACGCAGCACATCGGCAAGATCGCGGTGGATCCCCGGAATCCCGACATCGTGTTCGTGGCGGCGATTGGTCACCTCTACGCCGCGAACCCGGATCGCGGCCTGTACCGTTCGCGTGACGGCGGCCGCACCTGGCAGAAGGTCCTCTACAAGGACGAGAACGTCGGGGCGGTCGAGGTCGTCATCGACCCGAGCGATGCGCGCGTGGTCTATGCAGGATTGTGGAATACGCGGCGGCCACCGTGGTTCGTTTACGCGCCCACGAACGGCCCCGGCGGCAGCATCCATAAGTCGACCGATGGCGGGTCAACCTGGCACGAGCTGACGGCCGGCCTGCCCCCCGCCGGGATCGGACGCACCGGCATCGCCGTGGCGCCGTCCAATCCGCGGCGGGTGTACGCCGTGGTGGACTGCCTCGTGCCCGATCCGACTGCGCCGGCGCCAGCTCTTCCGGCGCCGGGGCGCCCTGCGCCGCCGCCGCCGGGACAGGGCGGCGTGTTCCGCTCCGACGACGCCGGCGCAACGTGGCGACGAGCGAGCGCCGACCAGGCGCTGTGGGGCCGCGGCTGGTATTTCGAGAAGATCGCGGTCGACCCGAAGGACCCAGATATCGTATACGTGCCGAACGTGGCGGTGAACCGCAGCCGCGACGGCGGCGCCACCTGGGACGTGATCCGCGGCTCACCCGGCGGCGACGATTACCACCAGGTGTGGATCGCGCCCGACAACCCCGACATCCTGATCGTGGCGAGCGATCAGGGCACGATCATCACCCGCAACGCGCGCACCGCCGATCCGCGCGCCATGACCTGGAGCTCGTGGCTCAATCAACCCACCGCGCAAGTTTATCACGCATCGGTCGACTACCGCTTCCCGTACTGGGTTGTCGGCGCGCAACAGGACTCGGGTGCGGTGGCGGTGCGCTCGCGCGGCAAGTTCGCCCAAATTTCGCAGCGCGACTGGGAGCCGATCGGGGCCGCCGGCGAAAGCGGCTACGCGACCGGCGACCCGCTCCATCCCGGCGTGATCTACGGCGGCGAAGGCAGCCGCTGGGACCTCGAGACCAACCTGTCGGTCCCGAACACCTCGGCGCCCAAGGGGGGGGGCACCGACACCGACCGCGCCGATTGGACCCAGCCGCTGGTGCTGTCGACGGCGGACCCGCACGCGCTCTACTACGCCAGCCAGTTCTTGTTCAAGACGACCGACGGCGCGCGCACCTGGACCCAGATCAGCCGCGACCTGACGCGACCCGATCCCGGCATCCCGTCCAACCTCGACGTCACCGCCGCGGCGTCCACCGATCGCAACGGCAAGCGCGGCGTCATCTACGCGGTGGCCCCGTCGCCGCTGCGCGCCCCGCTGATCTGGATCGGCACCGACGACGGGCTCATCCAGGTCACGGCCGATGACGGCACGACGTGGCGCGACGTCACCCCGCCGGCGCTGACTGCGTGGAGTCGCGTCACCAGCATCGAGGCGTCGCACTTCGACGCTGACACGGCGTATGCGAGCGTGGACCGGCACCAACTCCAGGACTTCGCGCCGTACATCTACCGCACGCGCGATCAGGGCCGGTCCTGGCAGCCCATCAAGCAGGGCCTGCCGGATGGCGTGTACGTCCACGTCGTCAAGGAAGACTCGGTGCGCCGAGGGCTGCTGTTCGCCGGGACCGAGCGCGGCGCGTTCGTGTCGTTCGACGACGGCGACCACTGGCAGCCGCTGCAGCGCAACCTGCCGGTGACGTCGGTGCGCGACTTCGTGGTGTACGGCAACGACCTCATCGTCGCCACGCACGGCCGCGGGTTCTGGGTGATGGACGACATCAGTACGCTGCGGCAGGTCAGCGACCAGGTGCTCCAGGCCGACGCCTGGCTGTTCCGGCCCGCGGACGCGATCAACGTCATACCGGGCGACGACAACGGCACACCGTTCCAGCGCGACGAGCCGCAGGCGCTGAACCCGCCCGACGGCGCGTTCATCGACTTCTATCTCAAGTCTGGAGCTGCAGCGGTGACGCTGGAGATATTGGACGGCACGGGTAAAGTCGTGAAGAAGTGGCCCGGCGAGCCCGCAAGCGGAACGCCCGCGCGAAATGCCTTACCGCGCGTCTCGCCGCTCTGGCAACCCGCGTCGGACGAGCTCGCGACGAATGCTGGAATGCACCGCGTGGTCTGGCGGCCGGTCGCGCCTGCCGAGCAGCCGCGGCGCGGCGGCGGCGGGGGCGCGCGGCTCACCGGTACGTTCACGGCGCGGCTGACCGTCAGCGGCCGGCCACTCACTCAAACCTTTACCGTGCGCCCGGACCCACGCAGCAAAGCCGATAGCCAATAGCCAATAGCTGTTTCTACTGCCCCGCCGCCTCCCACTGCTGGCGACTCATCACCGCGATCGGCTCGAGCTTCTTGCTGCGCAGTGCCGCGTTCAGACCGGCCAGCTCCCGCGTCGCCCAGGCGTCGAAGTCCCGCTGCACGTCGCCCAGCTCCCGCGCCAGCGCGTCGGCACGCTCGATCTGCGTCTGCGACGGGCCACCATCGTAGAACACGATGTTGCTGTACAGATCGGTGAGATTTTCGCGCAGGCGCTCCTCACCCGTAATCATCCCGCCCTCTTTCGTCGCGACGATCTTCTTGCGCAGCGAGTCCACCACGCCGGACGCGGCCCGCAGGCGGCGCGTGAGCGCGTCAGTGGCGGGCAGCTTGGTCGCGCGATCGTCGAGCGCCTGGCGCACACTGTTCATCCGCTCGACCGCGAACGTCATGTCGCCCAGCGTCCCTTTGATCTTCAGCGCCAGGTCGAGCGCCGCCTGACGCTCCGCCTGGGTGTGGGTTGCGCGTGGATCCGGCACCAGCACGAGCTGCGTCGTGTAGGTCGAAGTATCCTTCGTCAACTTGAGAGTGTAGGTCCCCGGCAGGACGCGCGGGCCAAACGCCGCACCGAACGCGGCGCTCGCCGCGGGCGGCACGCGCGGCGGCTCCAGCCGCATCGACCACGTCACGCGATTCAGGCCGCGGCGTTTGCTCGTCGGCATCGTGCCGAGCAGCTTGCCGCTCGCGTCGAACACCTCGAGCTTCATGTCGCCGAAGATGTGCCGGCGCCGCTGGTAGTAGGTGATCACGGCGTCGCCGGGGGGATTCGGCCCGACGTACATCGCGTCGCCGTTGGCCCAGCCACCGCCCGCCTGCAGGCGCTGCGCCGTCGGGCGTCCCGGCAGAAACGCGACGGCGCTCGCGAGCAGCTCCGGCGTCAGCGCCCGCAGCGGCGAGATGTCGTCGACGATCCAGATCCCCCGGCCGTGCGTCGCGATCACGAGGTCGTGGTCGCGCGGATGAATCGCCAGATCGCGTACGGCGACGGCCGGCAGATCGCCGCCCTTGTAGTGCGCCCATTGCTTCCCGCCATCCACCGAGATCCACAGTCCCAGCTCGGTCCCCAGGAACAGCAGGTTGGGATTGACCAGGTCTTCCTTTATGACGTGTGCATAGCCGCGCACGGGGCTGTCCGGGGCGACCAGCGGCGTCCACGTCGCGCCGAAATCGGTCGACTTGTAGGCGTAGGGCCGCATGTCGCCGAAGGTGTGCGCGTCGAACGTGGCGTAGACCGTGCCCGGGGCGAAATGGCCGGCTTCCACGGACGAGACCCACGCGTTCTTCGGAAGGCCCCCCCCCGTGATATTGCCCACCGCGTTCGTCCACGTTTTCCCGCCGTCGCGCGTGACTTGCAGGTTCCCATCGTCGGTGCCCGCCCAGATCACCTGACCATCTTTGGGCGACTCGACGATCGCATAAATCGTGGTGTGCATCTCGGCCGCGGAGTTGTCGATGGTGACGCCGCCCGACTGCTCCTGTTTCTGTTTCTGCGGGTCGTTCGTCGTCAGATCGAGAGAGATGCGCTCCCAGGTCTGCCCAAAATCGCGTGACCGGAACAGGACCTGCGCACCGATGTAAATCGTGCCCTTTTGCGTGGCGCTGATGTGAATCGGCGTGTTCCAGTTGAAGCGCAGTTTTTTCTCCTGATAGCGCGGCAACGGCCGAATGTTGCGCGCCTCGTGCGTCTTGCGATTGACGCGCGCGATCTCCCCGCCCTGGTACTCGGCGTACAGATAGTCGGGATCAGTGGGGTCGGCGAACATCCAGAAGCCGTCGCCGCCGTACATGTTCTCCCACTGGTGATTCGTGATCCCGCCCGGGTACTCCGACGGCCCCACCCACGAGCTGTTGTCCTGCAGGCCGCCATACACGTTGTACGGCCGCGCCATGTCGACGCTGACGTGGTAGAACTGCGACACCGGCAGGTTCTCGTTTTTCACCCACTTGTTGCCGGCGTCATACGAGAACCACAGGCCGCCGTCGTCGCCCGTAATCAGGTGATCGGTATCGTTCGGATCGACCCAGACGTCGTGGAAGTCACCGTGCGCGCCGCCCGAGATGCCGCTGAAGCTCTTGCCACCGTCGGTCGAGACGATGAGCCCGCCGTCAGGCTTGTAGACACGATCGGGATCGCGCGGATCGACGATCAGATTCGCGAAGTAGAACGGCCGCCAGATCATGTTCTGGCTGCGGTCGAGCATCTGCCATGTCTTGCCGCCGTTCTCGGAGCGATACAGCCCGTTCAGCGGTGGCACCGCTTCGATGAAGGCGTACACGATATCCGGCTTGGATGGCGCGACGCTCACGGCCACGCGGCCCCATGGCTTCGGGGGGAGCCCCGACGCGCTGGTTGACGTCAGCTCGGTCCAGGTCGCGCCGCCATCGGTGCTCTTGAACAGTCCGGAGCCACTCCGTGCCGTGTCGCTCTCGCCGCCTGAGCGGAACGTCCAGCCCCGACGGCGGAAATCCCACATTCCGGCATACAGAGTCTTGGGATGCGACGGATCCATCGTCATCATCGAGCAACCGGTCGAGGGGTTGGCACCCTTGAGGACTTTGGCCCACGTCTTGCCCCGGTCGGTCGTCTTGTACACACCCCGGTCGTCGCTGTCGCTCCACAGTTTGCCGGGCACGCAGACGTACACCGTGCTGGTTTCGTTGGGGTCGACGAGGATCTTCACGATGTGCTCGGACTCGCGCAGCCCCATGTTGGTCCAGTTGTCACCGCCGTCGTCCGACCGGTAGATGCCGTCGCCAATGGACACGCTGTTGCGCATCCACGATTCGCCGCTGCCGACCCAGATCACTTTGGGGTTCTTCGGATCGATCGTCACCGCGCCGATTGATTGGATCGGCTGCTTGTCGAAGACGGGCTTGAACGTCGTGCCGCCGTTCGTCGACTTCCACACGCCGCCGCTCGCCGCGCCGACGTAGATCGTGAGCCGCGCCCCACCCGGCCCCTCGTGCACGGCGTCGAGCGCCGCGATACGCCCACTCATCGCCGCCGAGCCGATGTTGCGCGCGCCGAGGCCCGAAATGGTTTCCGAATCCACCTTGACGGCCGGTTGCTGGGCGATCAGAAGCAACAGGAGAGCGTTCATGGGCGCGTCCCTCCTCCCGGCCGTGTGAACCGCGTGTTTTCGAGCGGTACGTTGGCCTCGATCTTGTCGTATGTGATTTTCGAGCGGTCCTGGCTGCTGCTTCCCTTCGGTCCGGACTCGGTCGCGAACGGCAGATAGACGCCGGCGACCTGCTTGTAGTCGCCGAGCGACGTTTCGTATTCCTGCGGTGCGCCGCGGATCATGCGCTGCGTGTCGATGCGGATCGGGACGTAGTACTCGGTGTCCAGATAATAGAAGCTGACGTCGCCGTTGGTGCGCGTGACCTTGAGCTTGTAGGCGTCGCTCCCCTCGATCTGCTCCAGTCCCTGGAACTCGACGCGATTGCCTTTCGCCTGATAGTTCACCAGCGGGCCGTCGAAGTCGGCATCGTCGAGAATGCCGTGCATCTCGTCCTCACCGAGCGACTCGGGATCGCGCTTGCCGTTCCAGGGCTCGATCTTCCACCCGCTCTGACCATCATAGGCGTTGATGCCCGTCATGCCTTGCAGCGAAAACTCTTCGCGCACGCTGTTGGGGCGCTTGTTCTCCTGCACGACGACCGCCTCGAAGCCGCCGCCCCCGGTGAACTTCCCGGTGCGGCGCAGCGTCTGGATCGCCTGCATCCGGTCCATCCCGCCCGACGCCTGGATGTATTTGGCGATGAGACTGTCCGCCGACTGAGCAGCGAGCGGCGTCGCGCACAACGCGAATGCCGCGAGGGAAAGAGCAACGATCGGGCGCTTCATGCGAAAGAGCTCCTGTAGCGGGACGGAGAAAATACGCACCTGTCGCGCCCTTGCAACCTGAGGCGTACTTTCCCGCTATGAAGTATCCCAATCTGACTGTACTGTCGCACCCGCTGATCCAGCACAAGCTCACGATCCTGCGCGACAAGCGCACCAGCACGCGCGACTTCAAGCTGCTCGTGAACGAGATCGCGATGCTGATGGCATACGAGGTCACGAAGGACCTGCCGCTCGAGTCCGTCGAGATCGAAACGCCGCTCGAGAAGACCACCGGCCGCCAGGTGGCGGGGAAGAAGCTGACGCTGGTCCCGATCCTGCGCGCCGGCCTGGGGATGGTCGAAGGGATCTCGCAGCTCATCCCCTCCGCGCGCGTCGGGCATATCGGGCTGTACCGCAATCACGACACCCTCCAGCCGGTGGACTACTACTTCAAGATTCCCTCCGGCGAGGCGGACCGCTCCTTCTTCCTGCTCGACCCCATGCTGGCCACCGGGGGGTCGGCGGTCGCCGCCGTCAGCGCCCTGGCCCGCGCCGGCGCCCCGTTGCAGCGCATCCGCTTTCTGTGCCTGGTTTCCGCTCCGGAAGGCGTCAAGGCGATGCTGGCTGCCCACGCCACCGTCCCGATCTACACCGCCTCGCTCGACCGCGAGCTCAATGCCAAGGGCTACATCCTCCCCGGCCTGGGGGACGCGGGCGACCGCCTGTTCGGCACCAGATAGGGCCAGCCGACGTAACCCTTTTGTCGTCCCCCGTGTCCCATCTGTAGTTACGAGCCCAGACCGTCACCTCGGAGCGCCGTGGACGAATCACAGCTTATTGCCCGCGTCCGCGCCGGGGATGGCGCCGCCGAGCGCGCGCTGTATGACACGCATGTGGACCGCGTGTACCGCCTGGCCTTCCGGCTCGCGGGCGACGATGCCCTCGCGCAGGATTTCACCCAGGAAACGTTCATTCGGGCGTTCGACCGGCTCGGCTCGTTCCGCGGCGATGCGGCCTTCTCGACGTGGCTGCACACGATCACGACGACCGTCGTGCTCAACGGGCTGCGCAAGGTGAAGCGGTTTCGCCAGCGGGAAGCGGACATCGATGACGCGCACGACGTCGGCACGACGCAGCGGCACGCGGAGCCCGATCTGAAGCTGCGGCTCAAACAGGCGATCGACGATCTGCCGGAGGGTTACCGCACGGTGTTCGTGATGCACGATGTCGAGGGCTATACACACGAGGAGATCGGCGCCGTCCTGGGCGTCGAGACCGGCACGTCGAAGGCACAGCTGTCGCGCGCGCGGGCAAAATTGCGCGTGGCACTGTCAGACTTCGCAGGAGAGTGGGTGCAATGATGGACCAGCATGAAGATCCCAAGTTCGAGCAGTGGCTGAAGGACGCGGCACGCACCACGTACCACGCACCACGCACCACACCCCGTGAGGAGCTGTGGGCGCGGATCGAGGCGGCGCGGCGCGCCAAGCACGTCATCGAGCTGCGGCCATGGATGCGCTGGGCCGTGGCGGCCGCCGCGTTGCTCGTCATCGGCATCGGCATCGGCCGATGGTCGGCGAATCGTTCCGCAGTCACCAACAGCGCCGTCGTCGCCTCCGCTGCGGATTCCACGGCCGAGCTGGTGTATGAAGTTGCCGCCACGCAGTACCTGTCGCGCACCGAGGCGTTTCTGACCTCGTTCCGCAGCGACGCGCGGCGTGGCGCGAACGCCGCCCGCTTCGCCGCGCAGGCGCGCGACCTGTTGACCACCACGCAGTTGATGCTCGATTCGCCGGCGGGCGACAATCCGCGTTTCCGCCCCCTGCTGGAAGACCTCGAGCTGGTGCTGGTACAGATCTCCCAGCTCGGCGCCCGGGGTGCGGCGAACGAAACCGATCTCATCCGGCAAGGCATGAACCAATCCAACGTGTTGCCCAAGCTGCGTTCGGCGATTCCCGCGGGACCCGTATCGGCGCGCAACCAAGGAGCACTCTGATGTCGTTCCTGTCCCTCTTGCTCGCCGTCACCACGCTCGCGCAGGATTCCGTCGCGCCCGCGCCGGCCCGTAAACATCGGCGCGCGCCCATTGTCACGATCGCGCCGATGACGATCGAACCGATGATGATCGCCCCGATGACGGCGATCACACCGATGACGGCGATCGCACCGATGACGATCGCGATACCTGATCTCCAAGCGGCCACCACCGCGCTCGCGATGGCGCAGCCGGACCTGCAGGCACTGGCGCAGCAGCTGCAGTTTGCGGTGACAGCCATCGCGCCCATCGCCGTGGCTGGTGACGATTGGAACTATGAGGATGAGGATCAGGATCAGGGGGAGCCCGCGGACTCCCTCTACAACGCCGGCCGGCGAGCGCTCAACCGCAATCGCTACCAGGATGCGGTCACGGCGTTCGGGCAGGTATTCACCCGCTATCCGCGTTCCGGGCGCGCACCCGAGGCCCTGTACTGGTCGTCATTCGCGCTGTATCGCACCGGCGACACAAAGAACTTGCAGTCGGCGGTCAGCCAGCTGGACCGGTTGCGCCAGAACTATCCTGATGCCGCCGGTCGCGATGCCGAGAACCTCGCGGCGCGAATCGACGGCGTGCTGGCGCAGCGCGGCGACGCGGCAGCGGCCCAGCGCAATCAGGCGCGCGCCGACTCCGCCCGTTCCTCGCGAGGTCGCGCATCTACGAGACCAAGAGCGAGTGACCGCGTTCGCGACCGCGATCCCGGCAACGACGAGGTACCGCCCAACTGCGAGGGCTACGGCGACGACGACCCGCGGATGATCGCGCTGGGGGCCTTGCTTCAGATGAACGCCGAGAGTGCGATCCCCATCCTGCGTGATGTCATGAAACGGCGGGATCCATGCTCCGAGATCATGCGGCGCAAGGCGGTGTTCATCGTGTCGCAAAAGCGCAGCGATGAAACCGCCAAGATTCTCCTTGACGCAGCCCGCCAGGACCCGGACCGGGAAGTACGCCAGCAGGCCGTGTTCTGGCTCTCGCAGGTTCCGGGCGAAGAAACGGTCGCGGCGCTCGACTCGATTCTCAGCGATCCGAAGACAGATCAAGACACTCAGGATCAGGCGATCTTTGCGCTTTCTCAGCACCGCAGCCCGCGCGCGGGGGCCATTCTGCGCGCCTTTGCTGAGCGCGCTGATCGGCCGCTCGAGCTCAGGAAAAAGGCGGTCTTCGGGCTGTCGCAGAACCGCTCCGCCCAAAACGCGCAGTTCCTAAAAGATCTGTTCAAGAAGGTCGACAATGACGAGTTGAAGGAGCACATCATCTTCTCGTTGTCGCAGATACGCGATGAGACCAATTACCGCTGGATGATGGACATCGCGCTCGATGAGAGTGAGAACATCGAGATCCGTAAGAAGGCACTGTTCTGGGCCAACCAGGGAGGGAATAAGGCAGACATCGCCGACCTCGTCAGGCTCTACGACAGCATGAAGAACCCCGAAATGCGGGACCAGTTGATCTTTCTATACTCCCAGCGCAGCGAAGACGCCGCGCTCGACAAATTGTTCCAGATCGGCAAGACCGATCCCGACCGCGAGCTCCGCAAGAAGGCCATCTTCTGGATCGGCCAGTCACACAGTCCGCGGGCGGCGCAGTACCTCCAGGAGCTGATCAACCAATGAAAACACGTGCGTGGTGCGTCGTGCGTGGTGCGTGGTTGCTCGTGCTCGCGAGCAGCGCAGCCGCACAGACTTTGGAGCAGCGCGTCGCGAAAGCTCCAGATGGGAGCGTACGGTTCAGCTTTGCCGCCAAGCCCGGCGTCTACGGCAACGGCCGCAACATGATCAGCTGGGATTGCGACAAGGGGAATTGCCACAATCGCCAGGTCGACGGGAATTGGGACGACCACGATGAATGGGACACGCCCTGCGACTCGGGGCCGGTCCGCGTCGCGCTCACCAAGCGCAGCGGGCGCATCACCGATCTCCGGGTCTACGTCGGCGGGGAGTGGCGCGCCAACGCCTCGGCTAGCGATCTCGGGACGGTCGGCACCAAGGACGCCACCAGCTTTCTGCTCTCCCTGGCGACACGCGATGAATCCCACGCCGCCGAGCAGGCGATCTTCCCCGCCGTGCTCGCCGATAGCGTCACGATCTGGCCCGACCTCTTGAAGATCGCGCACGCGGACAACGTGTCGCGGAAGGTGAAGCGCTCGGTCGTCTTCTGGTTGGGGCAGGCGGCGGGGGACGCCGCCACGCGGGGCCTGACCGACCTCGTCGATGACAATGGGGCGGACCACGAGGTGCGCGAGACGGCGGTCTTTGCCCTGTCACAGCGCCCCAGGGACGAAGGCGTCCCCGCCCTGATCCGCATCGCCAAGCAGAATCGCGATCCCGAGCTGCGGCGCAAGGCCATCTTCTGGCTCGGCCAGTCGGACGATCCGCGCGCGCTAAGCTTGTTCGAGGAGTTGCTGACACGCCCCTGAGTATCTTGTGGCATGCCATTCTGGACCGGACGGCGTGCCCTTGGCGGAATTGTCCTTGCGATCATTCTGATCGCGCTCGGATGGGCGGCGGTGGTGGTCGCGGTGGCCGTCCACGCCGCCCGCGATGAAGCCACCGGCGCCGATGCCATCGCGGTCCTCGGCGCTGCCCAGTACAACGGCCGCCCCTCTCCCGTTTTTCGCGCTCGACTCAATCACGCCGCCGCCCTGTACCAACGGGGACTGGCCCCCGTCGTCCTGGTCACCGGAGGCGTCGGCGCGCGCGATACGCTCAACGAAGCCAACGTCGGCCGCGATTATCTGGTGCGACTCGGCCTGGCCGGCGATGCGGTCGTGCCGCTCGCCGGCGGAGCCGACACCTACGCGTCGATCGATCAGGTACGGCACTGGTTCGATGGAAAGGAGAGCCGCCGCGTCCTGCTCGTGAGCGACGGCTTTCATATGCTGCGGTTGCAGATCATCGCGAGACGCCTCGGCCTGGTGCCCTTCACGTCGCCCGCCACCGGCTCGCCCATTCACGCCAACGTGCGCCGCAACACCGGGTATCTGTTCGCCGAAGGGTTCAAAGTCCCGTTTACCTGGCTGTTCCAGCACTAAACAACGGAGTGCGTCATGCAGCTCGCGAGTAAGCGAATTCACAGCGGGCGGGTCATAAATCTTGACGTGGACGCGGTGCGCTTTCCGGACGGCTCGACGGGAGAGCTGGAGATCGTGCGGCATCCGGGCGCCGCCGCGGTCGTTCCCTTCGCCTCAGATCCGCGTGGCGACGATCCGACGGTGCTGCTCATCCAGCAGTACCGGTACGCCACGAATGGATCGTTGCTCGAGATCCCGGCAGGGCGCCTGGATCCGGGCGAGGACCCGGAGGCGTGCGGCCGACGGGAGCTGCTCGAGGAGGTCGGTGTGACAGCGGGGCGCCTGGAGCGTCTTACTACTATATGGACAACACCTGGCTTCACCGACGAGCGGATTCACCTGTTTTGGGCATCCGAGCTCAGCGCCGGCAAACACGCACGCGAGCCGGACGAATTCATCGAAGTCATCCCAAAACCGCTATCCGAGGCGCTGCAGCTGGTGCGCAGCGGGGTGATAACTGATGCAAAGACTGCCCTTAGCCTGCTCTTCGTGGCTGGTTTCATCCTGGAGCATTAGTCCACGCCGTTCTTCGGATCTAGATCGAATGTGGAATTGCGTCGTCCCCAGGCTGGGACAATTATTTCCCAACTCGCACGCCGCTGCGAATCGCAATCACTTGTGTGGTAATGGGTTAGTCAACCAGCCTAGGAGGCACGATTTGTGCCGAGGCCTCATAAGGTGAGTCAGGTCAGGCGTTTTCCTGTTCCCGTTCGAAACACAAGGGTACTCATGCCGACCACACTGAAGCATCCAAGTCCCGCCGTCGATTCGCAGCGAGCGTTGCAGCGCGAAGCGCTGCACGACCTGGATGATGGGCAGGTTGTGATGAGTCACTTGGCCGGCGAGCCGCAGGCCTTCGGCACGCTGGTGGACCGTTACCAGACCCGCCTCCTCAATTTCGTCAATCGCACCATCGGTGACCGCGAGCGGGCTGAAGACCTCGTCCAGGAGGTTTTCATCCGGGTCTTTCGCCATCTGCATCGTTTCGATCAGACCAAGAAATTCTCGACCTGGATCTACACCATCGCGTCCAACCTCGCGAAGAACGAGCTGCGCAACCGCAGCCGCAATCCGTTGGTGCTGTTCCAGACCATCAAGAAGAATTGGGAAGCGGATCATCGGCCGCTGCAGTTCGAGGACACGACCGCGCGTCCCGACGATCTGTACCGCAAACGGTTCTTGAAGGATGCGGTGGATCAATGCGTCCAGCGGCTGCCGGAACACCACCGGGAGGTGTTCGTGCTCCGCGAGCTCGAGGGAAAGAGCTACCAGGAGATCGCTGAAATTACCGGGTGCAACCTGGGGACGGTGAAAAGCCGCTTGAATCGGGCACGAAACAGCTTCGCCCAGCTCATCGGCCCCGCCCTCGTTTAGCCATAGCCCCGCCGCAACAGCCCCCCCCCGGCTGCGGAACACCCCGTGGCCGGCGGTGGTACATTTGCACCATGCAGTGCACCGAGTTCTTGGAGCGACATAGCGAATTCCGGGACGGGTTAATCGCGTCCCCCCGGGAATTGAAGCGCTTCGCGCGACATATGGCCTACTGTACCAGCTGTCGCCGCTACGACGCGACAGTTCGCCAGGCCGTACAGGTCCTTCACTCCGCCTCCCCGATTGCTCTCTCCGCAGACTTCCGTCAACGTCTCGATGCGCGAATCGCCGTAGAGCGGCGGCGCAAACCGAGACCTCCGGCGCGCTCGGGAGTGTCGGCGGCGATGTTGGTGTTGGCTGCATTGGTGCTGCTGTTCTTTGAAATCGGGCAACGCCCCCGGATCATGCGCGCGCCGCTGCTGCCACCTGCCGCCTTCCCCAAGCCCGTGGCAAATGCGGGACTTCCCTTCGTCTCGTTCCAGGATCCGCGTGCGAGCATCGTGGGTGGGAACCCGTATCCGTACGGCACGGCATTGGTGCAGCCGGCGGCGTTCAGCTTCCAGCCCGCATCCGCGGGCCGCTAGCAGCTTTTCGGCCTTTCTCGGGGCACAGGGGGGCGGTAACTTCGCCTGTATGCCGGCGATTACCCTCGACGCGCTCCTGCGAACCCTCAAGAAAACCGCCCCGCCTCCGGCTGTTCGGGCGCTGCTCGACGCGTCGGTGGGACCGAATCGCGACTTCAATCTCGATGTCCGTTTTGCGCCTGATCTGACGCCTGAATCGTTCAACGCGCTGGTGAACACTCCTCCGATGCTCGCCGAGCGGCGCGCGGTCGTGATCCGGGCTGTCGAGCAGCTCGGCAAGCGCAAGACGAAGCTGCGCGACGAGGTCGTTCGCTATCTCGCCCAACCGAATCCGACCACCGTCCTTGTGCTGGTCGTCGCAGCGGGCGAGGAGCCCGACGCCGACCTTGTGAAGGCATCCACCTCCGTGCTGCTCGAGCCCCTCTCCGCGGAGCGCGTGCCCCGCTGGCTGCGGCACCATGCTACGACCCTGAAGGTGACGCTCGCGCCGGATGCCGTGGACTTGCTCATCGCCGCGGTCGGGAACGACTTGAGCACGCTCGCCCGCGAGCTCGAAAAACTCGCCGCGTTGACGGGCGGCGCGACGCGCGAAGTAACCGCGCACGATGTGACCAGCCTGGTGGGCGTGCGGCGCGGCGAGACGGTGTATGACCTCGTGCACGCCGCGCTGGAGCGCCGCGCGGCGCGGGCCGCTCAGCTCGTCGAGCCCGTGCTCGAGCAAGCGGGCATGAGCGGGGTGAAGATCGTCTCGTTGCTCGGCACCCACCTGGTGGGCACGTCGCTGGCGCGGGCCGAGCGCGATCGCGGCGCGAACGTTGCGCGGCTGCCGGACATCGTACTCCGCCAGCTGCTGGCGGTGCGCCCCTACGGGCTGCGCGGCTATAAAGAGGAAGCGGCACACTGGAGCGGCTGGAGCGCGCATTGGACGGCGGGCGAGCTGAGCCGCGCGCTGCGTGCGGCGCTCGCCGCGGACAATGCGCTGAAAACGGCGACCGTGTCCGATGATCGGGGGATCGTGACGCAACTGGTGCTGGGGTTTGCGGTGCTGGATCGGGAGGCTGCTTGAGCGGCGGAACGATGGAACGTTGGAAAGTTGGAACGATGGTTTCCATTGTGGCTCTTTCCATCATTCCATCGTTCCATCTTTCCGCCCAGACAGACGCCCGCCTCGTCGAGGCACTCCGGCTCGCGCAGTCCGGCCAGGTCGACTCCGGGCGTGCAATCGTGCGCCGGCTGTTGGCGTCGTTGTCACCCACCGATTCGGCGTATCCCCAGGCGCTGCTCGCGGCCGCGAAAATCGCGCCCGATGCGAAGTCCGTCGCATCGAACCTCAACCGGATCGTCGTCGAGTATGGCGCCGGCCCGTGGGCGGACGACGCGCTGCTCCTGCTCACGCAGCTGTATTTCGCGCAGCGCGACCCGGTGCAGACGACGCAGGCAGCGGAGCGGCTGAATCGCGACTACCCCGATTCGCCGCTGCGCGCGCGCGCGAATTTCTCCGCGGCACGCGCCTACTTCGAGCTCAAGAACGAAGCGCGCGGCTGCGAGCTGATCCAGCAATCGCTGGACGGCGCCGGCGACGACGTCGAATTCAAGAATCAGGTGAGCTTCTACGCGTCGCGCTGCAGCCCGGCGTCCACGACCACCGCGACGACGACGCCCCCCCCCCCTTCTCCCGCAGATACCGGGACTCGTCCCACGCCGGCGTCTCACGCGTACGCCGTACAGGTGCTGGCGGTGAAGAGCGCCGCCCAGGTCGACGACATGCTCACCCGGCTCAAGGTGATGGGCTTCGAGGCGCGTGTCGTGCGCGACTCGACCGGCTTCTTCAAGGTGCGCGTCGGCCGCTACGCGACTCGCGAGGAGGCGGTGCGCACGCAGCAGCGGCTGCGCACCCGCGTGGGCGGCCATCCGTTCGTGGTGGAGGAGCCGTGACCACGGCGGGCGCGGGGGGGGCCACCGAAACGCCACTGATGCAGCAGTACCGCGACATCAAGGCCCGCTATCCCCAAACCATCCTGTTTTTCCGGATGGGCGACTTCTACGAAATGTTCGAGGACGACGCCAAGCTCGCCGCTCGTGAGCTGGGGCTGACGCTCACGTCGCGCAACAACGGCGGAGCCGCTGAGGTCCCGCTCGCCGGTGTACCCGTCAAGGCGGCCACCGAATACTTGCGCCGCCTCATCGGTAAAGGGCACCGCGTCGCGATTTGCGAGCAGGTCGAAGATCCGAAGCTGGCCAAGGGGATCGTGCGGCGAGAGGTCGTCGAGACCGTCACGCCCGGCACGGTGCTCAGCGATGATTGGCTGGTCCGGAATCGGAATAACTACATCGTCGCGCTCGATCCGCGCGGCGCGGGCGCGGGGCTCGCCACGCTCGATGTCACCACCGGCGAGCTCATCCTCGAGGTCGTGCCCGAGAGCGACATTGCAGCGGCCCTCGCGCGCTACGAAGCGCGCGAGCTGGTGTTGCCCAGCGACGTCGCCGTTGCAACGGCCGTGGGAACGGTGACGGTGCGCGAGGCGTGGGAGTTCGACCCCGAACTTGCCCGCGAAGATCTGTTGCGGACCTATGGCATCGCATCACTTGATGGGCTTGGGATCGGTGCGGACGACCGTCCCGCCGTCGGAGCGGCGGGGGCGCTGTTGCGTTACGCACGCGAGCTCAAGCCGGGCGGGCTGCCCCACCTGGCCCATCCCACCATCGTGCGGCGCGGGGACGTGCTGCCGCTGGACGAGATGACGCGCCGCAACCTCGAGCTGGTCGAGCCGCTCCGCACCGGGGAGGGGGGGGGGG